>Ga0116171_10003796_pt1 | contig 13841 bp, 14 predicted proteins | sample AD_JPNHW2_MetaG_FD_89798 | JGI IMG/M metagenome (GOLD analysis project Ga0116171, IMG submission 89798) | Active sludge microbial communities of municipal wastewater-treating anaerobic digesters from Japan - AD_JPNHW2_MetaG | ecosystem: Engineered > Bioreactor > Anaerobic > Digestate | place...
AAGCGCAACCTCTTCGACTCCATGTCCAACGTGAATTCGGAGTACCTGGGCTAGGGCGGCCGGCCCCCTTTCCCGCGACGCCGGATCGAGAAAAGAAAAGCCGCCCCTCATGGGGGCGGCTTTCTCGTCAGGCCTTTTCCTAAAAGGACTAGAGCTTGAAGGTCACGCCGACGGTCGAGTAGTAGTAGGTCCACGCATAGTCATAATAGCCATAATACGAGGACAAATCACTGTAGTTGACCCTGCCGAGATAGCCGTACTCGAAGCTGATGGCAAGGTGCTCATTGAGGTAGTAGCTCACGCCTTCGAAGGTCGAGAAGCCGATGCCAGGCGCATAGTAGTCATCGAGGGCAGTGGCAAGGCCCACGCCGAAGCCGGCATAGGAATCGACATTGGAAAGCCAGTGAAGATTGTCGGGGAGGTTGAGGTCCTTGAATCCGACATGGATGGTTCCCATGGCGCCCGCGCCGAGGGTCGTGACGTTCCAGAAAATGCCGGGATCGATGGAAGCCCTTGCGGCAACGCCGAAGGTAAGGGGAATGACGCCGGCTATATCGACCTGGGCAAGGCTGAACTCGACTCCACCGGAGACACCGCCCCAGCCGATGCCGACGGTCGCTACGAGGTCGCCAGGCCCGACGAGGGGCTCGAGCTTGTCGGGTGCCGCTTTCTTCGAATCAGCCTTGGGCGCCGCGAAGGCCACGCCGCCAATCGCGAGAAGAACCATGAGCACGAGAGCGAACTTCTTCACGTAATCCTCCTTGAAGAAATAACGATGCAGTTTGGATTATTTATAGCCCCGGTTTCCCGATAAAACAATCCAAGACAATGTGAAAAGTCGTCATTCGCTGCGGCTTCAGATCGTCACCGTCCTGCCCTCGAGGAGGAAGGCCGAGATTTCATACATATTGGAGATTCTTCCAACCGAAAGCTTCTCCTTCACGCCATAGTAGTCGAGGCAGGTACCGCAGGAGAGGATTTCCACGCCCCTTCCGGAAAGGCGCACGAGGTCGGGGAGGGAAGGAGATCCTTCCGTGCTGAGCCTGACGCCCGCGTTCATGAAGATGATGCGCCTGGGCGGGACATCGGCTTCAGCGAGGGCATAGATGAAGCCCTTGATGAGGAGGGCGCCAAGCTCGTCGGCGCCCCTGCCCAGGCGATCCGAGGCCACCAGGACAGTCGCGCCGTCGGCGCTTCCGGCGTCTCCCGGCTTTTCCGGAAGGGGCTCGGCCTCCTTGGCGGCTTCCTTGCCTCCGTCGGCGTGGGCGCCCGCTCCCTCGCTCGCGCCGGCCCGCATGGAAAGCGTGAAGATGCCCTGGTCTTCCCTGACCGAAAGGAGGACGCAGCCTGAGTGGGTCGCATATCGCGAGACATTCTCCCGCGCCGCCGCATTGTCGACCATGACCTCGAGGATATCGCTGCCGCCTTCCTCGAGGGCCTTCTTCAGCATGATGACTGGACCGGGGCATGCGAGCCCCCTCGCGTCAAGCGTCCGTCTCGATTCGCTCATAGGTTTTCCGCCGTCCTTTCCCGTCGACTTCCATCCGTCGTTTCCAGAGTGCTTCGTATTCAAGCGCCGGATCGATGGCGCCACCGCTTCCCGACTCGAGGAGCAGGCAGAAGCCGCAATCGCTCGCTATCTCCCTCGGTACGGGGATGAGGCCGGGCGAGAGTCCCTTGGACTCCAGCATCCGCCCGGCCCTTATCGCGGCATGCACCGAATGGAAGGTCAGGATGACTGCCTCTTCAGCCGAGGACAACCCTGAGCTCCCCGGGCCTTCCCCCCGTCTCCCCTACGATGGCCGCCTCGATTCCTGAAGCGCACAACGCGTCCATGGCGTCGTCCGCGGCGTCGGACCTGACCGCGCAGAGGAGGCCTCCGGAGGTCTGCGGATCGAAGAGGATGTCGAGGTCCACCGCAGGGACCTCGGCGGCGTTGGCCATGGCCGCGAGCCGCCCCTCGCGGTTGCGCCAGGCGCCCTCGGGCACGAGTCCCATCTCCGCGTAGTCGCGGGCGCCGGGAAGGAGGGGGACCTTCCCGAGGAAGAGGGAGAGGCCGCAGGCGGCCCCCGCGGCCATCTCGGCGGCATGGCCGGCCAGGCCGAAGCCGGTCACGTCGGTGCAGGCGAGGACGGGGAAGCGGGAGAGGGTCTCGCAGGCTGCCTTGTTGAGGCGGGCCATGGAGGCCTGGGCCGCCTCGATGGAGGCCTTCGAAGCGAGGCCGGCGCGCAGGGCCATGTTGACGAGGCCCGTGCCGATGGGCTTCGTGAGGATGAGTGCCGCACCGGGCTCGAGGCTGTTGTTGCGCCACGCCCCGTCGGGGTCGACGAGGCCCGTGACCGAATAGCCGAGCTTGGGTTCGGGATCCTCGATGCTGTGCCCGCCGAGGAGGGCGCAACCCGCCTCCACGAGGGCCTCGAGTCCGCCCTCCATCATCGAGCGCAGGACCTCGAGGCCAAGGTCCTTCACGGGGAAGCAGACGAGGGCCAGGGCCGTGAGTGGGCGGCCGCCCATCGCGTAGATGTCGGAGAGGGCGTTGGCGGCCGCAATCCTCCCGAAGAGGAAGGGATCGTCCACGATGGGCGGGAAGAAGTCCACGGTCTGGACGAGGGCCCTGGCCTCGTCGATGCGGAAGAGCCCCGCGTCCTCGCAGCCCGTGAAGTCGGCGAGGAGGCCCGGGTAGGAGGGCTGGGAGAGGCCGCAGAGGGCCTTGTCGAGGATGGCGGGGCCGAGCTTGGCGCCGCAGCCGGAAAAGCGGGTCCTCGAGGTGAGGCGCGGGGTGTCGTCGCTCATCGCATGATTTCCTTCATCGCGGCGAGGGTCTCGTCTATCTCGCCGTCGGTCGTGAACGGGCCCGGGGAGAAGCGCAGGCTGCCGCCCCGCGGGTAGCTGCCGGCAGTCCGGTGCGCCGCGGGCGCGCAGTGGAGGCCCATGCGGATGGCGATGCCGCGCCGGTCGAGCCCGAGGGCCACGTCGCTTTCGCTCACGGGGCCGCTCGTCACGGAAACGACGGGCAGGGCCTCCTCCTCATCGTCGCAGGGAAGCACCGAGAGGCCCTGGATGGAGCGGAGCCCTCCGGCGAGGCGGGCCCGCAGCCGTTTCTCATGCGCCTCGACGGCGGCGAGGCCGCGGCCTCCGAGCCAGCCGAGGGCGGCGCCCAGGCCCGCCATGGCCGCGAGGTTCTGGGTGCCGGCCTCGAAGCGGTCGGGAAGGAAGTCGGGCTGGATCTCGCGTTCCGAAGCGCTGCCGGTGCCGCCGTATAGCAGGGGTTCAAGCTCGAGCCCGGGCGCGATGTAGAGGGCGCCGGTGCCGGCAGGGCCGAGGAGGCCCTTGTGGCCAGAGAAGGCCGCGAGGCTCGCGCCCGAGGCTTCGATGTCGAAGCGCCGGTGGCCCACGAGCTGGCTCGCGTCGACGAGGACGGGTACGCGGGCTTCACGCGCGAGGCCGATGATGGCAGCGAGGGGCAGGGCCGCGCCCGTGACGTTGCTCGCCGCGGTCACGACGAGGAGGTCGGCTCCCTGCGAGAGCATCAGGGCGAGGGCGGGGAGATCCGGGCTGCCGCCTGGGCTGCAGGGAAAGGGCTCCACGCGGAGGCCTTGTGCGGCCTCGAGGCGGCGCAAGGGCCGCATCACCGAATTGTGCTCGAAGGGACTCGTGATGACGCGGGCTCCCGCGCGCGGCCCGAGATATCCCATGATGGCCAGGTTGAGGGCTTCCGTGGCGTTCTTCGTGAAGACGAGGCGCTCAGGCCGGGCGACGCCGAAGAAGCCTGCGAGGCGCTCGCGGACGGAATACTGGAGTTCGCCCGCGGCCACGGCGTAGGCATGGCTCGCGCGGCCGGGGCTTCCCGGCAGGTCGCGGATGCAGGCGGCCACCGCCTCCGCGACACCGGGCGCCTTCGGAAAGCTCGTGGCCGCGTTGTCGAGGTAGATCATGCGCCGAGCTCCGCCTCGAGATGGAGGAGGGCCTCGAGGACGCCGCCCGCGATGGCCCGGGACTTGTCCGAGATGCTGAAGCAGTGCCCGCGCTCGCAACGGGGATCTATGTCGCCCACCTTCATTCCAGCCTCGACGTCCATGCCGTCGCGGAGGATGCCCCGCAGGATGCCATCGAAGGAGGAAGGGATTCCCGTGGTGACGCCGCCGGCGGCGACGAGGGCGACAAGGCCGCCTGCCTCGACCCGATCGCCTATCGCCTTCAACGCCCGGAAACGACCCGCGAGGGGCGCGCGGAGGACGCGCTCCGCGGACTTGCCTCCGATCTCGCCGGGGCAGCCCGTATCCGCGAGGGCCTCCCCTTCCCAGATGACCCGGCCGAGGTCGTGGCCGCGCATCGTCTCTATTACCGCGTGGGCGTCCGCCTCGCGGCCCCTGCCCGGGCCGGCCCTGTATCCGGGCCCGAGGGCTATGACGACGGGCGCCATGGAAGCGCGCGTACCGATGTTGCGCTTGGCCATGACCGCGTCAACGAGGCAGAAGGGAGAAAGGAGGGCAAGGCAGCGCGCATCTGGATCGACGAGGATGGGGACAAGGCCTTGTCCCAGGAGGCCGGGGCAGTCTTCAGGCCTCTCCGCCCTCCTGGCCTCGAGGCCTTCGATGACGGCGCTTCCCTCGTAGACCGCCTCGGAAAACGAGGCTCCCCGTCGCACGGCGAGAGGCCTCGCCGTCTCGAGGGCCATGACGGGGAAGCCAGCCACGGCGAGCCTCGCTATCGTTCCCGAAGCAAGGTCTCCAGCGCCTCGGACCACCACCAGCTTCTTCATGCCGCGGGCCCCCAGGACCTTCCGCACCTCGACCGTCTCTCCTGGAACCACCTTGCCCCTCCGGAAGCGGAAGTATACTACGGACAGGGGCTAGTGCGGAACCGATCCTGAGCCCAGGGAAGCGAGTACCACCCTGCAGTCGGCGCCTGAGGCCTCGACCGCATCCCTCGAGCACGACGCAAGGCTGTCGGTCGTGCAGTCGGCCTTGTTGAGGACGGCTACCCGGAGGGCAGCGGAGGGAGCCGACCTGAAGAGCCCCTCGGGATGCCGGGCAAGGCAGCCAAGGTGCGCAGGCATGATGGGCGATCCCGGCTCCGCCCCCGTGACCGAAAGGAAGCGGTCGAGGCGGTGTACGACGGCCGCGGTGGCCGGCTGGCCGAGGCAGTCGAGGCCGATGAAGCCGAAGACAAGGTCGGCCTCGCCGGGGAGGACGGGCTCGTGGCTGGCTGGAGCCTTGACCGGGAGGCCGCGCGATCCGTCGGCCTCCACGAGGACGAGGTCAAAGGTTTCCGCGAGGCCGGCGCAGCGAGAGGGATCGATGCCGAGGAGCTTCCCTTCCCTGTCATCCCGGCCCGAGGCGAGGACGAGGATTCCGCCGCGCCGCGGAAAGGCCCTTCCGGGGAGGCCGGGGAAGAGGCCAGGTCCAGGACCTCCGGCCTGCCCGAGGAGGGGATCGATCACGACGCCGTCGAAGGGCCGGCCGACCTCGTCGCGGGGGTCGTAGATCCTCGTCGTCGTCGTGACCGCCACCGACAGGCCCTCGCCGGCTACCAGGCGCGCGAGAGCGAACATGGCCGTGGTCTTGCCGCCTGCCCCGACCAGGGCCGCGACCACGCCCCGGCCGTCGCTGCGCCGCAGCCGCGCATCCTCGATGGCGGCGCGGAGTTCCTTGATCCCCTTCATCGGGGACCGAGTATATACCTCGCGTCCCTTCCTGGCTCGCCCCCGCCGGCCCTGGCCCGCGCGAAGAGCCCCGAAAGGCTCTCCCTCGAAGGGAGGCCGGGCAGGGGCCCGCGTCCATGCTTCGCGGCGAGTATGTGGGCGGCAATCGGGTTGGCCGCTGCGGCAATGGCCTCGGCGCTGGAGGACCGAGCCTGCCTTCCGGCCGCAGGGACAGGCTCAGCTTCACCCTCGACCTCGACCCGGTAGTAGAGCCAGAGCCAGGCATTCTCCATGTCGAGCCTGAGCCGCCCTGCCCGGTCGCCTGGCTTCGTCGAGGCTCCCGGACGGGACCTGCCCCCGCCGACGAAGAGGGCTTCGAGGAGGTCCCTGCGCCAGGCCCTGCGGAACTCGACTCTCGCTTCATGGAGGAGGATTTCAGGGGAGACGCCATTCCTCCGCCCCAGTCTCCCGTAGAACTCGACGAGTCGCTGATCGTGTTTCATGAATATCCTCCTTGGCTCCATGATTCTTGGAACCGGTTCCATACAATACCTGAAAAAAGCTATGCGGAAGCGCGCACGACAAGCTCGACCGGGAGGGTCGTGTGCGTCACGACCTTCTTCTCGAGATAGGACACGAGGTCGCGCGCGAGAAGCCTTCCCGCGAGGGGGATGTTCTGGCTCACCGTCGTCAGCGCGGGCGTCGTATAGGACGAGAGGGAGAGGTTGTCGTAGCCTATGACGGCAACGTCCTCCGGCACCCTGCGGCCGTGGGCCGCGAGGACCCTCATGGCCGCGATGGCCATGAGGTCGCTGTTGCAGAAGACGGCGTCCACCCCGGGATCCCGGCCCAGGATCTCCTCCATCGCCTTGGCGCCCGAGGCCTCGGAGTAATCGCCGTAGGCCGTCCCCGCTTCCGCGAGCTCGAGGCCTGCGGCACGCAGGGCAGCGGCATAGCCGAGATGGCGTTGCGCGACCTCGGTCTCGATCCTCGGCCCGCCTATGAAGGCCGGTCGCTTCCGGCCGAGCCGCGCGAAACGCTCGCCCGCCAGGGCGCCGCCCTGCCTGTCGTTGCCCGCCACGGTGCAGAAATTCCCCTTGATCGGGCCCCAGGCTATGAAGGGCGCTCCCCTTCCGAGAAGGTACTCGATGTGGCGCTTCTTGCGGTTCGAGGTCATGAGGATGAAGCCGTCCACCCGCCCGGAATCGAGGTACTCGGGCGCCCAGCCCGTATCGTCGGGATCGATGTGGACGACGAGGAGGTCATAGCCGAGCTCGTGGAGGCCTATCGCGATGCCGCCCATGATCTCGAGGCTGAAGGGGTCGGAGACGCAGCATTCGCAGCCTTCCTCGCCGACATAGGCATGGGTCACGTAGGCAATGGTCCGGGAGGAGCGGCAGGAAAGGTTGCGGGCCACGACGCTCGGCTGGAACTCGTGGCGTCTCGCGATCTCGAGGATCCTGGCCTTGGTTTCCGCGTTGACGAGGGGGCTGTCGTTCAGGGCCCGGGACACGGTGGACTTGGCCACCCCGGCCAGCTTCGCGAGTTCGTCAATCGACTTGAGCTTCTTCTCTCCCATGTTTGCAACCGGTTACAACATAGTCCTCATTGCAACCGGTGTCAATAGCGAATCGCGCCACCGAGGTCCAGGGAGGCCCAGGGCAGGAAAAAGGCCGCATGGTTCGACGTGAAGATGGGCGGAGTGCGCTGGATGATGGCCTTGATCGCAGGCTCGGCCTCGAACTCGGCGGAGAGGAAGCGCCTTACCTCGCCCCGGTTCCAGCCCGCCGGATGGCTGAACTCGCAGTAGAGGGAGAGGTCTCCTTCGTAGAAGGGTCTCGCAGCCAGGCCGGCAGCCTCCGGGCTCGTGACGGGCATGTTGAAGATGGCCACATTGATGAAGTCGACGAGGCCCGCATGCGAAGCCACGAAGTCCCTGGTGCGCAAGGCCGCGTCATGGTCCTCGGCCGGCGTCCCGAAGAGGACGTAGAGGAAGACCGCGATGCCTGCCCCGTCGAGGGCGTGGAGGGCGCGCTCTATTCCTTCCAGCCCGGTCCCCTTGCAGAGGGAGTCGAGGACGGACTGGTCTCCCGACTCGAGGCCGAGCTGGAGCATCCTGCAGCCCGAGGCGGCGAGGTCGCGGCAGAAGCCCTGGTCCTCGAGGAGGGGGCTGAAGCGGGCGAAGCCGTACCAGGGACGGCCCGGGGCATTGGCCGCGAGGGACCTGAGATGTAGGGGCGCGATCTCGTTGTCGGTGAAGTGGAAAAGGCCCGGCTCATATCGCTCCGCGAGGAAGGCCACTTCGGCGCGGGCCCTGTCCGTCGGGACCGATTGGTAGCGGCTGTTCTCGGCCTTCTCGGGACAGAAGCTGCAGCGCTTCCAGGGGCAGCCGAGGCTGAAGTTGTAGGGGATTATCCGCGTCGGGGCGAAGTAGCCGAGGCCGAGGAAGTCCGAGAAATCGGGCGCCGCCTGGCGCCAGGGCGGAGGCAGCCCGCAGAGGGCGGCCAGGGCTTCCTCGCCCCTGCCCGCGACAAGATGGTCGACGAACCCGGAGAATTGCTCCTCGAGTGAGATCCTTCCCTGAAGGACCCAGGAGGTGATGAGGCCACCGCCCATGACTATCCTGGCGGCCGGCCAGAGCGCCTTGGCCATGCCGGCGATGGCGAAGGCCGAGAGGGCCTGGCTCAGGAAGTTGACCGAGATGCCGACGACATCCTGCGGTTCGCGGGAGGCGAGTCTCTCTTCGAACAAGGCGCGGAAGGGACTTGCTCCTGGCTCCTCGGCCGCGGCGACCAAGTCTTCCTTCCTCAGGGGCGAAAGCCCTTCGTCATGGTAGTCGGCGAGGCCCACTTCGACTCCGGGCGAGAGGCTGCGGGAGGTCACGGCGAGGGCCCGCGAAAGGTCGGCGATGGCCCGCCCGTAGCGGCCGGGGTTGGCATAGGTCCCGGCCTGCCCGAGGTCAGCGACCTTTCCCGCCCTCCCCTTGAGCGCGCGCCTCGACCAGGTATCTTCCGCGGCGAGCCGGGGCGCTTCGAGGCCCAGGAGGTATTCGAAGCCCTCCTGGTTGAGGTCGAGGCATTCGACATCGAGCCCGTTTGCTCGGAGGAAACCGGCAAGGCGGGCGAGGCCGAGGGGCGCTTCGGTGCTTCGGCAGGCGGGCGGGTGGACGAGGAGCATGTGGGAGCGATTCTAGCGAGGCCGGCCCGGCGCGTCCATCACGGGCCGGCCTGGGCCGCGCCTCCCATGGAATTCCCGGGCCCTCTTCGCTACTATCGTTGCAGCATGGAAGCCTTCAAGATCATGGTCATCGAGGACGACCCGGTGCTCCGGGGCTTCGTCATCGCCGAGCTCGCGAAATGGGAACTGGCCGCCGTCGCTCCCGATCCGGAAGCCGATCTCATGGCCCGCTTCGTCGAGGAAAGGCCGCAGCTCCTCATCCTCGACGTCGGCCTGCCCAGGCTGGACGGCTTCGAGTGGTGCGCCCGGATCCGGGAGGTCTCGCGCGTGCCCATCCTCTTCCTCTCCGCGAGGTCTCATCCGGCCGACATGGTGAGGGCCCTGGCCACCGGCGGGGACGACTGGCTCTCCAAGCCCTTCGACGGGGAGGTCCTCTTGGCCAAGGTCAGGGCCCTCCTGAGGCGCTGCTACTCCTGGGCGCCCGAAGAAGCGCCCCTCATGGAAAGGGCGGGTCTCGTCCTCGACCGGGAGAGGGGCATGGCCAGCCGCGACGGGAGGCAGGTGGCCCTCACGAAGAACGAGACCTCCCTCCTGAAGCGCCTCATCGAGAGGGACGGCAGGGTCGTGTCGCGCAACGAGCTCATGGATGCCCTCTGGAGCGAGGACGCCTTCGTGGACGACAACACCCTCACCGTCAACATGACCCGCCTCAAGAAGGCCCTCTCGGAGATCGGCGCCGAGGACCTCATCGTGACCGTCCGCGGCTCGGGCTACAGGCTCGCCTAGCAGGGAGGCTGCCATCATGAAACAGGTCTCGGGCCGCCACAGCCTGGCCCGATCCCTCCTCCTCCTCGGCTCGGTCCTCCTCGTCGAGGGCGGCTTCGCGGTCGGCGTCATGATCCTTGACCGGCGCAACCGCGGCCTTCCCGACAACATGCTCTACGTCGTCATCGTCGAGGCCTGCATCGCGGCCCTCGTCCTCCTCCTCTATGCCGCGAGGGTCCTCAAGGAAGCCCGGGGCCTCACCAAGGCAGGGGCCGCTCCCCTCGATTCATTCCTGCCCGAAGCCCCGGGCTACGAAGCCTCGCTCTGGAAGGACCTCCTTCTCGAGGCGAGGAGGAAGGCCCGGGAAGAGGCCTCGGGGCGGGAAAGGAAGGCCCGGCAGGATCTCGACGCCTTCCTCTCCACGGTCCATGCCCTGAAGACGCCGGCCACTGCCCTGTCCCTCATGGCCGAGCGCGCCGAAAGGGACGGCAAGCCTCTCGACATCGCAGGCCTGAGGCTCGAGGTCGACGAGCTCGACCGCATCCTGGACAGGGCCATAGGGAGGCTAAGGCTGGCCGACTTCGAGCAGGGCTCGAGGATGGCGAGGATCGAGGCAGGAGAGGCCGTCAGGGCCTCGGTCCGCAAGCACCGGCGCATCTTCATAGCGCGCAACGTCTCCGTGGGGGTCGAAGGCTCCTTCGTGGCCGAGAGCGACCTCTACTGGCTCTCCTTCATCCTCGACCAGCTCGTCTCGAACGCCGCCAAGTACGCGGCATCGCGCATCTCCATACGCCTCTCCGCCGAAGGAAGGCACGGAAGCATCGCGATAGGCGACGACGGCCCGGGCTTCAGCGAGGAGGACAGCCTCAGGGCCTTCGGCCGTTCCGCCTCGGGGAGCGCCGGGCTCGCGGACGACAGGGGCCCGGCGTCCTCGGGCTACGGCCTCCACCTCGCGCGCGAGGCGGCCGCGAGGCTCGGCGCCTCGCTCCGCTTCGAGCCGGGCAGGGGGACCACCGCAGTCCTCGAGCTTCCCCTCGCCCTCGATCCGCTTTTGGACATTACAGGAATGTAAGGCCCCTTCTCCGGGGACGTAAGGTACTTCGATGGAAGAGCGGACGCGTCGCGTGTAGCCTGACCGCGAAAGGAAAGACAGATGCCATTGCTTACCGTCCGCGATCTTGCGAAGACCTATTCCTCACGCTTCGGCGGGCCTGCCTGCCGCGCGCTCTCGGGCGTCTCCCTCGAGCTCGACAGGGGGGAATTCATGGCGGTCATGGGCCCTTCGGGATCGGGCAAGACCACCCTCCTCAATCTCATAGCCCTCATCGACAGGCAGGACTCAGGCGACATCCTCCTCGACGGCCGCGACTCCCGGGAGCTCCGGGGGGACGCCCTCTCGGATTTCCGCCGGAAGCGCCTCGGCTTCGTCTTCCAGGACGCGAGCCTCATCGACACGATGACGGTGGCCGAGAACATCGCCCTCCCCCTCGCCCTCGACCGGATGCCGAAGGCCGAGATAGCCGGGAGGATAGACGACCTCGCCTCGGCCCTCGGCATCGCGGAGGTCCTCGGCAAATACCCCTGCGAGACCTCGGGAGGCCAGCGCCAGCGGGCCGCCGCGGCCCGTGCCCTCGCCTGCAGGCCCTCCCTCCTCCTCGCCGACGAACCCACGGGGGCCCTCGACTCCAAGTCGGGCAGGGACCTCATGGAGCGCTTCGCCTCGCTCAACGAGGCGGGCCAGGCCGCCATCCTCATGGTCACCCATGATCCCTTCGCCGCGAGCTGGGCGCGCAAGGTCGTCTTCCTCAGGGACGGCCAGGTCTTCACAGAGATCAGGCGGGGCGGCGAGCGCAAGGCCTTCTTCGACCGCATCCTCGAGGTCCAGGCCGCGATGGAGGGGGCGGGCCGATGAACACCGTCAGCATCCTCGCCTCGAGCGCGCGACGCCGCTTCGGCGACGCCCTCCTCCTCGTCGTCTCGACCGCCATCTCGGTCATGGCGATCGCGACCTTCACCGCCGCGGCCGCCTCGCCCACCGTGGCCGCCGCGACCGGCGCCAGGCAGAGCCTCGCCTCGCTCTTCGCGAGCGCGTCCTTCGTCACGGCCGTCTTCGCCGCCCTCTCAGGCTGGTTCTTCGCCGAGCACTACCTTTCGAGACGGAAGCGCGAGGTGGCCACCTGGCTCCTCGTCGGCATGAGGAAGCGGGTGGCCTTCGGCCTTCTCTCGGCGGAGTTCGGCGCAGCGGCCCTCCTCTCCTTCCTCGCGGGCGCCGGCTCGGGCCTCCTCCTCTCGAGGTTCTTCTCGCTTGCCCTCACGGCCATGATGAAGGAGAGGTCTCCTATAGCCCTGCCCTTCGGCGGGGCTTCCTTCGCCGTGGCGGGCCTCGCCTGCCTCTTCCAGTTCCTCCTCGCGAGCGCGCGGTCCGCAATAACGGTATCGCGGGTATCGATCGCAGACCTAATGCGCTCCGAGCGCGAGGCCGAGCGCCCCCCCCGCGCCAGGCCCTTCCTCGCGGCGGCAGGCCTCGTCCTCATCCTCGCGAGCTACTCCGTCGCGGTCTTCGCCGAAGGCTCCCTTGCGGCGGTATCCATCCTCCCCGTCCTCGTCTGCACGATAGCCGGCACCTTCCTCTGCTTCGGCGCCCTCGTGCCGACCCTCGCCTCCTCCTTCAGGAAACGCAAGGCGGGAGTGGGCGCCGCGGCCCTCGTGGCCGCCGCCCAGATCAGCTTCAGGTCGCGGCGCAACGCGAGGCTCCTCGCCCTCACCGCAGTCCTCGTGGCCGTGGCGGCCACCGCCTGCGGCACGGTGATAGCGCTCAACGTGAGCGATTCCATGGTGACGAGGCGCTACTGCCCCCATGACATCGAGCTCGCCGCTCCCGGCCCCGGGGAGATCTCCAGGGTCGATGCCATCCTCTCGGACAGGGGGCACCGCGGCCCCGCCCCCCTCGTGGTGGAATTCTCCAAGGCGGAGCTCACCCTGGAGAACGGGGAGACCTTCGCGGCGAGCGTCTTCTCCCGCTCGGCCTGGGCCAAGGCCCTCGCCGGCCTCGGGGAAGCGGCAGCCGCCCAGATCGGAGCCGGGAAGTTCCTGGCCTCCATGGCTCTCTCGGGCGTTTCGGACAGCCGAAGGCCCCTGGGCGCGACGCTCAGGTCGGGCGACGCGAGCATCGCCATCACCTCGATTCCCGCCAAATGCCTCCCGCCCCTCTCCTTCAGGACAGCCATCAACGCGGTCATTCTCGCGGATTCCGACTATGAGGCCTTCAAGGCCGCCGCAGGCGAGGGAAGGGTCGAGAGCGCTGCGGTCTGGGACGACGTCGATCCCGACGTCGTCCGCGCCTCGCACGCGGCCCTCTCGGCCCTGGGGCCGGGCGCGCCCATGATCCGCGTCGATGTCCTCGCCGAACACGACAGCCTCAACGGCGCCATGCTCTTCGTCGGCATCTTCCTCGCCGCGGTCTTCCTCCTCTGCGCCATCTCCCTCCTCGTCTTCCGGGTGACCGAGGATTCGAGGGACGACGCCGATCGCTACCGGATACTCCAGGACCTCGGGGCGACCAGGCAGGTCGTGAGGAGGTCCATCGTCCTGCAGGACCTCTTCTCCTTCGGCCTGCCCCTCGTCTTCGGCCTCATGCACTGCACGGCCGCCCTCGTGATGATGCGCAACATCGCAGGCTACGCCAACGCGGGGCCGACGATGATCGTGGGCGCGGCCGCCGTGCCGGCCTTCCTCGCCGCCATGGCCCTGGCGGTCGACCGCCAGCTCGACTACAGCTACGGCCGAGGCCGACCACTACAGGAAAGGAACTGAACCATCATGAACCGCATATTCCTGGCCGCGATCTGCGTCGCGGTCCTCCTCCCCTGCGCCCCTTCCCGCGCCGCGGCGCAAGACACAAGGCTCTCCATCGATCCCCTGGCCGACGGCATCGTGCTCGCGACTGGCCTCGGCGCCTCCCTCGCGAGCGAGCTCTGGCTCGACGGCCCGACCGGAGGCCTGGCCCTGCCATCTGCCGGCGACACTGCAGGCCTTCCCTGGCTGGACGGCATAGCCTGCTTCCCCCATGACGAGGGACTCTCCAAAGCCTCGCTCGCCACCCTCGGCCTGGGCCTCGCCCTGCCCGCTACCCTTGCCCTTGGCTGCGACGGCCCCGATCTCCTCTCGGCGGCCGTCTGCTACTCGGAGGCCCTCATGTGGACCTTCGCCGCGAAGAATGTCCTGAAGGCCTTCTTCCCCAAGGCCAGGCCCTATA
>Ga0116171_10003797_pt1 | contig 13838 bp, 14 predicted proteins | sample AD_JPNHW2_MetaG_FD_89798 | JGI IMG/M metagenome (GOLD analysis project Ga0116171, IMG submission 89798) | Active sludge microbial communities of municipal wastewater-treating anaerobic digesters from Japan - AD_JPNHW2_MetaG | ecosystem: Engineered > Bioreactor > Anaerobic > Digestate | place...
ATATGAGGGATAGCGGCATGATGGTGAAAGATATAGCTGAAAAACTTGGTTATGCAAGAACCACGATATCCAAATGGACTAGATAATACAATCAAGCTAATACCGAGATAATTATTGAAAGTAAAAATTCAATAACATCGTAGAGCATAGGGATTGAACCTGTACTTTTCTTTTTTGGGAAAAGTGCAGAATAAAATATCCCCACGAGTGACCGACACCCCTATGGGGTGATAATGTATGCCGACCTTATGGGAAACCATAAGAAGCAAAGGATAAAAAGCCTTTGCGATAACAATGTGGAAATTCATGCGTACAAATCGCCAAAGCAATACAACATCATCAAAGAGGCAATGAAAGCTTATACAAACAAATTGATGATAGGCATAACAACAGCCGGCGACAATATGAACAGCTTTTGTTATAACAGATTGTTGTACTGTAAAAAAATCCTTGACGGAACAGTTGAGGATGAAAAGTATTTTATTTTCATTTGTGAAGCTGATGCAGATGAGAGCGGAAGTGTTGATTACACAAATCCTATTGTGCATGAGCAAGCAAATCCGGCTTATGGAATATCAATCAGACCGGACGACATTTTAAACGACAGCTTGCAAGCACAAAATGATCCGCAACAGCGCAAAGACTTTTATGCAAAGTCTCTGAATGTCTATACGTCGGCAATGAAAGCCTACTTTGACGTTGTAGAATTTCAGCGTTCAGATCGTCAGTATAATTGGACGATGCAAGAGGTCATAGGTCTGGTGCACCAATGGTACGGTGGATCTGATTTGTCAAAACTTCACGACCTTACTGCTTCGGGATTGGTTGGACTAATTGGTGATGTTCTTGTTATTGTTCCGCACTGTTGGTTCCCGATTGTTAAGGCAACACAAAAAGCGGAAGAAGATAACATACCGCTCTTTGGATGGAAAGATGATGGGTGGCTTGATATGTCAAACAATCCAACAGTCAATCACGCTGAAGTAGTAAATTGGTATTGCGGAATGCGTGATGCAGGATTCAAGATCAGACAAGTTGGTCATGACAGAAAGTTCTGCAGAGAGTATTTTATCGGAATGAAAAAAGCACATTTCAATATTGTTGACCAACCTCAGTATTTTTACAAGAAGTCTGAGGGGTTTAGATTTATTGAGCAAAAAGCCAAAGACGGAAAACTATATTATTTTCACGCTGAACCTTTTGAATATTGTGTTCAGAATGTCAGGGCAATAGAAAAAACAGACGACATGATACAGTATGAAAAAGTCGAAGAAACATTAAGAATTGACGTATTCGATGCTGCAGTATTCGCAGTAGTCAGAATGCTCGATGATATGGAAAACAATAAGAAGTTGGGTAATTGGTTTGGCTAAGAAAGGAATGATATTTATGAGGACAATCCGAGCAGTTAAGTTTTGCGGAAAGGAGTTGATCCCGAATATCTCATAGCCGTATGTGCGATACGGTGAGCTGTGAAAGGTGGTGATTAAAATAAGAAACCCATTCAAAAGGCAAAATCGTTCTGTTTCTCCTGCTCAGTTTTTTTACTTAGGCGGCAATGAGTCAATATTACCTGGCTACACAAGGCTATCAGACAACGAGGAAATCAAGCGTTGTGTATACAAGATTGCGGACCTTACTTCAAACATGACAATCATGCTCATGCAGAACAATGAGAACGGAGACATAAGGCTAAAAAACGAGCTGTCAAAGAAGATAGACATTAATCCAAACAATCTTATGTGCCGTAAAACTTTTATACACAAGATAGTTACCGATATGTGTATGAGCGGCAACGCTGTTGTTTTACCGAGCTACTCAGGAGAGTTCATTGACAACTTGACAATCCTTAACGATTGCTCCTTTACGTGTAAGCCTAACTCATACATGGTGCGGCATAACGGCACGGAAACTGATCCGGATGATGTTTTACACTTTGTTTTAAATCCGCACAAGTATGAATACTTCCGAGGCGTAGGGCTTGCACCGCTTGTCATGGGAACAATTAAAAACGTAGCGCAGGCTAACGCAACAAAATCAGGTTTCCTACAAAGCAAGTGGAAACCATCACTTATCATCAGTATAAACAGCGACAGTGAAGAATTGCAAGACCCTGTAAAGCGCCGAAAGATACTTGAAAACTATACAGAAACCACAGAGTCTGGAGAACCTTGGTTAATTCCTGCCGGTGAACTTTCAATTGAAAAGATACAGCCGTTGACTTTAAATGACCTTGCAATACAGGACAGCTTAACTCTTGACATTAAATCCATAGCTTGTGCATTTGGAATTCCTCCGTTTATGCTTGGGATTGGAGATTTCAACAAGGAACAATACAACAACTTCATAAGTACAACGATCATGAGCATAGCAACAACCATACAGCAAGAGTTGTCAAGAAAACTTCTGTATTCTCCAAACATGTATTTTAAGTTTAATCCGAAGTCATTAATGCAGTATAACATTACTGAAAAAGTACAGTTTGTTAAAGAGATGATGTCAGGAGGCATGCTTAACAGGAACGAGGGAAGAACAGAGTTTGATTACTCGCCTGTTGACAATGAGGGTATGAACGAATATGTTGTACTTGAAAACTACATACCAGTAAGCAAGGTTGGAGATCAAGGTAAATTGAAAGGTGGTGAGAACAGTGAATAAGAGACATGCATATTTCAAGTCGGAACTTAAGACGAGAACTGAAACAGATGGAGACAAGTATATCGAGGGTTACTTTGCAGTATTCAATCAGGAAACGCAACTCTGGGGTGACGAGTATGAAAGAATTGCACCGGGGGCGTTTACAACAAGCTTGACAAACAATGACATTAGATGCTTGTTTAACCATGATACAGGCTTTGTAATGGGGCGCATGGCATCAGGAACGCTTGAGCTGAGAGAAGATGCGCATGGATTGTGGGGCAGAGTAAAAATTAACCCTGATGATTCACAAGCTATGGATGTGTACGCAAGAGTTCAGCGAGGTGATATATCCGGATGTTCATTTGGATTTTATCCTACTAGCGAAGAATGGGCGAGCCGATCAGGCGGAGGAACGCTATGTACTGTCAAAGAGGCTGATACACACGAAGTATCTATTTGCACATTCCCAGCATATCCTCAAACCGAAATACAGGCACGTCAGGCGGACTTTGAACAGAGCAAAAAGAGAACACTCGAGCAGCGTAAAGCTGAAATAAAAAGTAAACTGGAGGCTATGAAAGAACATGCTTAGAAAAATCAAATTAATTGCAGAGCTGAAAAAGAGAAATATTGCTCTTGCGGCACTGCAGGCGCAGAAAACAGATTTTAACACAAGACAGTCAGACCTTGAAAAAGCTTTGAATGAAGCTGAAACAGAAGAGGACATCAATACAGTCAATCAGAGTGTTGACGATCTTAATGCAGACATTGAAGCGGCTGACGTTGACAACAAGATATCAGCTGAACAGGCCGAAATTGATAAGGTTAATGCGGAGCTTGAAACAATTACAGAACAGCCAGCAAATCCTAATGTACCACCGGCAAGTAATACAAACGATAATGAGAGAGGTGTAAATACTATGAACCTAACTAAAAGAGGCATTTTCTACAGCACACTTGATACACAGCAGAGAGCGGCTTTTCTTGCTGATAACGAAGTAAAGACATTCCTTGACCAGACGAGAGCAGCAAAGCAGAACAGAGGCGTTTCAAATGTTTCGTTGACAATCCCGCAGGTATTCTTTGATACACTCAGGCCTAACCTCCCTAAGATTTCAAAACTTTACAGCCTTGTAAATGTTAAGCCTGTTAAAGGTACGGCAAGGAAAAATATTGCGGGCACATATCCGGAGGCTATTTGGACAGAAATGTGTGCAAGTCTTAATGAACTTGAAATTTCGTTTAATCAGGTTGGGATTGACGGATATAAAGTTGGTGGGTTCGTCGCGATTGACAACTCACTTCTTGAAGACAGTGACGAAGCCCTTGCAAGTGAAATCCTCGAAGCTCTCTCCGTTGCTATCGCAAAGGCACTTGACAGAGCGATTATTTACGGTACAGGCAAGAGGATGCCGATCGGCCTTACAACACGTCTTGCGCAGACTTCAGAGCCTGCTGATTGGGATGCAAAAGCTCCTGCATGGACCGATCTACATACATCAAACATTGTAAAGCTCAATGCAACAGAGGCAGCGACAACAGGCGCAACATTCTTTGCAACTCTTTACAGCAAACTGACACTTGCTAAGTCTGATTATGCAACAGGGAACCTTACATGGGTAATGAATAAAAAGACACACCAGGCACTTATCACGAAGTCTATTGAGTTTGATTCATCTGCAGCTATTGTAGCATCGGTGAATAACACAATGCCTGTAATAGGGGGCAACATCGTTGAACTTGAACTCATGGCAGATAACGATATTATCGGCGGTTATTTTGATCTGTATCTCCTTGCAGAACGTCAGGGCGGAGAATTTGCATATTCTGATGTTGTAAGATTCCTCGAAGATCAGACGGTATACAAGGGCACTGCAAGATATGACGGAAAGCCGATATTCGGTGAGGCGTTTGTACTTATTAACATTAATAATACAAACCCAACAACGACAACAACATTCCCGGGCGACTCCGCAAACGTTAAGCTTGTTTCGCTTTCAGCTCTTACAATCGGTGCAACCCCTGTAACATTGTTCCCACCGTTTGACCCTAATGTAATCAACTATCATTGTGAGGTAGCAGCACACGCAAACAAGATTACTGCTACAGCACTTTCATCCGATGCAACGGTATCAATTAAGAATGGAACAACCGCAGTAACGTCAGGCAGCAACGCAACGTTCTCGGCAGGAGAAAACACTCTGACTGTAGAAGTAACAAACGGTAACGCTACTAAGCGTACATACACCGTAATTGTTAACGATGTAACCGCATAATAAAGAGAGGCTTAAGCCTCTCCCCATTAGGGGGTATGTAAATGCAAACAGTATTAGAAATGCTAAAAGTTGACTTAGGAATAAGCCATCAATCAAGAGACGTTTATCTTAACAACGTAATACAGGGATGCGTTGAAGAACTTAAAGACAAAGGAATAATGCTTGATCTTGAACAAACAGACGATGCGATGCTGCTGTCTGATTATGCGGCGTGGAGATACAGGAAGCGTACAGAAGATGTTCCTCTTGCAAAAAATCTTGATTTACGTATTAAGAATGCAAGAACAAAGGAGCGTGCAAAATGAGTTTTGATGATGTGTGTGTCCTGATATCAACAAAAGTAATTACTGACGAAATAGGTCAGCAGATAAAGTCAGCGGAAGAATTGACAGAGATATTTTGTAACATGAAGTCAGCAAGTAGTAATGAATTTTACAGGGCGGCATCAGACGATATCAAAGCAGAAAAAGTCATAGAGACTGACAAAGAAAATTACTTAGGACAACAAGTAGTCGTACATGAGAATGTAAGGTATGCTATATATCGAACATACATAAGGCAAGATGGAGTTATTGAATTGTACTGCACCCAGAAATCAGGTGTATGATGGAAGACTTGCAAGACTTTATCGCACGCAGCTTAACCGAATATGCCGAAGACGTAAAACAAATAGTAAATGAAGCCGAAAAAAACGTCGGCGAGGGAGCTGTTAAAGAATTAAAAAAAACATCGCCGAAGCAAACCGGCAATTATAAAAAAGGTTGGACTAAAAAGATCCAGAACAAAGGCCGAGGCATTAAAAAAGTAATTGTCTATAATAAAAATGAGCCGCATTTAACATATCTGCTTGAACATGGTCACGCAAAGCGTAACGGCGGCAGAGTAGCGGCAAAGGTCCACATCGATCCAGCAGCGGCAAAAGCGGCCGAAGAATTTGAGAAAACAGTTAGAGAGGAGCTGAGCAGATGATATTACAAGACATATTTACAAGATTACAGACACTTAATACGCCAGTCGCTTATATGGCTTTTAAGTCTGCTCAAGATCCTCCATACATCGTTTACAGGGAAAGCGGAGCAAGCTTTCACGGTAGTGACGAAAAGAATTATATCAAAGATATGAACGTCACAATTGAACTGTATTGCGAGAATAAAAATACACAGATTGAAAAATCAATTGAAAATCTATTTTCAGATGTTGAGTTGAGCAAATCAGAGGATATTTGGATTGATGGCGAACAGTTGATTATGGTAACATACGAATTTACAACAATAAACAAGGAGTGATAACATGGCTCATACAAATACAGACGATAAAAAGAAAATCCGCATAGGCTCATGTTTGGTTTACATAGTGGAGTTTAATGGGAGTATCCCAATTGACGCAGCCTTTGAAACCGACGCAAACAAACTCGGTGACGTTTCCGGCGGAGCGACACTGGAATATAAACCGTCGTTTTATACTGCAAAGTCTGATGATGGAATGGCACAGAAAACAGAAATTACAGATGAAGAGGCAACACTTAAGTTAGGCGTATGCACATGGAACGCAAACACACTTAAAAATCTTGTAACAACAGGAACGATAACAGAAGCGGGCGGAATCCGCACTCTTAAAATCGGAGGAAAGAATAACTCTCAAATCAAAAGACATGCAATTCGTTGCTTGCACAAAGATAAGGCCGATGGAGACACAAGAACCACAATTGTCGGCAGCAATACAGCCGGATTTAGCCTTGCTTATGTAAAAGACAAGGAAACTGTTATTAATCCTGAATTTAAGATAGAACCGATGGACGCAGGCGGAACTCTTATTATGTATTCTGAGGAAATACTCGGACTTGGTTCTCTTGCGTTGACTCTTGCAAAGGGCAGCACAACAGGTAAGACAAAGGTTAATACAGTTAGCCCTGTAGCAACCGGCACAAACACATATGTATACAAGATCGACTCTGCTGCTCAGAATGTATCATATGATGCAGTGCTTACAACAGGATGGACGGCAGTTGTACCGGGCACTACAGACATTGTAGCAACAGCAGGTCAGGTTATTACAGTAGTTGAAATCGACAGTAGCAACAAGGCGAAAGCAGTCGGAGTTGTTACGGTAATTGACAATATAGCTTAATAATAATACGCCGCTTAAATGCGGCGTTTAGGAGGAAAACAGCAATGAAATCACAGGTAATAGGTAACAACATACAGGTGGATTATAACGGCGATATGCTCACTGTAAAGCCACCTAAAATGAGAGTGTTAAATAGCTTGACACAGATGTCAACAGACGAGAGCAAAGCGCTTGAAACGCTTGCAGATGGTTTATCCGCACTGCTTAGCAACAATACAGACGGACAGAAAATAAGCCCTGAGCAAGTGCTTGATGATCTTGATATAGTTGAGGCATCAGAATTGTTTCAGGATTTGATGGATTGGATTGCAAATATTAAAAAAAAATAAGCATTCCGTTTTATCCGTCAGATGAAGAAAAAAAGACTTATTACACGTCTGAGACAATTGAACTAAAGACAATCTTTGATTACTCTGGGCTAAAGTTTTCAGAGATTGAAGAATTAGACCTTGTAACATATCTGACATATCTCAGAGATGCATTTATTTTTAATTGTAATCAAAGCGAAAAAGGTAGGGAATACCTTGGAAATGCTTGGTATTTAGAGCAGACTGACTGTGACAGAGAAGGACTAAGAGAACTCGTTGGGAGGTGAGGACAATAGCAGGAAATAACATCAGAGGAATAACCCTTGAAATAAACGGCGAAACGACTAGGCTTGAAAACTCCTTAGGTTCAGTAAATAGGCAGGCAAATAGTTTACAGAGTGAGCTTAGAGAGGTTGACCAAGCACTAAGGCTTGATCCGTCGAACGTCACGCTATTAGCGCAGCGTAATCAGATATTAGCTGAGCAGGTATCAAATGCAAGAGACAAATTACAGACTTTACAGCAAGCACAGGAACAAGTCGAACAGCAGTTTGCAAACGGAGACATCGGAGCAGAACAGTACAGAGCATTTCAGCGTGAACTCGTTGTTACACAGAGAAATCTTGAAGGTCTTGAAGGCCAATTACACGACAGCAATGAGGCAATGATGAATGCCGGAAGTGCTGCGAATGATGCCGGAGATGCACTTGAGGGAATGGCATCTAAAGGCGAGAAAATCAAGTCTGTCGGTGATAATATATCAAAAGTTGGGGAAAAGCTACTCCCGGTTACTGCCGCAATAGGTGCTGTCGGTGCTGCTTCATTAGCTGCATTTGACGAGGTTGATTCTGGGTATGATACAATTATCACCAAAACAGGAGCAACTGGGGAACTGCTTGACGGATTAACACAATCCGCTGACAAGGTATTTTCCGAAATGCCTACCGAAATGGAAGATGTCGGAGTAGCAATTGGTGAAGTCAACACACGTTTTGGGTCAACGGGTGAAGAACTTGAAAATTTATCAAAAGAATTTATCCGATTTGCCAACATAAACGGCACGGATTTAAATACCGCAATTGACGGCGTTGATAGTGTCATGATGAAATTTAACGTTGACAGTTCAAAAGCTTCAGAGGTTCTTGGACTTTTAACAAAGGTCGGACAGGATACTGGCTTATCAATGGACGATTTGCAGAACACACTTAACACAAACGGTGCTGTATTAAAAGAAATGGGGCTTGACCTGACAGAGTCGACAAATCTTTTAGCACAGTTTGAGGCTTCTGGAGTAGACTCAACAGCGGCACTCGCGGGACTAAAAAAGGCGCAACAAAACGCAACGGCAGACGGAAAGACAATGCAAGAATCACTGAACGGCACAATTGAGTCGATCAAAAGCGCATCAAACGAAACGGAAGCATTACAGATAGCGACAGACCTATTCGGCAAAAAAGGCGCCGCTGAAATGACTCAGGCAATCCGTGAGGGTAAATTTTCGGTCAATGACTTGTCAACATCATTATCCGACTATAAGGGCGTTGTTACAGATACATTTGAGTCAACACTTGACCCACCGGACCAAGCTAAAATTGCATTTAATAACTTGAAGTTGACCGGAGCACAGCTTGGAGCGACTATATTAAACACAGTACAGCCGGCATTAATGAAACTAACTGAAAAGTTAAAATCATTGACATCATGGTTTAAAGGCTTAACGGAATCGCAAAAGCAGACCGTTTTAAAAGTTGCCGGTGTTGTGGCCGCAATAGGCCCGCTATTAATCGTAATCGGTAAAGTAGTATCAACAGTCAGCACGTTAATGACGATATTGCCGGAAGTAAAAGCCGCAATGATCGCAATTAACGCCGTAATGGTAGCAAATCCAATCGGAATAATTATAGCGGGAATCGGAGCACTGATAGCAATATTCGCGGTGCTATGGAATAAATGTGACTGGTTCAGAGAAGCGTGGATAAGCTTGTGGGAAAAGATCGAAGCGGCTTTCGGGTTCTTTGTTGACTTGTTTAAATTTCAGATCGAGGTTATAAAAATTGTTTTCGAAGCACTGAAAGACTTCTTTTCTGAAAAGTGGGAAGACGTCAAGGCGGTTTTTTCAGCTGTCGGAGGATGGTTCAAAGATACGTTCGGGCCGATTTTCAGCGGAGCAATGGACGGTATTAAAAGCATTTTTGGAGCGGTAAAAGACTACATATCAAATCAATGGGAACTGATAAAGTCAGTTTTCAGCGGTATAATTAGTTTTGTTAAAGATGTATTTCGCGGTGATTGGAGTGCCGCATGGGAAGATATCAAAGGAATATTTAAGAGCATATGGGACTCCTTTGAGGAAATCGCAAAGAAACCGCTTAATGCCGTTATAGGGCTTGTAAATGGGCTTATTGATGGGATTAACGTAATGATTGACGGACTTAACAGCATTCAAATAGCAGTTCCTGATTGGGTGCCCAAGGTTGGTGGCAACACCGTGGGATTTGATTTATCACACCTTGACGGAATAACGCCTCTTGCAAAGGGCGGAATAGCAAGTCAGGGAACGTTTTTAGTCGGTGAAGCAGGGCCGGAGTTAATGACAATTTACAACGGTAGAACAATTGTGCAACCACTGGGAAATGACAGATTAAATCCGGTGGCAGGCGGAACGTATAACATAACAAACATTGTGAAGGTCGAGAAAATCAGCAACGACTTTGATGTAACAAGAATAAATGAGAGATTAGCATTTGAACAGAAACGTCAATTGTCTGCAATAGGAGGATAACATGAGCACAATTACATTTAAAAACGTAGTATCAAGCGATATTGGCATCATGATTAACCGTGTTGTTGTGCCTCCGTCCTCGGTTGAGGACTATCAGATGATATCCATACCAGGCAGATTGGAACCATTAAGGAGCAATTTGAAAACAAGACAGCCGATTATGATAACTGCCGAGGCAACAATCGTCGAGGATAACATGTTACGTCAGATTTACAGCACATTTCAGGGCGTGGGGCAGCTGATTATATCGACTGAACCCGACAAGTATTACAACGCCTCAGCACAAGTAATTACACCTGATAACATAGTCAGATACATGAACAAAATCACGATAGGTTTTGAGTGTCAGCCGTTTGCTTACGCAGTCAGTAACGATCCAGTTGAACTTGAAACATCGGGTTCGGCTGCAACAATTGATGTAGGTGGCGGTTACTATTGTCAACCGATTTATCAGATTACAGGCAGCGGAAATATTACACTAAGCGTAAACAGTGCAAGCCTGTTCACACTGTACAATGTTGACGGATATGTCACTGTAGATACAACGCTGATGATGTGTCATAAAAACGGTGTTAATGTTGTTAGCTCAGGTAAATTGCCGTTTTTGTCACCGGGCATAAACATGTTGTCGTGGAGTAGCAATGTAACAAAAATGGAAGTCACAAAGAATGAGAGGTGGTTATAATGAGCATTACAGGCACAGGAACGTCATCAGATCCGTTTATGGTACATACAGCGTTAGAGCTACGAGAGGCACTTACACTGCTTGACGGTTCATATGTAAAGATGGCAAATAACATTGACTGTAATGACGATTGCAGGCGATGGAATACTCTTGATGTTAAAGCATCATACTTACTGATGGATAATCACGATTTATTAAATATTTACGCAACCGACGGAACAATTGTGTTTAACAAAGCAAGCGGACTGTTTAAAATACAGAACGGAAGGATATTAAATCTAACATTGTTTGATAGTGTTTTTAATGTAAGTAATTATAGTGCTACCGGCACTGGTACAGACAGGTACAACAACGTTTTATATGATGTCGCTATAAAAACGACAATAACAGGATGTGGAAATCAAGGCTATATTTTTAATAAAGGCACGTATTTTGACTATTGCAACGTTGACATAAAATCAACTCTGCCTTACAATTTAGATCATGTTTTTTATGGTGACGCCGTCTCATCCTATGGTGCATGTTTTAATGACTCAAAACTCGTTGCTAATACAAATAATCAAGACGCAGCGGGACAGATCTACCCATTCGGTATTTCAGGTAATTTTATAAATTCACGTGTGGAAGTTCAATCAGCGGTTGAATGCACGTTTGGAACTTATGCACTCGGGCCAAGTTCAAGTGCAACAAGTTCTATATTTGAACTAAAAGGCAATCCAAATCATCGATTTAGCAATCTTTCTTATACATCATCAGGAATAAACGCTTTTAATGCCGGCGAAATGACTGTAACAAGCCCGAGAACATCAGAAATACCGTGCTCAACTGCACAGATGAGAAACTCCGCATACCTTAACAGCATAGGATTTCCAAACACAAGGGTGGTGTAGTGGATGGCAACATGGTACTGCAATGACGTAGATTTGCCGTATATCGAGGGATGGAGAGTAGCACAGTTTACAGAGCCATATCCATACCTACAGTGGCAATGTAACAACACTGACATGCCATACAAGCAAGGGTGGAAAGAGATACCCGAAGCAGTTGAACCTTGCCCTGCATTGGTGTGGCTGTGTAACGATGTGGAGTTACCGTATAAGTCAATGTGGCGTAGTACAATATATCACGTCCCGGCAGTTGACCAAGACGAATACATCACTGTGCACGACATGGCAACGGCACAGGACGATTTTGACAATAACGGCTTAGCAATACTTGATCCGACAGCCTGCGAAATCTCCGAGGAATTAAACGGAGCATATGAGCTTACATTAACTCACCCGATTGACGACACAGGCAAATGGAAACACTTGCTTGAACTCAATATAATCAAGGCGAGAGGGCAACTATTCCGCATATACAACAAAAACACTAAATTAAACAGCGACGGCAGCAGAGAACGCACGGTGTATGCAAGACATATCTTTTATGATCTTAACGGCAGATTGTTAGAGGACTCCAGACCAACCGACAAAAACGGACGTGATTTTATTGATTATATCATGAACGATACGTTTGACAGCGATCCTGAGGGACATTACACAGCGTATGATTATACTTATACATCAGACATAACAGAGACAGCAACAGCGTATTTTCAAGGCATTTCTCCAGTCGCTGCACTGATGGGTGAGGATAACTGCTTTATCAACAGACTGGGCGGCGAACTGCTGAGAGACAACTTTTATTTTAGTATAAATCAGAGACGTGAGAGCAGCAGAGACCATGACGAAGTCATCACATACGGAATTGACATGTTGGAAGTCGAAGAAACAGTTGATTATACAGACTTATGCACATATCTTAAATGTTGGGATAATTTCGGTAATTTCTATTTTGTCTCATACGTTCCGACAGCCATACTGGCACACGATATTTGCAAAGAGGTAAGGTTTAATTACGAGACGTCTGATTTGGGACAACTGATTAAAGACGGTCAAGCATACTTTGATAGCGTATGCGTTCCGCACGTGAGCTATACAGTCGTATTTGCAAATCTTAAAAATGTTGAACTGTACAAAGATTTTATCAATCTGCAAAAATACAACGTCGGAGACACTGTTAATATACGCTGTGAGGAGCTCGACGTAATAACAAATCAAAAGATAATCAAAAAGACTATTGATGCGATAAGCGGAGATACAATATCAATCGAGCTTGGAGCAAGTCGTAGCAATTTGACACGCCGTGATAAATTAGGCCAGACAATAGCGAAGAACACGGCAGAAAGCAAAGAAAACGCCGCTCTCAGAGAAGAGCTTAGAAAGACTAAGTTGAAACTCATGAGAACGTGGGGCGATGCAGACTATTTTACATGGAAAGAGACAGAACAGTTTACGTGGGGAGAGGTTGAAAGGGTATGAATATAACAGATTTTTTAAGCTTAGAAAAGCCGGCTAAGGACGATAGAATTAAAATAGATGTGCTTAACGACAACACAGATAAAATTGACAAGCATTTTGAAAGAACAAGTATTGTATTGTCGGTAACAGATAACAACATCAGCGTTGATGCAACAGGCCCGTATTACACGGTTACAAACAATAATGCAGACACAGTGCAAGTGCTGCTGGAAGGAAACAGCATGCTACTTGACCCAGGCGAAACGTTTAAAATGAACAAGGATGCAACAGAGACATTTACGCTCGAGGTTACATGTGCATCTGATGTTACAGTTACATATTTTCAGCGTAACAAAGATTATGTTGACGGATCACTTGCATCTAATCTTACAAACTACTATACTAAAACCGAGTGCGGCAATAATTTTGCCACAAAAACGCATAGTCATAATTATGCAGGGGCTGACAGTGCCGGCGGTTCTGCAACTTCAGCAAAGAAACTAACCAATACAACTGCAATAGGCAGTGCAACACAACCTGTTTATTTTAATGCAAACGGTGTTCCGGTCACAACAAGTTATACAGTTGAAAAATCAGTTCCAAGTAATGCAGTTTTTACAGACACTACATATAGTCTCGCAACATCATCTACAAATGGCTTATTGTCAAGTACCGACA
>Ga0116171_10003802_pt1 | contig 13829 bp, 5 predicted proteins | sample AD_JPNHW2_MetaG_FD_89798 | JGI IMG/M metagenome (GOLD analysis project Ga0116171, IMG submission 89798) | Active sludge microbial communities of municipal wastewater-treating anaerobic digesters from Japan - AD_JPNHW2_MetaG | ecosystem: Engineered > Bioreactor > Anaerobic > Digestate | place...
ACCTGGTCTGGGAGGACCTGGACAGAAACGGCATTCAGGGTCCTGGTGAGCCGGGCATCGCCTCTGTGACTGTCACTCTCTTTGCCAGCAGCGGGGCCAATCTGGGCACCACCGTCACAGATGGCCAGGGAAGGTATGGCTTCTCAGGGCTCATGCCCGGCTCATACTATCTGCAGTTTTCTGCCCCGCCGGGATATCGTATATCGCCTCAGGGTGCCGGATCAAACAGCAGCCTGGACAGCAACATAGACTCCTCCGGCCGGACGGGCGCAGTCACTCTGCTCTCCGGACAGATCGATCCCACCATCGATGCCGGGCTGTACCGGCCTGCGGCGGTCGGCGACCGCGTCTGGGAGGACCGAAATGCCAACGGCATCCAGGAGACCGGCGAGCCGGGCGTAGTGGGTGTCACCGTCAGGCTCTATCAGCCGGACGGCACACTCGTAGGCACGACGCAAACCGACGGCAACGGTCTGTACGGATTTGGCAGCCTCGACCCCGGCTCTTATCTGCTGGAGTTCTCGGTCTTGCCGGCAGGATTTACCTTCACCGCTGCCCGCCAGGGCGGAGACGACCGCAATGACAGCGATGCCGGGACAGGGGGCCGCACCATCGTAACCTTCCTGGTCTCCGGCGAGGACGACCCCACCTGGGATGCCGGTATATACCGTCGGGCGTCTCTGGGAGACCTTGTCTGGGAGGACTCCAACGGAAACGGCATTCAGGACGGCGGCGAACCCGGCCTGGCAGACATCATGGTGGAGCTGCACCGGCCGGACGGCAGCCTGGTGGCCAGCACATTAACCGATTCGTCGGGCAACTACAGCTTCACGAACGTCGTGCCCGGCGACTACTATCTGCTCTTCCATCCCCCCCAGGGCTACAGCAACACACTCAGGGATGCGGGAAGCGACGACGGCAAAGATAGCGATGCCGGGGTGAACGGCCGGACGGAGGTCTTCAGCCTGGCCTCAGGAGAGAACAATCTCACTCTGGACACCGGACTGTCCCGCAAGGCATCCATAGGCGACCTCTTCTGGGAGGACAGCAACTACAACGGCCTGCAAGATGGGGGCGAGCCGGGCATCGCCGGGGCGACTGTGGTGCTCTACGACGGCAGCGGGGCAAAGCTCGCTGAGATGGTCACCGATCCATCGGGATTCTACGGATTTGCCGGCCTGTCACCCGGAGACTACTCCCTGAAGTTCCTGCTGCCCTCCGGCTACTTCTTCACCCTGGCCGGAGCGGGCGATGCCACCCACAACAGTGATGCCGGAGATGACGGCCGGACAGCCATCACCTCCCTGGCCTCAAGAGAGTCCGACCTCTCCTGGGATGCCGGAGCCTGCCGGCTGGCGGGCATAGGCGACCGGGTCTGGCTTGACGCCAATGCCGACGGCGTCCAAGACCCGGACGAGCCGGGCATAGCCGGCGTCCTGGTGGAGCTGTTTGCCTCCTCAGGCAGCAAGATCGCCGAGAACCATACCGCTGCAGACGGCAGATACAACTTCACCGGCCTGCTGCCCGGCGACTACTATCTGAAATTCACCCGGCCGGACGGCCACCACGCCAGCCCCACCGACCAGGGCGGAGATGGAAGCGACAGCGATGCCGACGGCAGCGGTCTGACCGAAGAGACCGCCCTATCCTCCGGTGAGTATGACCCCACCTGGGATGCAGGATTCTACCGGCTGGCGGCCATCGGCGGCTTCGTCTGGGATGATCAGAATGCCGACGGCATTTACCAGGGCCGGGGGGCGGGCATACCGGCGGTGACCGTCAACCTCTATCACGCAAACGGCACCCTCGCCGCCAGCACAGCCACCAACGAAAACGGCTATTACCTCTTCTCCGACCTGGTGCCCGACGGCTACTATCTGGTCTTCCTGCCCCCCCAGGGCTACAGCATCAGCCCCGCCGATCAGGGAAGCGACGACAGCCTGGATAGCGATCCGGCGGTCAACGGCAGGACGGAGACCACAGAGCTTCTCTCCGGAGAGAAGGACCTGTCCTGGTGGGCGGGCATATCTAAAAGGTCATCATTGGGAGACCTCGTCTGGGAGGACCTGGATGCCGACGGACAGCAGGATGCCGGCGAGCCGGGCGTATCCCAGGTAACAGTTCAGCTCTTCCACAGCAACGGTACAATGCTGGCAGAGGCGGCCACGGACGATAACGGATTCTATGGATTTGCGTCTCTTTATCCCGACACCTATTACGTCCGGTTTGTCAGGCCCTCAGGCTACAGCTTCACATCTGCCGATGTGGGCATTGACAGCTCCGACAGCGATGCCGGGGCGGGCGGCGCAACCGACGCTGTGACCCTCTTCTCCGGCCAGAGCAATCTGACCCTCGACGCCGGGCTGATCCGGCCTGCGGCGGTCGGCAACCTCGTCTGGGACGACCTCGATGGAAACGGAATGCAGGATGCAGGAGAGTCTGGCATCTCCGGAGTGGCCGTCTCCCTCTTCCGGGCCGATGGAAGCCCCGTCGCCTCGACCACCACCAACAGCCAGGGGTACTACAGCTTCACCAGCCTGTACCCCGGCCAGTACTACCTGGTCTTCACGCAGCCGCAGGGCTACAGGTTCACAGCCGTAGATCAGGGCTCTGATGACGGCAGCGACAGCGATGCCGACTCTGCCGGCAGGACGGCAGCATTCACTCTGCAATCCGGGCAGGTCGACCACAGCCGGGATGCGGGAGCCTTCCGGCCGGCGTCAGTGGGCGACTTTGTCTGGGTGGACGGGGACGGCAGCCGGGACGCGGGAATGGGCGTCAAATCCTCTCTGGGCGACTATGTCTGGGAGGACCTGGACGGAAACGGCATCCAGGACCAGGGCGAGTCTGGCCTCTCCGGCGTGACTGTGCAGCTTTACAGCCTGGAAGGCGCTCTCCTTCAGAACGCCACCACCGGGGCGAATGGAGGCTACCTCTTCTCCGACCTCGCCCCAGGCGGATATTATCTGGTCTTCCAGGCCCCTCCGGGCTACACCATCAGCCCTGCCAATCAGGGTGGCGACGACAGCGCCGACAGCGATGCCCAGGCGGACGGGACCACTGCCGCCTTCGCCCTCCAGTCGGGAGACCGGGACGGCAGCCGGGACGCGGGAATGGGCGTCAAATCCTCTCTGGGCGACTATATCTGGGAGGACCTGAACGGAAACGGCATCCAGGACTTCGGTGAGCCGGGGCTGTCCGGCGTGGCCGTGCAGCTTTATGGCCAGGGCGGCAGCCTGCTGGCCACGACCTTCACAGACGGCAGCGGCAAATATGCCTTCAGCAATCTGGATGCGGCAATCTACCAGGTGCGGTTCCTGCCGCCCACAGGCTACGCCTTCACCCTGCCGGGCGAGGGCGGTGGGGCGGACAGCAATGCCGCCGCAGACGGCTGGACGGGGCCGATCGACCTCAAATATGCCGAAGACAACCTGACCATCGATGCCGGCCTGTACCGGCCAGCCTCCCTGGGCGACTATGTCTGGGAGGATACGGTGACCGACGGCCGGCAGGGGGCAGGCGAGAGCGGCATCTTCGCCGTCAAGGTGGATCTGTATGACGGCAACGGCCTGCTGGCTACCGCCTACACTGATGCCAGCGGGCATTACAGCTTCACCGATCTGCCGCCGGGCAACTACTCCATGAGATTTGAGGCTCGCTCCGGCTATAAGTTCAGCCCGAAGGAGGCCTCATCCGATCTCCTGGACAGCGATGCCGCAGCAGACGGCCAGACAGCCGGAATAATCCTGCACTCCGGGGACTGCGACCCCTCCTGGGACGCCGGACTGTATCTGCCTGCGGCTCTGGGCGGCTTCGTCTGGGACGACCAGAATGCCGACGGCATATTCCAGGGCAACGGCCAGGGCATACCGAGCGTGACCGTGGACCTCTATCGCTCCGATGCAACGCCGGTCAATTCCACCCAGACCGATGCAGGCGGCAGGTATCTCTTCGAGGATCTGATTCCGGGAGACTACTATGTGGTGGTGCACGGCCCGCCGGGCTACAGCGCCAGCCCCAGGGATCAGGGCAGCGATGATTCCAGAGACAGCGATTCCGATATAAGCGGATGGACGGCCGTCGTCTCCCTCCTGCCGGCTGAAACGGACCTGTCCACCTGGGCGGCCTTCAACCAGAGGGCAGCCTTAGGCGACCACGTCTGGGAGGATGTGAACGGCAACGGCCTTCAGGATGGAGGGGAGGCTGGTGTGGCCGGGATTTCTGTACAGCTCTATGCTTCCAACGGCACAATGCTCGGCAGCACATCCACGGACGGCAGCGGCTACTACTCCTTCACCGGGCTCACCGCGGGCGACTACTACCTGGTCTTCAGCTCTCCCCAGGGCTACAGCTTCACCTCTGCCGGTGCAGGCAGCGACACTCAAAAGGACAGCAATGCCGCAGCCGACGGCAGGACGGCCACTGCGACCCTGACTTCGGGCAAGACCGACCTGTCCATCGATGCCGGGGTGGTCCGGCCTGCGGCAGTCGGCGACTACGTCTGGGACGACCAGAATGCCGACGGCATCAACCAGGGTCGGGGAGCAGGAGTTCCCGGCGTTGTCGTTGAGCTATTCCGCCGGGATGGATCACCGGTCGGCGACACCAGCACCGACGCCACGGGACAATACATCTTCACCGGGCTGGTGCCCGGCGACTACTATCTCGTATTCCATGCACCGGATGGCTACAGCTTCAGCCCCAGGGACCGAGGAGCAGACGACAACGCCGACAGCGATACCAATGCCGCCGGAAAAACGGACATATTCTCCCTGGCCTCAGGAGCCAGCGACATCACCCGCGATGCGGCGGTCAATTTGCGGGTGGCACTGGGCGACTATGTCTGGAACGACCTCGACGCCGACGGCATTCAGGACGCCGGCGAGACGGGCATAGAGGGCGTGCTGGTGCAACTGTATGATGCCGAGGGAGCCCTGGCAGGGCAGACGACGACGGACAGCAGCGGCGGCTACAACTTCACCGGCCTGGCCGCGGGCGACTACACCCTGAGGTTCACTGCACCCCAGGATTTCCTGACCAGCCCCCAGAACCGGGGCGGCGACGACAGCGCCGACAGCGACATCGACTCCGACGGCAGGACGGCTGCTGTGACTATATTCTCCGGCAGGACGGACATAACCATCGACGCCGGATTCTATCGGCTTGCAACCCTCGGAGACCGGGTTTGGCAGGACGCAAATAGAAATGGAGTTCAGGATGAAGGCGAGACGGGCGTAGCTGGTGTGACTGTGGCTCTGCTGGATAAAAACGGGGCAACTGTGCGCACCGTTGTGACCGACGGCAGCGGCCAGTACGGCTTTTTCGATCTGGAGCCGGGGGTCTACCGGCTGAATTTCACATTGCCGGAAAAGTATGCCTTCACTGCCCTGAACCAGGGGGGAGACGGCAGCCTTGACAGCGATGCCGACCCGGCAACCGGTCTGACGGGCGACATCACCCTGGTCGCCGGGCAGTCAGACCTTACATGGGACGCGGGCATCTACCTCCTCGGTCCAGAGCTTACCCTAACCAAGAGCTGCCTTACCTCAAGTCCGCTGCCCGGAGGAGAAGCCGTCTTCAGAATAAACTTTGCGAATAAGAGGATGCTACACAATGTTACCCTGACGGAATACTATCCCCCAGGCAGCATCTTCATATCGGCAAGCATCGAGCCCGATTCCGGCACAAACAATGCATGGACAATTGACGTCCTGGAGCCGGGAGATTATAGCATCGACATCACCCTGCGCATGCCGGAGAGGGCCAACCTGACATTCGACATGCAGCAGAGCGTGAAGGGCGAAGGCTTCGTCAATGTGCACAGCGACCTGAACAGCAGGCCGGAGCCTCTCACCGCCACCAACCGGGCGGCCATAACCTCTGCGGAGACCGGCCCGATCAGCACCTCGGCCTCGGTCACACTGGAGGAGCTGCCCGGCACCGCCGTCTCCCTGAGGGAGAGCGGCAGCGGCAGATATGAGGCCGAACAGATCTCCCGGCTCATACTGGAGAACCGCTCCGCTGAATCGAAGAGCAGCCTCTCTGCCACCCACCGGCCCACCAGCTTCAGCCTGCCGGGCAATCGCTCCATAAATTACCGCGACCGCTGGACGGAGGACATTCGGGGCAAAAACCAGATCTCCAAAGCCTCGGTGCGGGAGTCCTACCGCTACGCCACAGACATCGACCGCAATCAGAGCCTGACCATGAGCGATAACGGCAGCACCCTTAAAACCGAGGTTTCCTTCCAGGGGGCGGGCCACATAGCCGTCCTCAAGAAGGAGTCGGAGGATGTGCAGCCCTTCGAGCGTCCGGCCTTCTACTCCCAGGAGGACTATGCAGGCAGATTCACAATCAACGAATATGCCGACGAGTACGGCGAAAATGTGGTGGCTAATCGCAGCGTGCAGGGGTTGGGGTCCGTGTCCGCCTCTAAGGCCGTCCGCTCCAGCCAGGGCAGCTATGAGTGGGGCACGGGCAGCTACCGGGTGGAGGAGCAGATCGAGACCGGCTCCAATTATATGGCCAAGGACATCTCCCTGGTCCACGCCCCGGTCAATTTCTCCTACACCCCGCGCCTCAATGTCAACCAGTCCATGAAGTGGCAGGAGGGAATGTATACCAAAAGCCTCGACGCGGCCCTGCGCGGCGGCGACCTGACCAACAAGAGCTGCGCCGCCGGCGAGGACCCCACCCTGAGAAGCTACATGGGACAGCAGTTCTCCAGCCTCGACTACCTCAACCAGAGCACTGTGGTCAGCGGCCTGAACGAGATGAACACAGAGGCCCGGTTTAAGGGCCAGGCTCGCTTCCGGACCATCCTGGAGGGCGGAGAGGATGGCGCTGGCACGGCTCTATCCGGAAATGGCAGCAGCTCCGGAGAGCGCCGAACGGCAATCGACACGGATGAGTCTTACCGCGGAGAGTTCTCCATCACCAGAAAGACCAGCCTGACCGGCACCTCCCGCTACGACACTCCCCACATCACTGTGAGAAAGGAGGGCAGCATCACCTACGGCCTGGTGGGCAAGGTCAACGCCACCATCGCCGAGTACACCATCACCGTCATCAACGACGGCAGCCGCTCCCTGGGTCCGGTCTATGTGCAGGACATCTTCCCGGAGGGAACAGAATTCGTGGAGTCGTCACTGCGGCCTTCTGAGATCGGCGAAAGCTATGCCAACTGGACGCTGCTATCCCTTGGCATAGGCAGCAAGAGCACCATCAATCTGATCCTGAATGTGACCGAAGAGGCCGGCGACCTGGTCAACGTTGCCGTGGCCTCAGGCGGCTACAACGATAAAATGGCAGTGGGCAGAAACATCTCCTACTTAGGAGGCGAAGGGCTGCCCTGCTGCTCGCCACAGCTCCTGGCCGAAAAGACGGCGGAGATCGATGCCGCGGATACGACGCTGATCCACTATGCCATCCGCCTGAAGAACGCCGGGAGCAGCAGCATGGTGGTGAAGATCGAGGATTATATGCCCCCGGAGCTGTCCATTATCTCCACATCCGAGCCGCCCTCGGACTACAGCCTGGAGCGCACCGTTTGGATGCTGACCGATCTGCTGCCGGGAGAGCTGAGGAGCATAACCTATACCGCAAGGGCAGCCAAAAACGGCCCCTACACCAACCAGGCCCACCTGGAGGCCTACAGCCTGAATGGCACCGGCACGGCCAGCACCGATGTGAGCGCCTCGGTGGGTGGTGAGCCAGGCGGGCCAACCGGCCAGGACGGGGCGCTATGGAGGGGACTGGCAGCCCCCGGCGGAGGAGTTCGGCCTCTCCACGACGGACGAGGGGCTGGGAAGCTTCGAGAACTTCTGAGATTTCCGGAGTGGCCCCCAGCCACTCTCTATCTTTTTTTCTTTCATTTTCGGCAAAACACCGAGGCGCAAAGGTACAGAGAACCGATAATGACTTTGATGGCATCACTTTCGCCCCGCCCATGAATCGCCCTTAAATATCGGGCGGGAGTAAACCGCCTTATCTTGGCGCAAATTTTCACCGTCACTGCACTCAACGATCGCATCGCTGAACGGCTGGAGGGCGACGGCCGCCTGCGCGACCTGTGGCTGCAGGGCGAGGTGTCCAATTACCTGCATCATCGCTCCGGGCACAGGTACTTCACCCTCAAAGATAAAGCCTCCCAGATCTCCTGCGTCCTCTTCAAAAGCAGCGGAGCTACTCTCGCCTTCGAGATGAAGGATGGCATGAACATCATGGCCTTCGGGGACGTGGCCGTCTATCGGCCTCAGGGCAGAGTGCAACTGATCGTCCGGGGCGTCAAAGAGGACATTGGTCTTGGATTTCGCTACCTGCAATTGGAGGCTGTGAAAAAGAAGCTGGCCGCAGAAGGGCTCTTCGCCCCGGAGAGAAAGAGGCCGCTTCCTTCCTATCCGGAGAGAATTGGGATCGTCACCTCTCCTCAGGGGGCGGCTCTGCGGGATGTCCTCAAGACCCTGGGGGCCTATCCGGCCAGGATCATACTCTCCCCCGCCCAGGTGCAGGGTGAGGGAGCGGAGGAGAGCCTGGCCCTGGCCTTTTCCGCCCTGCGGGGCAGGTGCGACCTGGTCATACTCTGCCGGGGAGGCGGCTCCATCGAGGACCTGTGGTGCTTCAACTCCGAAGTCGTGGCCCGGGCTATTGCCGGCTGCGATGCTCCGGTAATATCCGCCGTGGGCCATGAGACAGATTTTACCATAGCCGATTTCGTGGCGGATGCCCGGGCGGCGACGCCCACCGCCGCCGCCAAGCTGGCCGCGCCTGATGTGGATGCGATAAAGCAGGCCATCCTCTCCTGCCGGGTGAGGATGATGCGCGCCCTCTGGACGGCCCATGAGCGCCGGGCGGAGAGGCTGGAGTATCTGAAGCGGAGCGTCTCCGCCCGGAGGATGGCCGCCATTGCCACAGATGCCAGGCAGAGGCTGGACTATCTCTCCGCCCGGCAGGACGCCGCCCTGGTGCAGAGGCTGAAGGACAGCCGGTCTAAGCTGGAGAGCATATGCGGGCGGCTGGAAGCAGTCGGCCCGGCGGCCACTCTGCAGCGCGGCTATGCCATAGCCCGGTCGGAGAGGGGTCTGCTCCTGGCAGCAGGCGACACCCGCCCCGGCGAGGTGATAGAGTTGATCCTGGCAGAAGGAAGGCTGATCTGCCGGGTGATGGAATGCAGGAGCGAGCAGAGTGGGGCGCAAAGCGAAGGAGCGGGGGAGAGATGAAGAAGAAGGATGGGATGGGGCTGGATGAGGCCCTGGAGAGCCTTGAGAAGGTTGTGCAGTCTTTGGAGAACGGCAAGATGGGGCTGGAAGAGAGCCTGGACCTCTACGAGAAGGGCATGGGCCTGGTCAGGCTCTGCGAGGGCCGGCTGGCAAGCGCAGAGAGGCGGATAGAGTGCCTGACAGGAGAGCTTCCTTCTGATCTGCAGCCTTCCCAGGAGGGCGAGGGCGACCGGGGCGGCGATAGATTTTAATACTTGCTATGATGTACTTTTTCATACATCATAGTATTAATTAGTACATCAGGTGATCCCTTGAGCAGTCATCCATCAGCCATCGAAGCTGTGAAGTTCGGCAGATACGGCGGCCTCTTCGTCCCCGAGACGCTGGTCGCACCCCTGGCCGATCTCTCCCGCGCCTACATGCGCCTCATGAACAGCCGCTCCTTCCGAGAGGAATTGGAGGGACTGCTGGCCGATTTCGCCGGCCGGCCCACGCCCCTCTACAATGCCTGTAACCTCAGCCGCAAGCTGGATCGCAGGGTCTACCTGAAGAGGGAGGACCTGGTGCACGGCGGGGCGCACAAGCTCAACAACACCCTGGGCCAGGCGCTGGTGGCCAAGAAGATGGGCAAGACCCGGCTCATCGCCGAGACGGGGGCCGGCCAGCACGGCGTGGCCACGGCCATTGTGGGCGCCAACCTGGGCTTTGAGACCCAGATCTACATGGGTGAGGTGGACATAGAGCGGCAGAAGATGAATGTCTACAGGATGAGGCTCTTGGGAGCAGAGGTCATACCGGTGCGCTCCGGCTCCCGGACGCTCAAAGACGCCATCAACGAGGCCATGCGGGACTGGGCGGCCAGCTTCGAGAACACCCACTATCTGCTGGGGACAGCCGCCGGCGCTCATCCCTTCCCCAGCATGGTGAGAGACTTTCAGAGCGTCATAGGCCGGGAGGCGAAGGAGCAGATCATGCAGGCGGAAGGACGCCTTCCCGACAGCATCACCGCCTGCGTGGGGGGCGGCAGCAATGCCATGGGCATATTTGCTCCCTTCCTCCAGGACAGATCGGTGCGCCTCATAGCCGTGGAGGCCGGTGGGCGTGGCCCCGGCAAGACCGATCGCACTGCCGACAACGGTGCCAGCCTGGGATACGGCTCGGACGGAGTGCTGCACGGCGCTCTGACAAAGATACTCCAGGACCCCTACGGCCAGATTTTGGAGTCCTACTCCGTGGCCGCCGGCCTGGACTATCCGGGAGTCGGGCCGGAGCTGGCCTACCTGGCGGAGACCGACAGGGTGCAGCCCCGGATGGCGAGCGATGAGACGGCCATCAAGGGCTTTCACGCCCTCTCCCGGCTGGAAGGGATAATCCCGGCTCTGGAGTCGGCCCACGCCGTGGGATATGCCCTGGAGCACCCTGAGGACCTGGGCCGTCCGGGGGATGTCGCCATCATAAACATATCAGGGCGGGGAGACAAGGACCTGGCAACGGTGATGGATTATGAAAATCTCTGAGGCTTTTGAGGCCGCGCCCCTCCTGATCGTCTACATCTGCGCAGGAGACCCGACGCCTGCCGCCACACCCGACCTGGTGCGCCGGCTGGCCGCCGCCGGAGCGGACATCATTGAGCTGGGCCTGCCCCACTCCGATCCCATAGCAGACGGACCCACCATCCAGGCGGCAGCCCAAAGGGCCATCGCCGCCGGCATGAACACCGATGTCTACTTCCGCATAGCAGCCGAGGCAGCCGTCCCGGTGCCCAAGATATTCATGGGCTACTACAACATGATCTACGCCCGCGGCCTGGAGCGATTTGCCGAAGACTGCGCCCGGTCGGGCATCACCGGCATGATCGTTCCCGACCTGCCCCCCGAGGAGGCCGGGCCGCTCTCCCAGGCCTGCGCCGCCCACGGCGTGGACCTGATCTTCCTGGCCGCGCCCAACACGCCCCAGGAACGGCTGGAGATGATTGCGCAGGAGACATCTGGCTTTGTCTATCTGGTGGCCCGGACGGGGGTCACCGGGGCGAAGGGCGAAGTACTCCAGGGCACGCGCGACCTGATAGCCCGAACGCCTGTGGGAACGCCGCGCGCTGTGGGCTTTGGCATATCCACAGCCGAGCAGGCGGCCGAGGTGATCGCCGCCGGCGCGGACGCCGTCATTGTGGGCTCGGTCTGCGTGGACCTGATCGCCCGCGGCGAGGTAGAGCGGCTGGAGGCCCTGGTGCGGGAGATGAAGGCGGCTATAGTGGCCGCAGGAGACCGACAGGGAAAAGCTCCAATAATCGACCTGCCAAATAGGAGATCATGAACTGGAAAGAAGGGCATGGCAGGCTGGTCGAAAAGACATGCCTCGAGCTGGAGAGCGGCTGCAATATGACCATCGTGGCCTTCGGCGACTCCATCACCGCCGGATATGCCGTGCGCCGCGGATTTCCCTCCTTTTGGAAGGAGATGCTGGCCGAAAAGTATCAGCAGGCCAATATCAGGATGGTCAACTCCGGCATCTCCGGAGACACCAGCATGGACGGCCTGGCCCGGCTGGACTGGTCGGTTCTCTCCTACGAGCCGGATCTGGTCACCATCAACTTCGGAATCAACGACTGCGTCCTGGGCCTGGGCCTCGATGAGTTCGAGATGAACCTGGTGGAAATGGTGCGCCGCATCCGGTCATGCCCCAATTCGGAGATCCTTCTCCTCTCCTCCCAGCCGCTGGAGACGCCCCCCTACGACCGGCTGGTGCTCGATTACTATCAGGCGGTGCAGAGGGTGGCGGAGGAGATGGACGCCGGCTTCGTCGATGTACATGGGGCATGGATGGAGCATGTGCAGGCGGGAACGCCGCTTAGTAGCCTCATCCTGCCAGGGCTGGACCACCCCAACGAGGCGGGCTACAGGATCATAGCCGAGGAGTTGATGAGGTGGCTTTGACGATGTATCATTATTTATAAACTTAGGAAATCTAAATTCAGATCCTTTGAGATAACCTTCCACCAAATCTATTCCTATCCATCTGCGTTTGCTGCTCTCAGCCACAAAACCGGTTACATTGCTTCCGCAGAAGGGATCCAGCACCAAATCACCATGTTCCGTCAGGAAATCTATGAAGAATTGAGGCAATTCCTTGGGAAATCGGGCCGGATGTGGGGGTATGTCATTGTCCTTGCATCTCTGCAAATTATGCCCACGGAAATGCTGTCGAGGATCTCAAAGCATTTTCTATCCCGGAAAGGTGTGGCTCCCACTTCCGCTGCCCGGTAGTGATGCCTTCTGTTCCGAATAAATGTCTTCTGCCAGGAGGAGATCAGAATTTATGGATTATCCTTGAGGGCCTGGGCTGAGCTCAATGGCCGCCTGCTGGATAAAGACAGCAGCCAGGCACGTGATCATTCTGAAAAATAAAAAGGATGATGATTTGTCGACTCATGCGTTTATCGCTTAGAGTTGAAATTTTTATTTATTGTATCCCAACTCTCTTGCCTTAATAAACGCAGAGTCCGCTTCATTGTCTCGACCTATGGTTTTCAGGACAGAACCTTTGCCCTGCCAAGCAGCAGCAAACTGTGGGTTTAGCTCGATGGCTTTATCATATGCTTTTATAGCCTCCTCGTATTTTTCCTGGCGCTTAAGAGCAATGCCTTTGTTATACCAGGTCAATGCATCTTGAGGATCGATCTCCAAAGCTTTATCATAAGCCTCTATGGCCTCATCGGATCTGCCCAGTTCATCGAGAGCATTACCTTTATCGCTCCAGGCCCAGGCAAATTCGGGGTCCAACCGGATGGCTTCGTCATAAGCCGCGACAGCTTCCGCGTTCTTGCCTTGCTCATTAAAGGCCTTGCCTTTTTGGTACCATTCTGTAGCATTCTTGGATTCTGTGGCATTGGCCAATCCTGTGATGTACTGGAGAGTATCGAGTGCATAGCCTTTGCCAACCTGGGCGCCGACATTCTCGGGATCGAGCTTCAGGGCTTGGTCAAAAGCCTGTATAGCCTCCTCGTACTTGGCCTGCGTCCCGAAAACGTAGCCTTTGTTAATCCAGGCATTGACAAACGTAGGATCAATCCTGATGGCTTCATCGAACGCCTGGATCGCATCTTCGGACTTGCCCTGCCCACGGAGAACAACTCCTTTCTCATACCAGGCTCTTGCATCCAAAGGATCGATCCTAATGGCTTCATCGTAGGCTTGGATTGCTTCAGTGCCCTTGCCCTGATAATCGAGAAGATTGCCTCTGAAGATCCAGGCATCGACGTATTCAGGATTTAGCCTGATAGCTTCATCAAAGCATGTGACTGCTTCTTCGTACTTGCCATGACCTGCGATCGCAACTCCTTTTTCAAACCAGGCTGCGTCATTATTAGGATCAATCCGAATGGCGTCGTCGTAAGCTTGCATAGCTTCCTCGTACTTGTCCTGATAATCGAGAGCATTGCCTTTGCCGATCAAGGCATTGGCATGCTTAGTATCGAGCTGGATGGTCTGGTCATAAGCCTGGATAGCCTCGTCGTACCTTTGCTGCTTCATGAGAGCATTGCCCTTGTTAAACCAAGCCTCGGCAAACTCGGGATTGAGCCTAATTGCCTCATCATAAGCTTGGATAGCCTCA
>Ga0116171_10003803_pt1 | contig 13827 bp, 10 predicted proteins | sample AD_JPNHW2_MetaG_FD_89798 | JGI IMG/M metagenome (GOLD analysis project Ga0116171, IMG submission 89798) | Active sludge microbial communities of municipal wastewater-treating anaerobic digesters from Japan - AD_JPNHW2_MetaG | ecosystem: Engineered > Bioreactor > Anaerobic > Digestate | place...
CTTGCTCCGTCTCTATCCTGACCCGGATTCAAATGAGTTACGGAGTGCAATCGCCCGGATGCTGGGTTCCGGAATTACTCCTGAAATGATTTTTGCCGGGAACGGCTCGGATGAAGTTCTCTCGTTTGTTTTTTTTACATTTTTTGATGATGATGCTCCGCTGTATTTCCCAGAACACACATACAGTTTTTATCCCGTATATGCGGACTACTATGGGATTCCATTCAGGAAGATCCCGCTGGAAAAGGATTTCTCCATCGATACGGAAACCCTGCTTGAAGGTAAAAGTTCAGGAATTATATTCGCGAATCCTAACGCGCCGACCGGAATTTATCTCCCTCTTCCGGATATACGTATTATTCTTGATAACTATCCCCCGGACCGGGTAGTAGTTGTTGATGAAGCTTATATCGATTTCGGAGGGGAATCTGCAATATCACTTCTTGGAGAATATAAAAATCTTGTAATCATCAGAACTTTTTCAAAAAGTTTCTGCTTCGCAGGAGCCCGCCTTGGATTTATGGTTGCGAATCCGGAACTTATAGATGCTGTTTTTACTACAAAAAATTCATTTAACCATTTTCCGGTAGATGCTCTGACGCAAAAGATCGGCATCGCATCATGCAATGACTGGATGTATTATAAAAGTATAAATGATAGAATCCGGAAAACCCGGGAAGAATTTTCTAAAGGACTGCGGGATTCCGGATGGAATGTTCTCCCTTCATTGACTAATTTCGTATTTGTACGGAAAGAAGGTCTGGATGGTAAAAAAATTTACAATACTTTAAAATCATACGGAATACTGGTGAGGTTTTTCAATCATCCGGGGATTACAGATTTCGTCCGTATATCGATTGGTACAGAAGAGGATATGCTAAAACTCCTTGGTATAATGAAAGGAGCGGATTTTAATTAAAGAATTCTATAATTCAAGCAAATCCCCATACCGCTCAGGATGATCCCGGAACATTTTTTTTGCATACGGGCAGTATGGAGTAATTTTTAATTCCGATTTTCTGGCGAAATCTGCAACGTAATCCAGCAGTATTCTGCCCAGTCCTTCGCTCCTGTGCTCATCATCTACCCAGGTATGTTCCAGTAATAATTTTTTCCCCGTACGGATATATACCATTTCAGCAATGACTTTATCCTTCCCTATATAAAAACGCTTTTTTTTATCATCATGAATTACTTCCATTTATAGACAGTCTCCTTTCCGTATATTATCAATATAATCATTTTAAAGATTATTACAAGAATTTACAGATCGGATTTTTTATTTTTTATTGCGATGGATCAGAATCCCGTCGGCAACAATTTGCTGAAGATTAATTTTTACGTATGATACCTTGTATTCTGCACAAAAATGCAGGTATATTGGAATTCGCCTGATTTCCGGTTAAAGTTAAATTTTTTTAAATCCGGGCGAACAAACTGCAGCCGGCAGCCGGAACTGCCGGAAAATTAAAACAATACTATTCCTGCGAATAGCCGTCCACAAACTCCGCGAAGCGCTGTGCTACAAGCTTCATCTCATCAATCGGGGGTAGAAATACAACGCGAAAGTGATCCGGATGCGGCCAGTTGAAACCTGTCCCCTGTACAAGCATTACCTTCTTCTGTTTTAGAAAATCGAGAACAAACAGTGCGTCATTTTTTACCGGAATTTTTTTGAGATCTATTTTCGGGAACAGATACATTCCCCCCAGCGGTTTAACACAGGAGATTCCCGGTATTGAATTAAACAGTTCGTATGAAAAATTCCGCTGCTCGCATAATCTCCCTCCGGGAGCTGTTAAATCAAAGATGCTCTGATAGCCCCCGATCGCAGTCTGAACCGCGTACTGTGCAGGCATATTCGAACAGAGTCTCATAGATGCGAGTATTCCGAGCCCCTCAATAAAATCCTTCGCGTCATCTTTTTTACCGCTTAACACCATCCAGCCCACGCGGAATCCGCAGATACGGTGTGATTTAGAAAGACCGTTAAGCGTGATAAAGAGCGTGTCATCGGATAGAGATGCTGCCGGAGTATGTTTTAATCCGTCATACATTACCCTGTCATAAATTTCATCTGCAAGAAAAATCAATTGGTTTTTAACCGCTATATCCACCATTTTTTCAACTATCTCTTTCGGGTATACGGCACCTGTCGGATTGTTCGGGTTGATCATTACGATCGCCTTGGTTTTAGCTGTAATTTTACTTTCAATATCAGCTATATCGGGATACCAATTACTTCCTTCGTCGCAGAGGTAATGAACGGCTTTACCCCCTGCAAGGTTTGCGGCTCCGGTCCAGAGAGGGTAATCGGGCATTGGTACAAGAACCTCATCCCCGTTGTTGAGAAGCCCCTGCATTATCATAACTATAAGTTCGCTGACGCCGTTTCCTATTATAATATCCTCGATTTTAACATCCCTTATCCCTTTAAGCTGGCAGTCCTGCATGATAGCTTTGCGGGCGGCAAATAGGCCCTTCGAATCGCCGTAAGCTTCAGCAGCACGGAGGTTCATAATCACATCCTGAATTATTTCGTCCGGGGCATAGAGTCCGAATGCTGAAGGATTCCCTGTGTTAAGTTTTATAATAGAGTGGCCTTCACGCTCAAGACGTGCGGCCTCTTCTACAATAGGTCCGCGTATATCATAAAAAACATTATCAAGTTTGCTGGATTTCCTTATCTCTTTCATACCGTTCTCCATTTATAAAATCAGTTCATTGTGAATTTTTTAAATTATCATCTGTTTTATCAGGGTATAAACAGGGGATAAATAATTAAAAATTTTTCACCGGAATCTGACTGAAATATCCTGTAAACTTCAGAAGTAGGAAACAGTTAAATCGTGTCAATTCAGATTTTCAAAAAAAATATCGGAGGATATTATTTTCATTTTTTTAAATTTCTAAAAAATATAAGTATTATGTTGACTTTTCCCGGATTATGTATTATTATATTTACACGAATTTGATAGGGAGAGGGAGATTAAGAGGCTTTAAAATTTAAATATAAAAAGCCTTTGATGTCGAAGACACCATACCCGTGAAACCTGAGTGGCAAATTCGGAGATTGGTAAAACGAGGTGTATATTTTGGTTTTAGATTGGTCGTACTGAAAGGGCTGGTACCGATGCGGTGGCAGCCCTTTCTAATTAATAGCTGATAGCCGGATATTGAAGTTTTAAGTAAGATACATATCAATTTAGTATTACTTAATTTAATCTCCATCAAACCGGTTTTATTCCGGTTTATCTTTGCTCCCGTAAATACCGGGATATAATTTTTTTGCGCAGATCGGACAGATGCTGTGCGTAAATTCCGCATGGGAATGGGTGCTTATATAGTTTTCAATCTGGCTCCAGTAGCCGTTATCATCACGGATTTTTTTACATGATGAACATATAGGGAGGAGTCCCTGAAGATTGTTTACTTCAGAAAGCGCGTTTTTTAATTCCTTTGTTCTTTCCTGCACAAGCAGTTCGAGATTATTCTTGAAATTACCAAGCTCTTCATTTTTTGATGTAATTTCAACGTATGCTTTTTTAAGATTGGCCACCATGTTGTTAAAGGTGTCTGCCAGCCTGCCGAACTCATCAGTTCTATTCATCCTGATTGAACAGTCAAGATTCCCTTCGCTGACTTTTTCTGTACCTCTTGTGAGTTTTTTTATAGGAATGATAATGTATTCTGCAAGTATTAATGTGAGAATTATTGTAAAGAGAAATGACAAAAAAGATACAATAAGTGAGATTATAATAATTTCTTTTTTAAAATTTCCAACCTCACCCTGAAAAAGTTCAATAACAACAAGACCATTCGCGTTGCCTTTGCTATCAGCAATTACACCATAAACAGTCGCTGTATTTTCTCCGTATATACTTGTCTGGGTATCTCTATGGATAACCGTATTTTTCTGATCTTTAATTATCTGTTTGCAGCGTTCGACAACTTCTTTGGATTCAGCATAAAGCTCGCCCGGCATACTCTCAGATTCATTTTTTGCAGTGAAAGAGCAATATAATTCAACGGGATTTCCTTTTACAAATATTTCTGTATAGAGTTCGCGATTATTGATGCTGAGTTTTTTCCCCGAGGCTTCCAGTATTAAAGGGGATTTTGAAACGATTTTAATCAGTTCTTTTTCTCCAAGATAAATAATTCCTCCCGGGTCTATTATCAGGGGAATTTTATTGCCTGCGATATTGATATCAAAATTATCCGTATAGATAACTTCGTTATATTTAATTGAAACCTTATTGTCCTTCCGGATAGATAGTGCAAGACCGAAAAATTCCGTTGTAATCCATACAACATCTGTGGGATTAATATCTGAATCGACGATGTATGTGAGTTTGTCTTTTTCCCGGTCGTAGTTTATTGTAAAAAGATAGGTTACGTATTTTTCCTGGAGCTTGATTCTATTCAGGTATTTAAGATACTTTTTATATTCATTATCTTTAGTTGCGCTAAGGGTCGTAAAAGTTTTGTGTTTTTCTCCATCAATAGATAGTGCAATGGACCGTGCCAAAGATTCCTTACAGCTTATAAATGACTGATAATATAAATCTCCGGCATATTTATAAAGAGCTCCTCCTATTGAAATTGCAATTATCAGATTGGTGATTAATGAAAATAGAATAATCTTTTTTTTCAGGTTTAACTTCATTTAAATTAAACTTCCCCGGGTTTATGATAGAGTTTGAATGCTGAGATCAGGACAATTGTAATATAATGAAAAAAACAGATGAAAGCAATCAATAAAATAAATACTTTCTAATAATAGTGCATTCAGGAATGCCGGTGATTTTTGAAGAGGTTAGGGCTAAAAAATTAAATGCGGTTGTACTGATGTCTAGCAGGTTTCTTTATAATATTATGTCAGGCAGACATAGTATTAGTATATGGCGCGGATTATGCAAGTACGGAATAGCAAAATTGAGGATTCCAGTTTTAAGGCAAATCCTATGCCGGTGTTTTGATTAAATTTTAATGATGAAATGTTCGTTTATCAATACAAAGAGGACATATACCTCCCCCGTAAAAAAAGGGGGAGAGAGTGATGTGCAGCTATGTCGAATAAAGGTTTATTTCTCAGACTTTATTTTATCCCAGAGTTCAGAGTATTTAATATTGTTCTCTCCAAGATCCATGAGAAAATCGCATTTTTTCAGCACACTTACAGGAGGATTAATCGCCGGATCAGTCATAAACTCTTTGCTCATAAGTTTCTGTGCCGCGAGATTCGGGGAGAGGTAATATACAAACTCCATATTATCCTTTGCGTTTTCCGGTTCAAGAAGGAAGTCTATAAATTTGTAAGCTAGATCTGTGTTTCTGGAACTTTCAGGTATAACAAAATCATCCTGGCTTATTGAGGTGCCCTCTTCAGGGAGCGCGAATGCTATATCCTCATTTTCGCTCATGAGCTGAATCGCATCGCCATTATAGACCTGTATAAGGAAAAATTCCCCTGACGATAATCCGCGCTTGGCTTCGTCAACATCAAATTTGGCGATATTCTTTTTCCATCTGATTACTGTTTCTTTTGCTTTTTCGAGTTCAGCGTCGTTTGTAGTATTGTATTTGTAGCCGTTGAATTTAAGAGCAGCACCGATTACCTCTCTCAGATCATTGAGGAGGGTCATCCGTCCGGCAATATCAGTCCTGTCATACATCGACCATGATGGCTTGAAGTTTTTTACTTTCTTTTTATTGTACGCGATACCGCAATAGGTTACCATGTACGGAACGCTGTATTTCAGTTCAGAGTCGAGAGCTTTCTTTATAAACGGCATATCAAGGTTTCTAAGATTTTTCAGTTTAGAGTGATCGATCTCCCTGATCATCTTCTGTTCATACATAATTTTTGCCATATATCCGGACGGGAAGAGTATATCATATCCGGAAGCGCCGGCTTTAAGTTTTGCGTATAGCGCTTCATTAGAATCGAAATAGTTCATTACTACCGTGCAGTTATATTTCTGTTCAAATTTTGTTATTACAGCAGGGTTCATGTAATCAGCCCAGTTGTAGATATGAAGTGTCTGTTTTCCTTTGCTGCATGACATTACAGAAAGTGATACAATCAGGATCGTGAGCACTGCAAAAATAATTTTTTTCATTCCTTTGCCTCCAGAAGTTTTTTACTTATAAATACTACAATAAATGTAAATGCAACCATAAGTACTGAGAGAGCATTTATCACAGAAGGTGATCCGTGCCTCATCATGCTGTATATATACAGGGGGAGAGTCGTGGAGTCCGGCCCCGATACAAAAAATGTAATTACAAAATCATCAAGTGAGAGTGTAAAAGCAAGCAGACCTCCTGCCGCGATACCGGGCATAAGGTATGGAACCAATATCTTCCGCACAGCTGTTCCCCATGTGGCGCCAAGATCAAGCGCGGCCTCCATGATCGAATAGTCAAAATCCTGGAACCGCCCCAGTACGACCATTGCGACATAGCTCATGCTGAAAGTAACGTGAGCAAGAAATATTGTAACCAGCCCGAGCCCGATTTTTAGAGATACGAAAAAGAGAAGCAGGCTTATACCCATAAGAATGTCGGGGATGACAAGCGGAAAATAAATGAGTATGTTATGACTTACCTGAAGTTTGGTTTTATATTTATAAAGAGCAAAAGCAGCCAGGGAGCCCACTACAAGTGACACGGCAGTGGAACTTACTGCTATGATGAGAGTATTTGTCAGAGCATGCCAGATGTTTTTATCCGAAAACAGCTTGTAATACCAGTCAAATGTGAATCCTTTCCACGCGCCTCCAAAACGCGACGCGTTAAATGACTGGGCAAAGACGATAATGATAGGAAGATAAAAAAATACCAGTATGGCAATTGTAATATATAGAGGGAAACGGCTCTTTTTCATCTGTCATATACCTATAGAGGTTGAATTTTTTTCTTTAAAAAATTTTCTCGTAAGGGCAATGGCTGCCGGGAGAAGAACAGCGAATGTCAGCAGTGCTGAAAGAGCGCTCGCGTGAGGGAGATTCCTGTCTATGAAAGTTCTCTGTGCTATTTTATTTCCTATCATCTCTGAGGATGGCCCTCCGACTATATCCGGTATTACATAGGAACCGAGCGCAGGGATAAATACAACGATTATAGCTGTAAGCAGCCCCATTCTGATTCCAGGGATATACACCCTCATAAAAGCCTGGAATCTGTTCGCGCCAAGATCATATGCTGCCTCCATAAGGTGAAAGTCGAATTTTTCAGCTGCGGCATAAATCGGGAGAAGGGCAAAGGGGAGGTATGAGTATACAATAACCACCAGCACCGCCTCCGGATTGTAAAGAAGCAGAGTGTCTGGACTTGCAATGTGGAGTGCAACAAGAACCTGTTTGAATAATCCTTCCGGGTGAAGGAAAACTTTCCATGCAAATATTCTTATCAGAAAATTTATCCAGAACGGAACTATAATCAGAAGGAGTATAATATCCTGAAATTTTTTGCTTATACGTGAAATGTAGTAACTCGCCGGAATCGCGGTGACTATACATATTATTGTAGAGACTACACTAAGCCAGAGAGTCCTCCAGATAATTGAAGGGTAGTTGGGGTTTCTCAGGTCGCGGATTGTATCAAAAGTCCACTGGTCTCCTATACCGCCGTAAGGATCCGAGTTCCGGAATGCCATAGCTATTACAAGAATCGTAGGAATAACAAAAAATATTACAAGCCATCCCATTGACGGCAGCGTGAGGAGGATTTCGTTTTTCCTGCGTGTATTATTCTGCATTAAATATCCTCATTCCTCATCCGCGGCTTCACTTTCAAGTTCAGCCATTATCTCTTCATCGGGAAGCGTAAGGAGAGCCTCATCCTCGTAGTTGTACTGCTCAAGCATGTAGCAGTAATCTGCGTGCCATGAGAGCCATATTTCGTCGCCCCAGGTGATCATTTTTTCATCAAGCATGTACCTGTCGTGGAGTCTTTTCGTCTCAACGAGAAATTCATTTACCCTGACCCAGTACTTTGTATGATAACCGAGATATATTATCTCCTCAACTTTTCCTTTTACGAAATTATACTTTTCAGAAAGTTCGGGTTTTTCGATAGAGAGAGTAAACTTTTCCGGCCTTATGCTTATGTATACTTTATCGCCGTTTTTAATATTCTTATCATTGTAAACAAGAACATCGGTGAAACCGTCAATGTGCAGTTTACTGTACGGTTCATCAACTTCTATGACATCCCCTTCAAAAAAATTAGTATCTCCGATAAACGCTGCGACGAAGCTTGTTCTCGGAGCTTCGTAAATCTGCGGAGGTGTACCGACCTGCTCGACTATGCCTTCATTGATTACTGCAATATTATCGCTCAGACTCATAGCCTCACTCTGGTCATGGGTGACGTATAAAAATGTGATTCCAACTTCGTCATGTATATTGTCAAGGTCGACAAGCATCCTCTGACGGAGTTTGAGGTCAAGTGCTGCAAGTGGTTCGTCAAGGAGGAGTACATTCGGCTTGTTGATGAGAGCCCGCGCGATGGCTACTCGCTGTTTCTGTCCGCCGCTGAGTTTATCCGGCATTTTTGCAGCATGGTCTGTGAGCTGTATAAGTTCAAGAAATTTGGAAACTTCCTCTTTCAGAAGAGATTCTTTAACTCCTGATATACGGAGCCCGAATGCGATATTTTCAAAAACATTGAGGTTGGGGAAGAGGGCATAGTTCTGAAAAACAGTATTTACCTGCCGCCTGTTAGGGCTTAGTTTTGTGATATCAACGCCATTTAAGATCACCCGTCCTGAATCAGGTTCTTCAAATCCCGCGCATATTCGAAGCAGGGTTGTTTTTCCGCATCCGCTTGGCCCCAGGAAAGAGAATATCTCACCTTTTTTTACTGCGAGAGATATGTTATCAAGAACTTTGTGATTCCCGAAACTTTTAGATATGCCATCGAAAATCAGAAAGTCATTCATGACTATACCTCGCCGGACGGATTATTGCATATGTATAAATTACATAGTATCTCTGAGTTTTAAAACCGGATTAAATCGCAATCGGATTTATAAATGATACCTCCGCTTTGAACGGAGATAGATTTTTTCTATCACTTATATTGAATATTCAGTTTATATTTGGATAATTGATTCAAATTATAAATTATGGCAATAAAAAAACAAAAAAAAATAAAAATCGATAGTATATCCCTTAATCAATTCTTTTCACTCTAAATTGATACACAATCAACTTTTTGTAAAAAAAACTTGCTAATATTTTATTTATTAATAACTATTAAAAAAAGCTATACTGTCATTAAACCGGTTTTCAGCATTTAAGTTTTTTCTGCGGATATCAGCGGATATATAATTAAAATGTAAAATGCCGGTTTATAGAAGGTATAAAACAGCATTCTATATTCAGCTGTAAAAAATAATTATTAACGAAGGAGTAATCTATGAAAAGAGTAAGTCTTTTACTTGCTTTGCTTCTGTCAGCTCTTATGCTCTTATCCGTTGTCTCATGCGGTAAAGGGGACAAAGCTGGTGGTGTTCTGGTATTCGGACGTTCAGGTGATGCTGTAGGACTTGATCCTGCAAGAGAAACAGATGGAGAATCATTCTATATTGCTGATAATGTTTATGAAAATCTTGTTGAGTTTGTTAATGGAACCACAGATGTAGTTCCATGCCTCGCTGAAAAATGGGACATGTCTGCAAACGGTCTGGAATTTACATTTTATTTAAGAAAAGGTGTTAAATTCCATGATGGAACAGATATGAATGCCGATGCGGTTGTTTTCTCAATTGCGCGACAGTTCAAAAAAAATCATCCTGCATATAAATACGGCCCATGGCAGTACTGGCAGGCAATGGGAATGGACAGCATTATAAAGGACATAGTAAAAGTTGATGATTATAAAGTAAAAATTATCCTCCTTAAAAAAGAAGCTCCATTCCTTGCTAACCTTGCTATGCAGTTTGCTGCAATAGTATCTCCTACAGCAGCTGAAAAGTATAAAGAAAATTTTAAAAATAATCCTGTCGGTACAGGTCCTTTTAAATTCGTTCAGTGGATAAAAGATGATTCTATTATCCTTGAGAGAAATGATAATTACTGGAGAGAAAAAGCATTTCTTGACAGAATTATACTTAAAGTTATACCTGAAGCAACAGCAAGATATCTTTCTCTTAAAAAAGGTGAAGTTGACATCATAGATTTCCCTTCTCCGGAAGATATTGAAAACATAAAGTCTGATTCTAATCTTAAAACTGTTGAACAGCCCGGACTTAATGTCGGCTACCTTGCAATGAACGAGATGAAGAAACCTTTTGATAATGTACTTGTTCGCCAGGCTGTTGCTCATGCCATTAATAAAGCTGACATTATTAAAGCCGTTTATGGCAACATGGGAGTTCCTGCGAAAAATCCTCTTCCTCCGACAATGTGGTCTTACAATGATTCAGTTTCCGATTACAAATATGATCCGAAGAAAGCTAAAGAACTCCTCAAAAAAGCAGGGCTTGAAAACGGATTCGAAACAACTCTATGGGCAATGCCTGTATCAAGACCATACAATCCTAATGCAAGAAAGGTTGCTGAAATAATGCAGTCACAGCTTAAGGAAGTTGGAATTAAAGTTAATATCGTTTCCTACGAGTGGGGAACATATCTTGATAAAATTGCCGCTTTTGAGCATGACATGTGTTTAATAGGCTGGACAGGGGACAATGGAGATCCTGATAACTTCCTCTATGTTCTTCTTTCTGAAGATTCAACAAAGAAACCTGCTCAGAACTATGCGTTCTGGAAAAATCCTAAGTTCAACGCTCTGATTAAACAGGCGAAAGAAACTTTTGATAAAGACAAGAGAATTGCACTTTATAAGGAAGCTCAAGTTGTATTCCATGAAGACGCGCCATGGGTACCGGTTGCTCATTCAATCGTAATTGAGCCGATGAAAAAAACTGTTATGGATTTTAAACTTTCTCCTCTTGGGAAACGTGAATTCAGACAGGTCTGGGTTAAAAAGTAATATTTAAAAGTGATGGCAGAATTATTTCTGCCATCGCTTTTTTTATAAAGCAGCTTTAAATATTTTTCCTGCGGAATTGACGCGTGAATCATATTTAAAGCTGTTTGCATGTTATGCGGATAAAACATCTCACTCTGGAGTTTAAAATGTACAGGTTTATTTTTAAAAGACTCGGTCTTCTTATCCCGACTCTTTTTGGTGTTATTACACTGGTGTTCTTTATGCTTGCACTCTCTCCCGGTGATCCGGTCAGGGTAATGCTCGGTGAAAGGGCAAACAAAGAGGCAGTTGAAAATCTTAAAGCTGAAATGGGGCTTGATAAGCCGATGAGTGAGCAGTATGTGCTTTATTTAAAACGTATTGCGCATCTTGATTTCGGGAAGTCTATAAAATCGGGGCAAAGTGTTGTTGATGAAATCAAAGCACGCTTCCCTGCCACTATTGAACTGACGCTTTTTGCCATGCTTCTTTCCATAGTACTGGGAGTTTTTATAGGAGTAATTTCTGCGACAAAGAGATATTCATTTGTCGATTATGCTTCAATGATCGGAGCTCTTTTCGGAGTCTCTATGCCGGTCTTCTGGCTGGGGCTTGTGCTGATTATAATTTTTTCTGTGAACTTAAATCTTCTTCCTACCGGCGGCAGGATGGACATAAGATATTATTTTACACCTATAACAAATTTTTATATTATCGACGGGTTTATTCATCTTTTTAAGACGGGAGATCCGAAGGTGATTGGTTCTGCTCTGACTCATCTTATTCTTCCTGCGGTTACACTTGGTACAATACCTCTGGCGATTATCGCACGTATCACCAGGAGTTCTATGCTGGAAGTTCTGAAACAGGATTATATTAAAACTGCAAGAGCTACAGGAATGTCCGAACGGAAAGTTATTTTCAAGTATGCTCTGCGCAATGCTCTTCTCCCTGTCGTGACAGTAATAGGTCTGCAGTTTGGAATGCTTCTCTCCGGGGCTATACTGACTGAAACAATTTTTGCATGGCCGGGCATAGGGAAGTGGCTGTACCATGCTATTGAGGCCAGAGATTTTCCTGCAGTGCAGGGGGGGATAATTGTAATATCAACCTGCTTTGTCGTGATAAATCTTTTTGTAGACCTGCTTTATTCGGTTATCAATCCGAAGATCCGTACAGAGTAGCAGAACAGAAAAATAGAATAAGGTTATATATGATGAATTTTGGTTTAAAAAAAATATTGTTTAAAAGAGATGAAAACGGATCGATTGATTCAATCTGGTATGAAAACTGGATATCTCTCAGAAAAAACAGGTCAGCAATGTTCGGGCTCTACATGATTCTGTTTTTTATTCTTGTAGCGATCTTTGCTCCACTGATTGCACCGTATGACCCCCTTGCTCAGAATATTGATTTCAGGAAACTGGCGCCTTTTTCAAATGGCTATATTCTCGGGACTGACGATTTCGGCAGGGACCTTTTATCACGAATAATTTACGGAGCAAGAATATCGATTGTTATCGGATTTTTCTCTGTTGCTATTTCCCTCATATTCGGTTCGATTATCGGGCTTCTTTCCGGATTCTACGGAGGATGGTTCGACAGATTTGCGATGGGTGTGATAGATATAATGCTGGCATTTCCCTATATCCTTTTAACAATCGTTATAGTCGCACTGCTCGGGCCGACACTTTTGAATGCCATGATTGCAATTGGTATAGCAAGGCTGCCTCAATATGCCCGAGTTATGAGGTCATCAGTTCTTGCCGAAAAATCATCGGAATATGTTGAGGCTGAAAGATCGCTTGGAGTAAGTGATTCCGAACTTATATTCATGTCAATTCTTCCGAACTGTCTCGCCCCTATAATCGTTCAGGCGACACTGGGTATAGGGGGGGCTATTATTGAATCAGCAGCTCTCTCCTTCCTCGGACTTGGTGCACAGCCTCCGACCCCTGAATGGGGCCTTATGATTGCTTCATCAAGGGAGTTTATCTCCAACGCGTGGTGGATTGTTACATTCCCCGGTATCGCCATACTTCTCGCTGTTCTCGGATTTAATCTTCTGGGTGACGGAATAAGAGATGTTCTTGATCCGAGATTAAAGGACTGACGGGGAGGTATATTAAATGGATAATGAAAAATTACTCGATATAAAAGGTTTAAATGTTTCTTTCTACACACAGAGAGGTGTAGTAAAGGCTGTAAGGGATCTTGATTTATGGATAAATAAAGGTGAGACCCTGGCGCTTGTAGGCGAATCCGGGTGCGGGAAGTCTGTTACCGCAGCATCGATATTAAGGCTGATACCGGAACCTCCGGGTAAAATAGATTCAGGTGAAATTATTCTCGAGGGTAGAAATCTTCTCAAACTTACAGATAAAGAGATGCAGGGAATCAGGGGAGACAGAATTTCAATGATTTTTCAGGAACCTATGTCGTCTCTTAATCCGGTGTTTAAAATAGGCGACCAGATCGCTGAAGTTTTTATAACACATTACGGATACAAAAAGAAAGAGGCTATCCGTAAAGCGGTGGAAATGCTTGATCTTGTAAAAATCCCCGCACCTGAAAAAAGGGTGAAATCATATCCGCATCAGCTTTCAGGCGGTATGAGACAGAGGGTTATGATCGCCATGGCCCTCTCTTCTCCGAATCCCGGGCTTATGATTGCTGATGAGCCGACTACAGCACTTGATGTTACAATACAGGCGCAGATTCTCGATCTGATGAAGGAGCTGCAGCAGAAGATTCATATGTCTCTTCTTCTCATAACCCATGATATGGGTGTAGTTGCGGAGATGGCCAGCCGCGTTGCTGTTATGTACGCAGGGAGAAAAG
>Ga0116171_10003804_pt1 | contig 13826 bp, 10 predicted proteins | sample AD_JPNHW2_MetaG_FD_89798 | JGI IMG/M metagenome (GOLD analysis project Ga0116171, IMG submission 89798) | Active sludge microbial communities of municipal wastewater-treating anaerobic digesters from Japan - AD_JPNHW2_MetaG | ecosystem: Engineered > Bioreactor > Anaerobic > Digestate | place...
CAAATTCTCGCGCTAGGATTCTCTTTCAAGAAACGCCGCCATGCGGTATCGATCTCGCATGGCGGCGTTTCAACGCCCTGTTTTTACTGACAAGACGCCGAAAAAGCCTTACAATAATAGGTATGGCACTATCGGCGGACGTACTCGCACAGTTTAACCGTCTGGAGCAATCGGGCGCGCTTGACGCGCTTGGCGATCTCCGCAAAGAAAACAGGGAGCTCGAGCGTATCATAACCGACGCCGCGCTCCTGGTTTCCTACACCGAAGTCAACTCCATGCTCGACTTCATGATCGCCAAACTCCTCGACCACTTCATCCCGCAATTCCTCGGATTCCTCGTGCTCCCGCCCCGCCGCGACCATCTTCGCCAGTTCTGCTACCGCAACCTCAAGGAAAGCCACGAAAGCGTCCCGTCCGTGTACTATGAGATCCTGAAAACGCGATTCAACGCGAATCCGATGTCCGCGTCCTTCGAAGACCTTCAGCGCGAGTTGGGGCCCGACGTGTTCGGGAAGGATTTCCTCGACTTCAAGCCCGACATCATCTTCCCGATGTTCGGCATCGGCGGGCTCTACGGCATCGTCATCCTCGGCAAGAAGATCGTCGGGGAAGGCTACAGCGAGCAGGAAAAGAAATACGTCGACCGGATGATCCGGTTCCTCTCGGTCGGCATGCAGAACGGTCTCCACTACGAGAGCTCGATCACGGATCCCAAGACCGGGCTCTTCACCCACGACTACTTCGTCCGGAGGATGGACGAGGCGATCGCCCGCGCGCGGAGGCGCGGCGCGCACGCGGGCATCCTAATGCTCGACGTCGACCATTTCAAGCGCTTTAACGATACCTGGGGACACGTCACCGGGGACGCGGTCCTCGTCGCGCTCTCGGGCGAGCTTGCTCGGACGATCCGAGCCGAGGATTGCGCTGCCCGCTTCGGCGGCGAGGAATTCTCCGTGCTCGTCGCCGATTGCACCCCGCAAACGCTCCTCCAGGTCGCGGAGCGCATCAGGCTCGCGATAGCGAGCATCAAGCTCACGGCGGACGGCCAGGAACTTTCGATCACCGTGAGCATAGGCGGTCGCATGATCGACAGCCATCCCGGCTTCACCTCGCTCATCTACATCGGCGACGCCGATAAGGCGCTCTACCGCTCGAAGTCGAACGGACGCAACCGATCGACGATCTTTACCCAAGGGCTTTTAGAACGCGCTGAGATCCTGCGCGTGACGAAATAGTCCTTAGAAATTATCGATAATAACGGAATCAATACATGCGACCGAACATCATCACCCTCGCCAAGTCAAACGACCTCTATCAAGTGATCCTCGCGCTCAAGGAAAATCGAAAAAAGCGGAACGAGCTTGACGAGGTCTTCGTCGAGGGAATCGAATCGATCAAGCAGGCGATCGTCTCCGACCGCGTCGAGCTCAAGAAGATTATATTCGCGGATTACCGCGCGCTTTCGGATTGGGGTAAGGCCTTGGTGGACTCGCAAAGGTTTCCCGAGGCGATTTCCCTTTCCCCGCAGCTCTTCGCCGGGCTTTCCGACCGGGACGAGCCGTCAGAGCTCATGATCACCGCGCGCGTGAGGAAAGAAAGCCTCGAATCGATCCGCGTCGGGAAGGATTCCATCGTCGTCGTCTTCGACCGCCCAAGCGACCACGGAAACCTCGGCTCCCTCATCAGGACGGCGAACGCCTTCGGCGCCGACCTCATTATCACGCATGGTCACTGCGTTGACGCGCTCGACCCGAAGACGATCCGCTCGAGTCTCGGCGCCGTCTTCCACACCCCCGTCGTCCACGTCGACTCGTTCCCCGAGCTCGCCTCGTGGGTCGAGCGCGAGCGCGCCTCTTCGGGCCTTACCCTCGCGGGCACCGACTCCACGGGCGCGGTGCCGCTCGGCGAGGCGAACCTCGCGCCGCCGGTCGCCATCGTGCTCGGCAACGAGGCGAAGGGAATGAGCGTCAACCTCAAGGGCATCGTCGGGCGCGTCGTGAGCATCCCGATGCGGGGAAACGTGAACTCGCTCAACGTCGCGTGCGCGGGCTCGATACTCCTGTGGGCGGCGGCGTCCGCGCGGGACGCGCGGTGAACCTCGTCGTCACGGGCTCGGGCGGGGCGCTGCGCATCCCGAACGCGACCTGCGCCTGCGCGGTTTGCCGCGAGGCGCGCGTGAAGGGCGCTCCGTACCGGAGGCTCGGCCAGTCGCTTTACTCGCGTGATATGGGCGCCCTCTTCGACGCGCCCGAGGACATCAACGAAGCCATCAACGCGCGCGCGATCACGAGGGTCAACGCGATCTTTTTCACCCACTGGCATCCCGACCATACGGCGGGCCTCCGCATCGTCGAGGCGCTCCACGCGGCCTCACCCGATCGCGCGGTCGAGATTTTCCTCCCGCCCGGCGGGCTCGACTTCTCGATCAATGGCAATTCCCTTCTTGACTGGTTCGTGCGCTCCCGGTACTGCGTATGCCGCGAACTTATCGCGCCCGTCGAGCGCGGGGGCGTCACCGTGACGCCGGTAACCCTCGATAACGGCTTCGTGTACGCGTTCGCGCTCGACTCCGGGAACACGCGAGTGGTCCACGCGCCGTGCCACGCGAAGTACCTTCCCGACCATCCAGCGCTCAGGGACGCGGATGCCCTCATCCTCGGGATGGGCGACCCGCGGCGCGCCGAGCCGGGCAAGACCTCGTTCGCCGACAACCTTCGCGCGATCGAGACGCTCAGGCCAAAGCGCGCGATTCTCACCCATATCGAGGAGGAGTGGAAGATGAACCACGACGAGCTCATCTCGTTCGTCGCGGATCATCCTTCGATAGAGATCGCCTTCGACGGCATGGAAATCAAAACGTAAAAAAGCGGAGCGCACGCCTTCTCAGGGGATTTCCCGGAGTGACGGACGAAGCGCCATTCGCTTTCGCGCGCCTATGCGCGAAATGCATGCCTATGCGCGCAACGCGCGCCATCAGCGGCACACATCAAACGCGCGCCGAGGGCCGCTCACGACGACGTATGAGCATAACGACGCGCGCGCGCTTTAATCGGCGGCAAATCACTAATCCTTAGTCTTCCCGCGCTTTTTAGCGACCGCGATCGCCGCGCTCGCGAGGGCCACGATGACGAGCACCGACACGAAAAGAAGCGCGAGTCCCCCGGCCGCGCCCATGCCGCGCTTTACCCGCGACGGGGAGTCGGGGTTCATCGTCGAGTCGAGCCAGGATACCGTCCACGCGAGCGGCGCGTTCCAGTTGATCGCGACCTCGTTGGTCGAGTAGGACCGCGCGTCGTCCGCGTATCGCTTCGCGGGGGCGACCTTCTTTTCGAGGAAGGCCGCCGCTTCGTCCGTCGGCTTCGCGTTCGGGCCGCCCGAAAGGACGCCGGGCGGCGGCGGCGGGTATCCCGCGTCGGGATCGTCCGCCCACCAGCGATGGTGCGGATAGAACATTGGATACGAGCCGTATCCCGATACGAAGCTCTTGCACAGGGCGTTCCGCCCGAGCACGTAGTCGATGCACGACGAAACCCCGTCGCGGTATTGCGCCTTCCCGGTTAAGTCATACGCATACGCGAGAACGATCGCCTTGTTGAGCACTGAGGAATTCGATCCCCACTCATACTCGAAGAACGGCGCGCGATAGCCCTCGCCGCGTTCCTGCGCGAGGTAGCGGTCGGCTCCCGCGATGAGCCACCCGCGAACCGTCTTGAGCGTCGCGGGATTGAGGTCGCTTTTTTTCGAGAGCAGCGATAGCATCCCGAGGCCGGCGGTTCCGCCCCAGTACATCGGCCCGTTCGCGCCGCTTAATACCGCGTAATACTCGCGCGACGCGACCGCCTTCTCGACGCGGTCGCGGTACTCCGCCTTTCCCGTCGCGAGATAGAGCTCCGAGGCGGCCCAGAAGAACTCGTCGTCGACGTGCATGTCGTCGTAGTCACCGCCCCCATCCTCAGGGACGTAGTAGAAAAGGACTTTCGGGTTCGCGACCGCCGCGGCGAACGCCCGCTCGGAAGCGGCGAGGCAGCGGTCGGCGAAGGACTTGTCGTATGTCGCGAAAACGCGCGAGGCCTGCGCGGTCGCGGCGGCGAAATTAAGCGTCGCCGCGGTCGAGGGCCGCATCGCGAATCGGTCGTCTGTCCGCTCGGGCGCCTTGTAGGGCAAGGGGAGCCATTTTTTCTCGTGGAGCTTGTGGTGAACCATCCCCGAGTCGCGCTGGCCCTCGGGCACCTGCATGCCGAGGAAGAACTCAAGCTCCCAACGCGCCTCGTCGAGGATGTCGGGCACGCCGTTTGCGTTCTCCGGTATCGAAAGCGATCCGTCGGGGAAGAGACGCGGATTTCGCTCAAAGGCGTTCATGAGCGTCCACAGAGTTATTCCTCCGTTGACGACGTATTTCCCGTAATCGCCCGCGTCCATCCAGCCTTTTCCCGCGTGGAGGGTATAGGGCCGCTCGACGTAATCCCTTTGCGGGAAGACGGGATAATCGGCGGCCTTGACCGCCTCGTCGGAGATAAAGAACGCGGGACGGGCCCACGCGTCGCCCGCGTACTTCGCCTCGATCGGGATGCCGATCCGGCTGCGGTAGAAATAGGCCATCGCGTCCTTCTCGAGCGGCGCGTATACCCCGTTTGAGATGGCGAAGGGGAAACTCTGCGCCTCGCCGACGGAAAGGACATAGCCCTTACCCTCTTTGGCGAATGACGAGAAGTCCGCGTAGTGGATCGGGTCTCCCGAGGAAAGGTCCTTCCCCGCAGGGACCGTCTTTCCGCTCGCGACGGTTTTTCCCGCCGCGTCGAGGAGCTTCCAGTCAAGCGGCTTCGCCTCGGCGGAGACGACTACCGCGATCTTTTTTTCGGACGGCACATACCCGACCTGGTTTACGCGGACGGTCGGGAGCTTGTCGAGAGGAATGATCTTCCGCTTGACGATCTTGGGAAGGTTCTGCCGCTTCGGTGCCGGGACGTCGGTCTTGCCGATCTCGTAAAAGACGCCCGTGCCGAATAAGCGCGGGTTTTTCCACGATGAGTCAGAGGTATCGTAGATCGACCAAATGAGCTTCGAGTCTCGGTCCTTCTCGGTCGCGCCGTTCGCCTGGGTCTGAAGCCCGATCGTGAAGCCGTGATAGGGCTCGATGTTGTTCTCGAGCTTTACCGCGACCTCGATGCCCCAACCGTCCGCGGTCTTGAACGCGCGACCGCGCACGTCGTAGCCTTCATCGATATACCGCACGCCCGAGCACGAAAGCGCGTCGGGGTCTTTGATATTGAGATTGGTCGCGTTCACGTTTACCTGAACGATTCCCTTAGTGTATTCCTTCGCGTCGAGGTTTCCCGAGAAGTTGAAGTAAAACTCGAACGAGTCCTCGTTCCAGTAGTTGCTGCCGTGCTTGCCGCCGATGATCTTCTTGTCGGCCATCGTCATGAGAAGGTAGATGTTACGCTTGTCCGCGCACACCGAGAATTCGTACGCGCCGTTATTCGCGGGATCCCCCGAGGTATACGGACCAGTGTCGACCCGAATGCGCTCGATGTTTTTCCAATCGGCGATGTCTCCGTCTATCTTGATTGGGACGGGATAGGGGATATAGACGAGCTCGCCGGGTTTGCCCTCGGGGACGAGCCGCTTATCCGCGGCGGCGAGGCTGCCAATCATTGCCAGTGAAAACGATAGGGAAAAAAACGCGAGCGCGATGACGCGTGACGGTCTCATCGGTCATTCCTCCGAATGATAGGGATAAAATATCGTATCATGGTTTTGTTGATTAAAACAACTTATTTCTTCGCGAACCGGAAGAACGGAAAAAACCGAGATGGGCTTACGACGCGGAAGGACCCTTCGAAAGAAGTCCCGATACCAGATCGTCGATATCGTCCTGGTTCATATCAGCCTTTCGCTCATAGGCGAGTTCCTGATTTGCCGCGCGGAGTTTTCGGAGGAGTCCGTATATCGTCGTGAGGAAGATCTTGCTTCCGGCGGTCGGTTCCTCGCGGATAAGCGCGGCGATATCCTCGCGGTTAAGCCTGATGACGACCGTCTTCCCAAGCGCCACGACGCTCGCCGTCCGCTTGATGTTCATAAAGAACCCGGCTTCGCCGAATACGTCGCCCACGCCGAGCGAGCAGATAAAGACGTCCTTCCCCTCGGTCTCGTGCACGCTCACGGCGACCGTGCCCTCGAGTATTCCGAAGAACTGCTGCTCGATCTCGCCTTCTTGGACGATGACCTCGTCTTTCCCATACTCGATGATCGCGCCGATTCCGAGCAGTCGATCGAGTTCCTCGTCGTTGAGGTAACGGAAGGTGATAATGCCATGCACGGCCTTTCGCCATGATTTCGCGTCCGGTAATATCGTCATACTGCGAAGTATAGTTCATTGTCGCGGGGGAATCAAAAAGCGGCGATCGATGCCCCACGCAGGGAATGCCGGTGCGGGGAATGATCGTATGCTATCAGAAATAAAAAAAAACGCGCGCGGATGGGCGCGCGCATGAAAGGGCCGTGCGCGGAACGGGTAACGTTGACGTCGCCCGTTCCGCGCGCAAGGCTATCACTTAATCCACAGGGGACGCGGCACGTAATGGGTATGGAGAAGCTCGTGCGCCTTATCGCTCAAGGGTTTCCCGAGGAACTCGGAATAGATCGCCTTGATCGCGGGGTTATCGTGGCTGCACCGGATCGTTTGCGCGCCGTCGTCGGCGTAGATCCCCTTGATGCGCTTCGCGCGGACCTCGTCGGTCGATCCGTAGGGTTGGCCGCCGCCTGCGACGCATCCGCCGCGGCACGCCATAACCTCGATGAAGTCGAACGGCCGCTCCGCGCCTTCCTTCTTCGCCTTCCGCACGCGGTTCATGATGTCCTTCACGTTCGCCATCCCGTGCGCGACCGCGACGCGTACCTTCGTACCCTTGATGTCGATCGTCGCGGTCTTCACGCCGTCCATGCCGCGCACCTCTTCGAGCTCTACCTTCCCGAGGTTCTCGCCGGTGACGAAGTTGTACGCCGTCCTGAGCGCCGCCTCCATGACGCCGCCCGTCGCGCCGAAGATGACGCCCGCGCCGGTGTAGACGCCGAGCGGCGAGTCCGCCTCCTCGTCCTTGAGGCGGAGGATGTCGATGCCCGCCTGCTTGATCATCCGCGCGAGCTCGCGCGTCGTGATCGAAAGGTCGACGTCGAGCGTGCCCGAGGACTTCATGTCCTCGGAGCGCGAGATCTCGTATTTCTTCGCCGTGCACGGCATGATCGCTACCGAGAAAACCTTCTCGGGATCAATTCCCGCCTTCTTCGCGTAGTAGGTCTTGACCATCGCGCCCATCATCATCATCGGGCTTTTCGCCGTGGAAAAGTTCGGTATCATGTCGTCGTGGTATTTCTCGAGGTAGTCGACCCAGCTCGGGCAGCACGAGGTGATGAGCGGAAGCTCGCCCTTCCCGCGCGCGAACCGCTCGACGAACTCGCTCGCCTCCTCCATGATCGTGAGGTCGGCCGAGAGGTTCGTGTCGAATACCTTGTCGGCTCCGAGCCTGCGGAGCGCGGCGTAGATCTTCCCGGTGATGATCGTCCCAGGCTCGAGACCGAACTCCTCGCCGAGGGCCACGCGGACCGCGGGGGCGATCTGCACGACGACGTGCTTGTCCTTTTCCCTGATCGCGTCCCAGAGTTTCTTCGTCTCGTCGACCTCGGTGATAGCGCCGACGGGGCAATGCGCCGAGCACTGGCCGCACTTGATGCACGGCGACTCGGCGAGGGTCGCGTCGCCCGAAGGCGCGATGCGGGTACGGTCCCCTCGATAGAGAAACTCGAGCGCCCACACGTCCTGGAGTTGCTGGCACACGAGCGCGCACCTTCCGCACGAGATGCACTTCGCCGGATGGAGCTGCACCGAGGGGGTTGAGTTGTCTTCCGGCAGGTCTCGGATCCCCGACTCGAACGGCACCTCGCGGATGCCGAACTCCGCGCAGATGTTTTGGAGCTCGCAGCACCCGTTCCGCGCGCAGCGGAGGCAGTCGTTCGGGTGGTTCGACATGATGAGCTCGAGGACGGTTCGCCTCGTCTCGACGATGTCGGGGTCGTGGGTGATGTAGTTCATCCCCTCGACGACGGTCGTCGTGCACGAGCGCACCATGCGCGGGCTTTTCTCCGGGCGCACGATGCAGATGCCGCAGGCGCCCCACGCCTTGAGGTCCGGGTGCGCGCAGAGCGTCGGGATCTTCACGTCGGCCTCGAGCGCGGCCTTGAGTATGGTCGTCCCCTCGGGGACCGTGACGGGAACGCCGTTAATCTGGCAAGTAATCGTTTTCATAGATCCCCCTTACTCCACGACCACGGCGCCGAACTTGCACGCCTCGAAGCACGCGCCGCACTTGATGCACTTCGCCTGGTCGATCTCGTGCGGAACCTTTCGCTCGCCCTTGATGCAGGGCACCGGGCACTTGCGCGCGCAGACGGTGCAGCCGATGCACTTCGCCTTGTCGATGCGGTAGGTCACGAGCGACTTGCACTTGCCCGCCGGGCATTTCCGGTCCTTGATGTGCGCGAGGTATTCCTCCGGGAAATACTTGAGCGTCGAAAGGACGGGATTCGGCGTCGTCATGCCGAGCTGGCAAAGGGACGCGCGCTGCATCGCCTTCCCGATCGTCTTGAGCGTGTCGATGTCCTCCATCGTGCCCGTGCCCTTCGTGAACTTATTCATGATGTTGAGGAGCTTCCGCCCGCCGATCCTGCACGGCGCGCATTTCCCGCAGGACTCCTCGACCGAGAAGTCGAGGTAGAATTTCACGACGTCGACGATGCAGTCCTCGTCGTCCATGACGATCATGCCGCCAGAACCCATCATCGAGCCGAGCGCGGTGAGGGACTCGTAGTCGATCGGGGTGTCGAGGTACTCCTTGGTGATCACGCCGCCCGAGGGCCCGCCCGTCTGCACGGCCTTAAACCCGAGCCCGCCCTTGATCCCGCCGCCGATATCAAAGATGATCTCGCGAAGGGTCGTCCCCATCGGGACCTCGACGAGCCCTGAGTTATTGATCGCGCCGGTGAGCGCGAATACCTTCGTGCCCTTCGACGTCGCCGTCCCGATGCTCGCGAACCAGGCGCCACCCTTATTGATGATGACCGGGATGTTCGCGAAGGTCTCGACGTTGTTGATCGAAGTCGGCTTTCCCCAAAGTCCCGAGTCCGACGGGAACGGCGGCTTCGGCGTCGGCATGCCGCGCTTTCCCTCGATCGACTGCATGAGCGCGGTTTCCTCGCCGCAGATGAACGCGCCCGCGCCGAGCCTGATCTCTATGTCGAAATCAAAGCCCGAGCCGAGGATGTTCTTCCCGATGAGCCCGAGCGCGCGGGACTGCCCCATCGCCACCTCGAGCCGCTCGATCGCGAGCGGGTATTCGGCGCGGATATAGATAAATCCCTTCGACGCGCCTTGCGCGAAACCCGCGATCGTCATCGCCTCAAGGACGCTGTGCGGGTCTCCCTCGAGCGTCGAGCGGTCCATGTACGCGCCGGGGTCGCCCTCGTCGGCGTTGCAGATGACGTACTTCTGGTCGCCCGGCGCCTTGCGGGTATTCGTCCACTTGAGCCAGGTCGGGAATCCGGCGCCGCCGCGGCCGCGGAGCCCGGAGACTTTAAGCTCCTCGATAACCTGTTCGGGGGTCATGGTGAAAAGCACCTTCTCGAGGGCGACATAGCCGTCGCGCGCGATGTATTCCTTTATTTCCTCGGGATTGATGATGCCGCAGTTCCTGAGGACGATGCGCATCTGCTTTTGGTAAAACTTGATGTCCGCCTCGCCCTTCGCCGCGGCGCCAGACTCTCCCTTGTAGAGGAGATCCTTGACCGGTCGGCCTTTGAGGAGATGCTCCGCGACGATCCGCTCCGCGTCCTCGGGCTTCACCTCGACGTAGAAGGACTGCTCGGGGAGGATCTTGACGATCGGGCCCTTCTCGCAAAAGCCGAAGCAGCCGGTCTTGACGACCTGCACTTGGGAGCCGAGGCCATGCGCGTCGCAGGCGCGCACGAGGTTTCTGTAGATCTCGTCCGCGCGCGAGGACTCGCATCCCGTGCCGCCGCAGACTAAACAAAATTGATTACATGCCATTGGCGTCTTCCTTTTTTATTTGAGGATATCCTTCGCCGGACGGTCGAAGATGTGATTGTCGACGAGCCGCTTCTCGAGGATATGAGCCTTGACGATCTCGCGCGCGGTATCCGCGTCGACCTTACCGTAGATGGTGTCGGGCATGCCCGCCATCTTCACCTCGACCGTCGGCTCGACGTAGCAAAGCCCCATGCAGCCCGTCTGCTTGACGGTCACGCCCTTGAGGCCGAACTCGTCAAGCGCCTTGATAAAGGCGGCGAGCGTCAGCTTCCCGCCCGCGGCGATCCCGCAGGTACCCATCCCGACGATCACCTCGATCTCGTTCCCGTCGGTCACGCGCCGTTCCATCTCTTTCTGGCTTTCCGCGCGCATCGCGCGGAGCTCTTCCAACGTCATCGATTCGCCTCCGTTTTTTCCTGTATGGGATTTCCTTTTGGCGCCCGGTAAGAGCCTATTTGCCCCTGAACCGCGCGAGAATTTCGGGAAGCTGGTCCGGGACGAGCTTACCGAACACCTCGCCCCCGATGACCGCGACGGGCGAAAGCCCGCAGCAGCCGACGCAACGGACCGCCTCGAGGGAGAACTCGCCGTCCTCGGTGACCTGGTTCACCCCGATCCCCAAGAGGTTCTCGATCTCCTGGATGATGTCTTCACCGTCCTTGAGGTAGCACGCGGTGCCCATGCACACCTGGATGTTGTGCCTTCCGGGCTTGGTAAGCTTAAAATAATGGTAGAAGGTGAGGACCCCGTAGATGCGGGCGAGCGGCGTGTCGAGCTCGCGCGAGAGCTGGATCGCGACCTTTCGGGGAAGGTACCCGTACTCCTGCTGGGTTTTATGGAGAACCATGATGAGGTTTCCCGGCTCCCCCTTCCACTTCTCGATGAACGCCCGTAGCTCCGGGCTGAACTCGACCTTTTCCGCCTGTGCCTGCTCCATGCGCCCTCCTCGTTTCGGATTACGTGGGGTAAAAAATACTACGATCCTAATTTGATTGTAGGGGTAAATCAGTGGTTGTCAAATTTGCGTGACTGGCGGCGCGCCCGTGAACTGTTGGGTTAGGATTCCTTGATGAGCAGGGGGCGCTTTCGCTCGGGGGAAGGCGAGCCGTTGCGGTTCTTCCGGACGTACTCGACGAAGTCCTCGACGGAAATCCCGCGGCTGAACAGGAATCCCTGAACGGTATTGCAGCCGTTGTTCCTAAGCCAGGCGAACTGCGCCTCGTTCTCGACGCCCTCGGCCGTTATGTTGAGGCCGAGCGACTTACTCATCGAGATGATCGCGTCGATGACCGGCGTCTCGTCTGGGGTATCGCGCGCGAAAAGGTTTCGGATAAAGCTTTGGTCGATCTTGAGCTCGTTCACCCTGATCTTGTGAAGATAGCTTAGGCTCGAGTATCCCGTCCCGAAGTCGTCGATCGCGATCTTGAATCCCGCCGCCTGGAGGTGGGTAAGGTTGAGCTTTACCTGCGCGTCCTCGTCGAGCATGATTCCCTCGGTGATCTCGAACTCGATCGCCTCCGTCATCCCCGGGACCGAAATGACCTCGCGCGCGAGGAAATCGATGAGCCCCTTGTCCCTGAGGTCGGCGACGGAAAGGTTGACCGAGAAGGAGAGTTCCCGCGCGAGCGCCCCCTCGGCCTTCCTGATCGCGCCGATGTCGGCGACGCATCGCCTGATCACCCAGCGCGTGATCTTCCTGATGAAGCCCGTCTTCTCCGCGATCGGGATGAACACGCTCGGGGAAACGTCCCCGAACTGCTCGTCGTGCCAGCGGATCAGCGCCTCGGCCCCCGTGCACACGCGGTCGCTTATCCGAACCTTCGGCTGGTACACGAGCTTGAACACGCGGTCGAAGTTCGCGTTGCTTAGGTTATCGAGGATCGCGTATCGATAGCGCTGGAGGCTGAGCGTTTCCTCGTTGAAGAACCGTATCTCGCCGGGCTGCACGGTACTCGAGTCGAGAAGGGATATCGCGTTTTCCACGATCGAGGCGCCCGCGTCAGAGTCCTCGGGGTGCCGCGAGACCGCGAGCGCGAAGTTTACCGTGATCATCCGGCCGGAGGCAGCGTACGGCGCGCACAGGGTTTCGAGGAGGGCCGACGAGAAAAGCTCGACGTCCCCCGTTTCATGGAGATCGCTCACGAGAATGAAAATCGAGCTGCTCCAGCGCCCGACGATCCGCGTCTCAACCCCGAAGGACTGAAGTCGCCTGCCGGTTTCGCGAAGGATCGCGTCGCACCCCTCGCTGCCGAGGAGGGTATTCACGCGATTGAGGTTAATCATCTTGATGGCGATGATCGAGAACTCGAGCTTTGACCCGCCGAAGTACGCGATGTCGCGCTTAAGGGTATCCTCAACCTTGCGCCGGTTCGGGAGCCCGCTCGTCTGATCATGGAAAGCCTGACGCGAAAGATGCTTGAAGATCCGATCGAAGCAAACGCAGATGAGAATCTCGATAATGGCCGCGAACCCGATGATCATGAGGGAACGGGAGCCGATATCGCCTGAGTTGTAGATCGAGTCCGCGGACGGCGGGCCGAAGCACAAACGCGTGGCGAAGGCGGCGCAATACGCGATCATCGATATCACGCTGAAGCGGAGCCCGAAGAACATGTACACGATGGGAAACGCGAAGAAGAAATAGAACACGCCGAGCCCGTATACGCCGCCGGCGTCGATCGCCTGTTCGAGCACGACCAAGGCGACGGCGAGGCCATAGATGACGCGGGAGACGGTGAGCGTTCGAGTGAGCCAGAAGGAAAGGATTCCTAGGGCCGCGAGGACGATATAGGACACGAGAAGTATCGCGCTCAAGGTAAACCCATGGGCGGAAATCAAGGAAATATTGGTCAGTGAAATCCCGATAAGGGATAGGCCCGTGGTGTAAAGCGCCATAACCGCGATTTGTTCCAAGAACGGAACCGCGCCGGTTGAGGGGCGAGAATATAGGAGGAAATTACCAATCCTTTTACCGACGGACGGGAAATTCATTATCTCCAGTGTATAGGTGAAATTCCCGTAATGCAACTAAAAAAAGCAGGAGTAATATCCGGAGAACCCGGTTGCCCTTCATTTTTTACAACCTTGACCGCCCTCATACGAGCATCCTTATGCTTTTTTCGCTATTCTGAGCCCTTTTTCCCGAAAACCGTGATAGGGTAACAGTATCCGTCAAACTTACGTTAACGCGATACACAACGAATGAGGTGCTTTATGGCAGAAAACACGCTCCGAACGACGCTCGACCTGACCCAGCGGGAATTCTCGGACATCGATGAGTACCGCAAAAAAAAGAACACCGCAGTCCTCACGATCATGTTCACCGACATTCAGGGCTTTACCGCACTGACCGAAAACAAGGGCGAGACCTACGTCCATGAGCTCCACCGCGAGCACGACAGGATCCTCGTCGAGACGATCGAGGAAAACGGAGCGGGGGTCGTCATCAAGTATATCGGCGACTCCATCATGGCGGTGTTCGCCGAGCCGACCGCCGCCGCGGAAAAAGCCCTCCTGATCCAGAAGCGGCTCGCCGAGTTCAACGCCGCGCATCCCGAGCTCGACACGATACTGGTCCGCATCGGGCTCCATATGGGCCAAACCGTCATCGAGAATAAAATCCAAACCGACCTTTTCGGCCGCCACGTGAACAAGGCGTCCCGCGTCGAAAGCCTCGCGGCGGGCGGGCATGTCTATGTCACCTACCCCGTCTTCGACAGCATCAAGA
>Ga0116171_10003805_pt1 | contig 13816 bp, 10 predicted proteins | sample AD_JPNHW2_MetaG_FD_89798 | JGI IMG/M metagenome (GOLD analysis project Ga0116171, IMG submission 89798) | Active sludge microbial communities of municipal wastewater-treating anaerobic digesters from Japan - AD_JPNHW2_MetaG | ecosystem: Engineered > Bioreactor > Anaerobic > Digestate | place...
ACAGCTCGGATATAAGGTCCCGGATATAATTGGTGTCCATGCTGTAAAAGCCCTGTTCAATTTCTATCCTGGAGAAATCCTTCTGGTAAAGACCGTTGAGGCTTATCCAGACCACAAGGTTTATCAGGTGCGGACTTTTCCGGATGAGTACTTTAATGGGACGGTCATCGGTGATGATCCGTTTACTCAGGTACCATGCCTGGTTGCCCTTTGTGTCGCTGACGTAATCAAGCGACAGCAGTTTTTCAGGGGGATATTTTTTAAAGTTAAGGGTATTGTCGATCTTCCTGTCCTCGGGATTGAAGTGGGAATATATCTTCCTGTTGATCGCCAGCAGGGATTCCCTGTCGATTTTACCCGTGTTTATCTCGTCACCCAGGGCGTTGAGAATATTTTTATAACCCTTGAGAATAATCTTCTTCGTGTTGTTCATCATTTTGTTCGTTGATTCAACATCCCAGTTCTCAAAGCTGTCAACGCGCCTTATGGTGTCATTGTTCCATCCCCATTTCTTCGTGTAGTCAGCCATAATTTCACGGAAACCGGCAGGTCCTGAATCCTTCTCTGAATACGAGAGCCGGGGATTCACTTTAAGATAGAACGAGGTTTTTATTATATTAAGGGCAGTCATATCGTCAATATGCTGCTGGTAATAACTGTAGACATTGTCAAACATTATGCAGTATGCATCAACGCCGGCACGGTCTGTCCTGCCTTCATGGACATTCATTTTGATCTGGTTGCTAAGGAACGGGTTGGCCTTGTCGTCATGTATATAGCGCTCAAGCAGACCCAGCTTGATGATGGATTTAAAAGGATTACCCAGTGATTTGATTATCTGGAACAGTGATGGAATAAGGAATTCCCCCCTGTTTAGTCCCGCCATGTTCCCGAGGTCGATGAAGTCTGATGCATGCGCTGTTTTGGAAATAACAGAAAACCATTTTTCATACATGCTGTCAGTACTGTCTGCGGGAACAGCCCACCAGAACGGTGTTACACCGTTGATAATTATGGAACTTCTGTAGAATTCCTCTTTCAGAAGCTGTCCCAGGGAAGTCCCCGAGATGCCGTATTCCTCATCCTCGTCAAAGATATTCTCCTTTATGCGGTCAATATCATTCAGGAAAAAATGGATCTCCTTCCTGAATTTGTCCATCACCTCTTTTTCGATCATGGTGCATTTGCGTCGCAGGAGGGCAAAATCCTCGCTATCCATCTCGTCGAATTTACCGCATATCCAGAAGTCCAGATCCGAGTCCGGGGTGAATGCTATGGTCCCCGCGCTTCCTATTAACGCGATGAGACGGATCAGAGGTTCATTCCCGGTTACCTTGGGGGGAATGTATGACGGGTTTGTGACCCGGATCTGCGTCAGGAGCGATGAAGGAGCGGCATACCTGAAAATTCCATGGGGTTCTTTAATTTCACTGATGTAGCCCGGGAATTCGGGCTGGTTTACAGTAAATAGAAATGGTATCAGGTTGAAAAGGTTTACCAGTTCAGGGGTGCCGAGCGAGGCGTGCAGCGATGTGATTTTTGAATTATTGTAATTCGTGAACCTTGTTTTTCTTTCAAGGACCTGTTCAACAATCTCTCCGGGTGTATACTCTTTCATCGCGTGCCCTGTTATGCCCTGTCAGCCGTATTCTGTTTGTTGAGCGAATACTGCCCGGTTGTGTTCCTGTCGTAAATATTTGATACGTATTCCTTGTAGGTCTTCAGCAGGTCATAAAGGACGGGCCTGCTTAAATTCTCCATTTTGCTGTTCTTGACGATCCTGACCTTGGGATTCAGCGGGTAGAGCCTGTTCATCTCCTCGACAATCCCTATTTCACCTGTACTTATCCTTACCAGGTCGCCGGGGTTCATGAACGATTCACCCCTGTTGATTATGAAGCCGAGAGCCCTGAGGAAGTCCCTTACGTCGCCGGGCATAAAGCTGAACTTTGTTTTATACGGGGCGTGTATCATGTTAACCATGAGCCTCATGGCCATGCGCGGGGTCATAGCCTCTTCGCCGGGTTTGGGCATGACAAGGAGATTAAAAGCATCTACGAGCCCGAAGAGCCGGACTTCGCGCGGCACATTGTTCTGGTACTGGTCCAGGTCAAACCCGTACGGGTAACCTTCGCCGTCAGCCCGTTCGTGGTGCAGCAGGATGATCCTTTTTTCGATATCATGCATGCGCGGATTTTTCTCGACGAACTTGTATCCCACATGGGTATGGCTTTTCATGATATCAAACTCGCTGTCGCTCAGCCTTGCCTTGTTCAGTATCTCTTTTGATATGGATGAAAAACCTATGTCATGGAAGAGCCCGCCCACACCCATGGCTGACTGCAGTTCGGCCTTGAAGTCGAGCCTTGAGGCAAGTATTGATGCAAGGATGGAAACATTCATTGAGTGCTGGTAATAGTAATCGTCCATATCCTTCAGCTTTGTAACAATGTCAAAGACCCCGTCGCTGCTTTTATCTGTCTCGGCTATGATCCTGTCTACAAGGGCCCGTGACTTGTCGATAGTTGACTTGCTTATTGACTCGCCAGGGTGATTGATGAAGCTGTAGCGCATCTCTTCGAGAAGATTTTTAGTGTGGGCATACGTTTCATTTTTAAGTTCTTCCGAGAGCACGGATTTGTGCGCCGGAACTTTATCATTACCTGCTGACCCGGCTTTGGACGGATCAAAATAAAGACGTTCTATGCCCGAGGCCCTGAGGTGGTTAAGGATAGCCTGCGTAACGGGTGTATGGGCTTCAAGAACCAGGTTGTTTTCACTGTCATATACATCGAATGCAAACCTGTGACCTGGACTGAGAGCTTTAACCTCGACCTGGTTATCTTTTGTATTATCATTTTTATCAGTTGGATTCATTCTGTTCTACCGGTTATAATCGGTTATGAATATTTTAAATATAATTATTTTAAAGGCTATAATTGCAAATAATGACCCTTTCTGTCAAGAATGTTAACTGTGATAATGGTCCCCGCGAACCGATTTATTGATTATATCCCGCGACATCATTATATTATCAGATATTATTTTTTGTATGCTCATATTTATCCTGTACCGGGGGTATTCAAATGAATGAAAATAATCATTTCATGTTATGGCACTGCATGAAATATCCTGAAGCAGCCGCCAATCTTAAATGCGATATATCTGCCGGACTCCATGACAGCGAGGTGCCTGTAAGGCGGAAGCTGTACGGTGAAAACAGGATTACAGCTTCAAAGAAGGCATCTCCCGTACTCCTGTTTTTTGATCAGTTCAAAAACACACTGATAATCATACTGATAATTGCGACCATTCTTTCGGGCATCCTGGGGCATGTTGTCGAGGCAGTGGCAATAGGTGTCATTATAATGTTTGCCGTTCTCCTGGGGTTTATCCAGGAGTTCAGGGCTGAAAGGGCGCTCGAGGCCCTGCGCGATATGGCGGCCCCGCTTGCCACTGTCCTGCGCGGGGGCATAGAAAAACGCATACAGGCATCCGAACTTGTACCCGGGGATATTATCCTTCTTGCATCAGGTGACAGGGTCCCTGCTGACGCGCGGCTGGTGGAGGCCGTTAACCTGCAGGCTGACGAGGCAGTCCTTACTGGTGAATCCCTGCCGGTCCCGAAAGAGAGGGACTACGTGGCAACCCAGGATGCGACACCGGGCGAAAGGAGAAACATGGTCTTTTCAGGCACCACTGTCACATACGGAAGGGGCAGGGGGATTGTGACATCCACGGGCATGGGTACCGAGTTTGGACGCATCGCAGAGATGCTGCAGCATGCCGGTAAGGTCATTACACCGCTGCAGAAGAACCTTGACCGTGTGGGGAGGATCCTGGCAAAGGCCGCTTTCCTCCTGGTGGCGGTCGTTGTAATCCTGGGTGTTGCAAGGGACCACCCCCTGCTGGACATGATCGTTTTTGGAATCGCGCTCGCGGTTGCGGTTGTGCCCGAGGCGCTTCCGGCAGTGGTGACGATTTCGCTGGCCATAGGTGTACAGCGCATGGTAAAGCGCCATGCCCTGGTAAGGTACCTGCCCGCAGTTGAGACCCTTGGATGTACAAGCATGATCTGTTCAGACAAGACCGGGACACTTACGAAGAACGAAATGACCGTGCGCAGGCTGCTGACAGGAAACGGCAGGATTGTCGATGTGACCGGGAGCGGCTATGACCCTGCCGGTGATTTTACCGGTAACGGGCAGGTTGTAGAACCTGATGACGGGATACTTGTACTGCTTAAGGCTGCAGCGTTATGTTCTGACGCGCACTTCACGTTAAATGGTGATAAACGCGAACTGAACGGCGACCCCACTGAAGGTGCAATTGTAACAGCAGCAGAGAAGGCCGGTATGGATCCGGCATCGTTAAGAGCTGAGTATGAGCGGATTGACGAGATCCCCTTTACAACTGAAAGCCGCAGGATGACAACCCTCCATAATCACGCGGGCGGCAGAATCGCGTTTGCCAAGGGAGCGGCAGAGGAGATACTCGGCGCGTCGACCAGTGTGTTCGCGAACGGAATGGTAAACGATCTGACGCCTGAAACCAGGGAGCGGATAATGGGGAACGTTGCAGCGTTCGGCACTGATGCCCTTCGCGTTATAGCCGCAGCATACAGGGAAACGGGGAGTGTTTCAGACACGGGGACTGGGCTTGTCTTCCTGGGACTCATAGGCATGATTGACCCGCCGCGCCCTGAAGCCCGTGCAGCGATAGATAAGTGCAGGAGCGCAGGTATAGGGATCATGATGATAACTGGTGACCACCCGGCGACGGCAGGGGCCATCGCGGGTGAACTGGGCCTCCTGGGCGGGGGGAGGAGGGTTGTTACCGGTAACGATATCGCTTCGATGGATGATTTGACACTCAGGGATTCGATTAAAGGGATATCGGTCTGCGCCAGGGTTTCACCTGAACACAAGCTCAGGATAGTCCAGTCGCTCCAGTCGATTGACGAGGTGGTGGCAATGACCGGTGACGGGATCAATGACGCGCCTGCTCTCAAGAAGGCCGACATCGGTGTGGCAATGGGAATCACCGGTACAGATGTTTCAAAAGAGGCAGCTGATATGACGCTTACGGACGACAACTTCGCGTCTATTGTAGCAGCGGTGGAGGAGGGAAGGATTATATTCAGCAACATCAAGAAGTACCTCATGTACCTGCTCTCATCAAATTTAGGCGAGATAGGCCTGATGCTTACAACATCCATGATGGGGCTTCCTCTTCCCCTGTCTGCCGTTCAGATTCTCTATGTGAACCTTGCGACCGACGGCCTGCCCGCGCTGGCGCTGGCAGTTGATCCCCCTGATCCTGGTATTATGAAAAGGCACCCCAGGAAAATTAATAAAGGTATATTCTCCCGGCCGGTTATACTGCTCATAGTTGCCGGGGGACTGTGGTCAACACTGGTTAACACATCACTCTACTTCTGGGCCATGCACACAGGCAGGAGCACAAGTGAAATCATGACAATCGTATTTGCGTCACTGGTGCTTATCCAGTTTTTCAAGGCATACAATTTCAGATCTGACAGAAATTCGGTATTCAAAAAACCTTTTCAGAATAGATGGCTTAACACTGCCATCACGTGGGAGGTAACACTTATACTCTTTGTAATATACCTGCCGGTACTGCAGAACGCGTTTGGGACATTTTCAATGACAGCAGCGGACTGGGGCGTTGTGTTTGGAGTGTCGGTTACGATTATACCTTTCATCGAGATATGCAAGTTCTTCCTGAGGAGAAGGTATAGAGAGTAAAGGGCAGAAGCCTGGACTTAATGCCCCCGGCTGATATACTGATCGTGATACATGTACAATTACCAGCCATTACGCCCCCGGCAGAGGGTAAAAGATTGTTGTTGTTACCGCATGCCCTCCTCCGGCCTGGCGGCCACCTCCTCCCGGATTGAATTCACGAGAATAATTCCGGCATGAACATTCAGGTCTGAATACTTTATGTAATCAATACAGGGAGAAGGGGAAACCTGTAAAGTATTTCACCACCCGCTTCGCTGGAGGGTCGAACACAAAATGGCATCCGTGCCAGTGTTCGACACTAGCGCATCCTTGCGCGTCGCACATCGTACACGGAGAAAGGATTAAAGAATGCCTCCCTCGAAGGCGCGAAGGGTAAGGAGTCTGTCATACCCGTGAAGACGGGTATCCATAGGCTGCGCATGGTTCGGGCTGCGGGATATAAGAGTATTTCAGGGTTATATGTTTTAATAAAAACATTTGACATCCACTAATGATTCAATATAAACTATAAATCAACATCCCTGAACTGAATGGATTTACATATGATAATACTGAAATGGTTTAAAAATGCTTTCCACTTCGTTGCAGGCCGTAAAATAGGAAAGCAGCGCATCTTCCCGATTACCACGAAGATTGTCCTGGTATATATTCTTTTTATACTCCTTTCAAATTTCTCCTCACACTATATCAGCTTAAAGCTGTACAGCGGCGAAATGGTCAAGCTGATGCGCCAGCTGCTGGCCAGGGACCTGAAAGAAATATACACTTTTGCCAACACCCAGTATGAACTCTACAGCGTAAGGCAGAACAGGGGTGAAGCCTTTAACCAGATAGAGCAGCGCGCTGTACTTGATTTTAAACACGGTAAGTCACTGATGCTTGGAATTAAAAGGGATGGGGGCATAGGGATGATGGCCTCGGGAATCGGGAAAACCGATGCCTTTACCGACACAGAAGTTCTGCGTGAAATGACCGAGAACCTGGGACGGGAGGCCAACGAAGGTTTTATCTCGTTTTCCCTTGGCGGTGAAAAATACTTTGGCGTATATAAATTCAATACCAACTGGGACATGTTTCTGATCAGGGCCGAGGAGTTCAGCGAGTTCAACGAGGATTCCAACAGGATATTTAAAAAAATATCGGTGATGATCCTGCTGATCACAATCGCATGCGCCCTGGTAGGGGTGTTTATCATAGATTACATTCTGCGCTTCATAAGGAATATTACAGAAAGTATCATGGCCATGATACAGAAGAACAGTATAGAACTCATTGATATGCAGGGCAGTCAGCCGGACGATGTAACCTTTATGGGCATGGCCTTTAACAGCCTGTCTGATACTATCAACAGGATGATGAACATCTTTCAGAAATTCACCAACCGGGATATTGTCCTCAAGGCCTATGCTGAAAAAACAGTCAGGCTCGAGGGGTCCAAAAGGGAACTTACCTGCCTCTTTTCTGACATAAAAAGTTTTACCAACATGACCGAGGTACTGGGCACTGACATTATAAATCTTCTTAACCTTCATTATACACGTGTTATCAACATAATACTGAAGCATGAAGGGATTATCGGCTCAATAATAGGCGACGCCCTGCTTGTTGTTTACGGCGTATTCGGAGAAAATTCAGCCCGGGTTAAATCCTACCAGGCCGTGCTTACGGGATACAAAATTCACGAGGTTACAGCCGAGATCCGTGCCGAGATGGAAGCAGTGTATGAAAAAATCATAGCTGAAAACGGAAAGCTCACAGCACAGGAGGAGCGTGTATTCAGGGCACTGCTTATCGAGGTTGGTGTGGGTATAGACGGCGGCGACGTCTTTTACGGAAACATAGGTTCCTACGAGCGCATGACCAACACCGTCATAGGCGACACGGTCAACTCATCATCAAGGCTTGAAGGCCTTAACCGTGTGTACCAGGCGCCGGTTATCTGTTCTGAATACATTAAAAACGATATAATTGAAAACGTGCCCGATCACGGGCTTGAATTCCTAGAGCTTGACATGGTGAGGGTAAAGGGAAAGGCCGAGGGGAAGAGGATCTACTGGCCTGTTATTAAAAGCGACATCACTCCAGCGATGCGCAGGGAAATGGGCAATTATTCAGCCGGTCTTAAACTGTATTATAAAGGTGAATGGAATAAAGCCCGTTCCTTCTTCAAAGATTGTTCGCTTCCCCCGGCAGAAGTTTTATTACACAGGACAAAAGACGGAATCTCCCCTGGTAACTGGAACGGAATATGGACCATGGATTCGAAATAAACGTATATCCCGCGCCCGGGAATAATGAAACAGGATTTTATATATGAGCAGAACCAGAAAAAAAATAAGTTCAGAAGATGCTGCAGATAAGAACAGCGAATTCCGGATAACGAGCCTGTTCCTGAGCAAAGACCCTGGCGTCGAAGAGGATGACTCGCGTGTCTACAATTTAGCCGAAGAGTTTGCATCCACAAGGGCAAACAAAAGCAGCCCTGTTTATAAAGCTGTTTTAATATTCACCCTTATCCTGCTGCTGTTCACAGCATGGTTTACTTACGGTATCCAGCGCGACATAGACCGGATTTCAGTGGGGATCACCGACTTTGAAGACCTTAACCTTGCAGAACTCTTCAACAAACTTAAAAAGGCTGAACTTGAACTTGGCAGCATAGACACAAAAATTGCCATGTCAAAGAAGGCCATGCAGGCGGAGATCGAGAGGATGCGCAGGGAAAACGCCCTTGCCCTTAAAAAGCTGGAAAAATCCGGGATTGCCGAAGCAGAGAAGAAACGCATACGTAAAACCATGGAAGCCGAAAACGAAAAGAAAATAAAAGAGACCCGCAAGGCCTACGAAGAGCGCATAACTGAGAGCGAAAAAAAAGCTGAAGAGACAATGGGCAGAATGGAAGCCCTGAAGAAGGAGGCAGCCGCAGAGAAAGCCGACTATGATAAATCCGTTACACTCAAGGTAAAATCGTACAGGCAGGATTCTGACGCGAAAATTATCCAGCTTGAAAAAAACGACGCGGAACTGAAAGCATTGCATGATGCAGAGATGGCAGAACAGAAACGTGAGTATGAAGCCGTACTGGCCAGGTATGAAAAGGAACTGAAAGCCTCGCGTGATGAAGCCAGCAGGGAAACCGAAAAGGCAGGTGACTCGGAGCAGCTTCTTGAACTGTACAAGCATGCACTTACATATTACGCCAAAACCAGCGGTGAACACGGGTACGTGATTGACCCCGGAACAAAGGGGGACATGCTTGTGGTTGTTAATCCATACATAGCCATAGGTAAAGGGGACCGCGCGTATATACTTAACCATGAGAACAGGATACTTGCCATGGTGGAACTTTACCCGGCCGGAATCCGGATGAAAGCGAAAGTGCTTAAACGCATGAACACCGGTGACATCCAGCCTTTTGATAAAATACTCCTTATGAAAAATTAGGGGACATGAACATGAAAATCTATCGTGCAGCTGCAATTACCATCTTCATCTCCCTCTTTCTGCTCGGGGCCGGCTGGGACCGCTTTAGCGTAAAGGTGACAGGTTCAGGCCCGTCAGACGAAAAAGACTCCACAAGGTACAGCCTTATTGACGGCACAGGCAAAGCATTCGAGGTCAATTATTCCACCATGCCCGATGAATCAGGGCAGAAGAGGGTTATAGAACTGAAGGATACCTTCTATTCATGGAAAAGAATAAAAGTAGATCGCATGCAGTTTTATTTTTCAACAGACGCCATATACTCCAACCTGGAAACCGGGAAGATTACATACAACGAAGAGGACCTGCTTCCATACCTGCCTGCAGGCCTCTCGTTCCAGGATAAAAAAGAGGGCCTTTACTACCGCTTCCGCATTATAGATCAGGATAAATCCTACATGCTCCAGGGCATATACACCGATGAAGAAACTTTCCTGAAAACAATTTATAACTTTATAAAAAAGCGGGAGAACACTGAGCAGTCCTTCAGCGTTAAAGAAATAATTCCTGATGGTAAAACATCCGGCGGGAAGACACCCGGTGGTACAACGTATGATGATAAAACTCCAGGTGAAACATATAATGTTGAAAAAACACCTGATGAAACAGTGGCTGATAAAAAAAAGCGACCCGTGGTAAAAAAAGAAACCGCCACAGGGGATGTGCATCCGCGGCTCTCGGTGTTTCTTCTTGGCAATTACATGATGCCGAGAGAAACACTGGCGGAGATATTCTCATCAGGTTACGGGGCGACAGCAGGCCTGACCCTTCACAACACGGGGATATCACTGAATGACCGGACCCTGTTTAACATGGACCTGAGCCTGGCCGCGGGTTTTACGTGGCTGGTTGTAAAAGATGACCTTGACATTACCATGTCAAGCAATGTTGACAAAGCATTTATAATCCCCGTATTGTTATACGCCAGGTTCCCCTTTGAAATATACAGGGGATTCTTCATAGCCCCGCTTTTCAGCGTCGGTTATAATTACAACAGCATCGACTTTACCGAACCGGTGTCCACCGGAGGTTACGCTGCTGTAAAGATCAGGGAATGGGCCCCTTCACTCAGCGCCGGGCTGCAGTTCGGTTTTCCTGTTATTAGAGACAGGTTGACAATTCTTGCAGGTGCGGAATACTCTGCCGTATTTGAGCGGGAGATGACCTCTAAATCCTTCGTTTTTCATCTGGGAGTGGAGTATTCATTTATGACTTTCGGGGATTAACCAGGGTTGATGACAGCGGGATAATACAATATGAAAAGAAAGAGATTATTTATACTTAAAGTAATTCTAATAATGATACTGCCTGTATGGATTTCATGCGACAGGACAGTGTACAGCGATCTGTATGAGCAGCGCTACTTCCTGGTAACATTTTATTCCGAAGGTGAAATATTTGATGCGCAGTATGTTCTTTTTGATACATGCGCGACGAAACCAACCGATCCTACGACAACATCACTCGACACCCCTAACTTCGAAGCATGGTATACCGATGGTGAACTTTTTACAGATGAATGGGATTTTGAGAACCGCGTTGTAGAAGCAGACGTGAACCTTTACGCTCGCTGGCTACCATAGTACATTCAGCAGCCTGGACTCTTCAGCCCCCGGTCCCCGGCAGATTCCTGGACCGCATGCCCTCATCCGCCCTTCGGGCACCTTCTCCCGTTTTGAAGAATTGAAGGGGAGAAGGGTAAACCTGTAAAGTATTTCACCACCCGCTTTGCTGGAGACACGGAGAGCACGGAGAAAAACAATTTGTCATCCCCGTGCAGACGGGGATCTAAATGTGACGCATGGTACGGGCTGATGCCTGAAGTTTTCATGCCTCACACAGAGACACGGAGAAAGGATTAAAGGATGTCTCTCGCAAAGGCGCAGAGGTTAAGCAGCCTGTCATCCTCGCGAATGCGGGGATCTTAATGTGACGCATGGTACGGGCTGATGCCTGGACTCTTCAGCCCCCGGCTGAGTATGCTTCATTGTAATTCATGTACATTTACCTGCCATACCCGGAAGGGGTTTGTAAACTTCACAGGGTTGTTCTTCACTTTTTCTGTTTCTATGCGGCAATGGCGTATTTACCGGGCGGTCCGTCATGTGGTTTACATGTACCTTGTGCATAATTAAGGTTATGATGAATTTATAACAAAGGTGCCCATCCTCTTTTAAGTTGACAAAACTATCATCCTTTATTATAAATATATCAGGTTCAACAATATCCCTATGAAGGCAGAAAACAGGATGGATAAAAGAGACAGGTCTGTATTAGAAAAGTTTGCCGCTGCTGTGAGGAATGAGTTTCCCGATGCTGAGATATGGGCTTTCGGTTCACGTGCTCGCGGTAACGCCTCCGAATACTCCGATCTTGATGTCTGCGTTGTTGTGAATAATTGTGATGAAGCAGCTGACAAAAAAATAATTGATGCCGCATGGCAAACCGGTTTTGATAATGATGTGGTTATCTCCACGGTGACGTATTCAAAAAAGGATTTCAGGAATGGGGCTGTATCCTTCAGCACCTTTGTAAAATCTATACTATCAACGGGTATAGCTGCTTGAACGGGCATCTGAAGGAGCTGATCATATACAGGCTTGAGCAGGCTGATGAATCTCTGCAATCTGCCAGACTTTTATTCGAGAATGATAAATTCCGGCCTGCTGTAAACCGTTCTTATTACGCGATGTTCTATTCAGTGCTTGCTCTTATAGTTACAGAGAATAATTCTACATCTAAACATACTGGAGTCATCTCAATATTTGATAAAGAATACGTAAAAAAGGGTGTATTCCCACGGGAGATGTCGAAGTGGCTGCATGAATCATTCGATCTTCGCCAGCGTGCTGATTATACAGAGATGTTTACTGTGTCGAAAGAACGGGCTGATGAATTGATCAGAAACTCCGCGTTGTTTCTTGCCAGTGTCAGGGGCTATCTCAAAGTTTAATTCTGAAATATTCGGCCCCCGGCTGAGTATGCTTTGTTGTAATTCATGAACATTTATCAGCCATTACACCCCCCAGCCGATAAACTTCGCTTGTTTATAAACCGTATTCGTCGTCCCCCGGCGGGGGCTCTACAACCTTTTTGTTTTAATGGGTATTTTGCAACGTGATTTTGATGTTACGCATTGTACAGGCTATGGAATGAAGTTTTCATGCCTTTCGCAAAGGCGCAGAGGAAAACAATTGGTCATCCCCGTGCAGACGGGGATCTGAATGTGACGCATGGTACGGGCTGATGCATGGACTCTTCAGCCCCCGGCAGAGTAATCTTTATATTAATTCATATACTTCATTCTGCCACCCCCGGAAGGGGTTTATGGACTTTTCATGCCTCACACAGAGACACGGAGAAAGGATTAAAGAATGTCTCTCGCAAAGCCGCTAAGGCGCAAAGGGAGGAAAGAATTTAACACGGATGAACACGGGTAAAAGAGGATTAGCCCGGATAGTTTAAGAATTATTCCATCCTTTACAATCTGTGTATATCTGTGTTCATCTATTTGCAGTTTGTTTTTTAAAAAATTAATAAAAAGGTTGAATTATATTTAATCAGAGTACTCAGTATATAAATAGAATTGGCAGAAATTTATGAAAAAAATATATCTTGATGTATGTACCCTCTGCAGGCCCTTTGATAATCAGGATTTTGCGCGGATTAATCTGGAGACAGGCGCAGTTAACCTTATTTTATCCGGAGTGAAAGAGAATAAATATATTCTCATGAAATCGGTTGTACATAATAAAGAGATTCAGGCAATTACTGATGATTTTGAACGTAATGAACTTTTTCGCCTTCTTGATAATTACGGGAAATCAATAAAAATTGAAACAGGTATTGTTAAAAAAAGAACTGAAGAATTGATTTTAAAAAAATTCGGCATAGCAGATGCAGCCCATGTTGCATTTGCTGAATATTATAAATCGATTTTTATTACATGTGATGATAAATTGTTAAACAAGTGTTTTAAAACTGATCTTACACTTCAATGTATGAATCCCGTTGCTTTTTGTGAAAAGGAGAATCTGAAATGAAATCTTTAAAATATCTGAATGAAGAAGAAATTCTTGAAAAAGGCATAGCAATACTGATGAAAGAATTGGGACCGGTTGAAACAGCCAGGTTTCTGAATATACCCAGAACAAAAAGAATCGAATCTGTCAAACGTCACAGGGAGTGGCAGAAAACTCTGAAGAAAGAAGAATTTTTAAATGATATTTTTAATAATTAAACCTGCCATCAGTGCCCCATGTCGTTGATCTTCGTAGTAATCATGCAACTTAACAGGATTTCACCACCCGCTTCGCTGGAGGCACGGAGAAGGGATTAAAGAATGTTCTCACGCAAAGGCGCAGAGAGAGGGTGTTGGAATTATTTTCGTCATCCCCGTGCAGACGGGGATCCATATGTGACGCATGGTACAGGCTGATGCTTTGACCGCATGCCCTCATCCGGCCTGGCGGCCACCTTCTCCCGGATTGAATTCACGGGAATAATTCCGGCATGAACATTCAGGTCTGAATACTTTATGTAATCAATACAGGGAGAAGGGTTAT
>Ga0116171_10003807_pt1 | contig 13813 bp, 9 predicted proteins | sample AD_JPNHW2_MetaG_FD_89798 | JGI IMG/M metagenome (GOLD analysis project Ga0116171, IMG submission 89798) | Active sludge microbial communities of municipal wastewater-treating anaerobic digesters from Japan - AD_JPNHW2_MetaG | ecosystem: Engineered > Bioreactor > Anaerobic > Digestate | place...
AAGGGAATGTTCTGCGCTGGAATGGAGAAAAATTGTTTCTAATAAAATAATTGAAATGATGAATACATTCCTGATGACTTCAGGATCATGTTCATAGACCGCACTTAAATAGGATGTTGAATAATCTTAGAATTGTGTGTAATAATGAACGAAGAAGAGTTGAATAAAACCCTAAGAAAGCTCATAATTATTCATGACCCGATAGGTAGTAGTAAACCAAACATATATGATACGATGTCAGAATTGTTTGAACAGAACTACAAAATATTGATACCGTTTGCGGGGCTTTCACTTTTGGGGGCATTTCTTACTTGTAATATTATCTTCATTCAGATTTTCTTTTTATTAGGGGTGATCATATTTTTTTCATTTGTACTAAGTATACACTTCCTCTTCAGTTCATGCACAAAAGAAGGCATTTGTCTTGGCGGGGATGATTTTAAAACTACTACGGTCCTTAAACCAGTTGATCATCCTTCTAAACGCCAGTGTCAATCCTGTGGCGGAACTGGAAGATGCCCTTATTGCAGAGGTAGTGGATTATTCAACTACTATGTTCGTCAACGCCCAGAAATGTATAGCAAATGCAATTACTGCAACGGAACTGGTTCATGTACCTCTTGTAATGGAAGAGGACACTGATCTATAGAAATGCAAAATGATACCTCTCCAGATCCAAGACATATATGGAAGTGTCAAAAAGGGTCACTATATTTTCACTTTTATTCCGTGAGACCATTGCACTTGAGATGGGTGTTAGCTTTAACGCTCTTTTAGCTCTGATGCCTTCCTACTCATTTTTTCCGCTAATTCAAGGTCATCGAGATATTCCTGGCGCTGAAGGATAGAGGGATCAAATGTTCAACGCTCAGGAAGTATCTCCAGTTGCTGAAGTCCGTTTGCAGGGAGTGCAAGAATCGAGTGGTCGAGGACATGCTGGCCGACGGGAAGATCAAGGTCGGGACGGACCGATAGGAACCCTTCTCGCTGGACCAGGAAGACCTGAGACAGATACTCCAGGCTTGCAGGCAGGTCGGTGGTTGGAAAGGAGAGGTTTGCTGCTTCTCCGTCGCCATGCTCACCTTCCTTCGACTGAGACCGGGAGAACTGCGTCAGGCTTCGCTCAAGGACCTGGATGTGCGAAAAAGAACGTTCCTGATCGCCTGTCCGAAGGGCAAGGGCAGATATGCCGAGGTGAAGCGTCTGACCCTGTCTGATGTCCTCAAGAGTCCTATACGGTTGGCTTCCTAAACGCCAGGAGCGCATTGCTGAGGTCCAAGGGCATCGATGAGTCCAAGGTGACCGTCCTGATACCGGCCATATCTTCGAAGGGAGTAGGCATCTATTCCCAACAAGGATTCGGTCGGTTGAAGGAGGAGGTCATGAGGGAGGCCGGTATCGCCTTCAAGTGGAAGGATTATCGTCCTACCGGCGGTCAGCTCGCCCTAGATGCTGGCGTTCCGATAGATTAGGTGTCTCAGAGCATGAGGCACGCATCGACACAGACAACGGAACGGTACTATTACCGCGCCAAGGCTGACCGTGCGTTCGCCCGGGTCAATGAAACATACAATTGCATGTTTTGGACCGAGCCAGCTATAAAGGCTGAAAACGATTGAATTGAATTCAAAAAATAATTGTCTGGATATAATAAGTGGTGGGCTCAGCCGAGACCACCCATAAGTAAAGCCAGATGGTTAGATTTGAAATTCAATTTTTAGGGCCAAACATAGAGCCATGCCGTTAAACCTTTTTATTTTCTTTATCATAAAGAGTTTAATTCTCTGCACTCAGCATTTTGGTGGAGGGGTTTTAAATGGACTGGATAAAAGATTTCTCTTCAGCCGTAATGTGCTTTTTCTCAATTTTCGAGATAATAATTCGGATCCTCTTGTAATTAATATTGATGACAATATTAAATATTCATATCTTTTTCTCATACCCGAGCAGATGAGTTCAAATTTCGAAGATAAAATTCCAGTTTTTGTTAGTTCTACTATGGAAGAATTGAAGGATGAGCGTTTAAAGGCAAGAGACATCATAAATTCCTTTCCATTTCTCTCATCGGTTTTATTCGAGGACTTTGGAGCAAAACCATTTGATTCAAGAACCGCGTATATTGAAGGGATTGAAAAATCAAACATTGTAGTTGGAATATTATTTGAACAATGGAGTGAGCCAACAATTATTGAATTGAAACATGCTCTGACAGAGAAAAAAGATGTTTTATTATTTATAAAAAAAACTACAAATGCCGATCAAAAAATTTTGGATTTTATTGAGGAGATTAAAACTTCATCAATTATTACGTATAAAAAGTTTGAAAATGAGGCAGAATTTGAAGAATGTTTGAAAAAATCGTTAATGGAAATATTTATTAGAGATTATCGTCTGAGTAAAAAAATTCCAATTTTTGATATAAATAACCTCATGTCTTTATGTAAGAATAATTTAAAAAATGAAGCAACTGGAATTAAGGGAAATATATTAGAAAAATCCACGAAAAAATACATAGTAGATTTATATATAGATAGGCTAGATATAAAAAATCAAATATTTAACTTTCTATCTGATGACCAATACCCCATAGCGTCTATTGTTGGAATGGCGGGGGTCGGAAAAACCAATTTTATGTATAATCTCGCTGAACAATTATTAAATAATAATTATCCGACATTATTTTTAAATGGAGCACTAATTCAATCTGATATTGAAAAAGAGATTATTTCCAAATTTGAGTCCATCTCACCAGATTTGGTAAATTTTACGTCTTTGATCGAAAGTGTATCTGAGATTACAAAAGAGGCGCAACCATTAGTAATTGTAATCGACGCGATCAACGAAAACATCAACCCAAACAATTTAAAAATTAATTTGACTCAGATGATTTTAAAAAAAATTGGTAGTGTTAAAATAATAATTTCTTGTAGAGATATTGACTGGAATTATTTTATTGATAATAATGAAAGCTTAAAGGTAAAATTATATTCTAACAATAATATTAAAGATTACTGCTTACCATTGGGTAATTTTTCAGAATCGGAGTTGGAATTGGCCTGGGTGGCATATAGTAAAACATATAATTTATCTGGCACTTTTTCTACCCAGATTAAAGATCTTTGCAGACATCCCTTGTTGTTACGTTTTCTTTCAGAGGGATTTGAAAATTCTGCTGTCCCACGAGACATCAATAGAAGAGAAATATTTGATAAATACTGGGAGATAAAAATATCAAATACGGGGGTTAAAGACTTAGCTAAAATGGCCCTTTTTGACATTATTTCTTTAATGATAGAAAGAAAGAAAACCGAATTACCTCTCTCGACGATAGTAAAGAAACTAAATGATAGTGCATTTAAACTGGAGTCGCCCCTTAATAGATTACTGAGTGAAGGATTGATTATATATTCTCGTCAAGATGCGATTTATGACCAGATGGTAGGTTTTTCATATGAAGCATTTTTTGAATATATTATAGCAAAAAAATATATTGAAGATTGGGCAGATTTAGACGATGAAGAAGTGAAAAACAGATTTATACAAACTCGAGATTTAGCAAAAGACAACCGTATCTTACGTGGTTCATTGGAATATCTAATTCTGTTCGAGGAAGAAGTTAATGATTCTTTATGCGTTGACCTGATATTACTATGCGAGGGAGAGCGATCCGATTTTGAAATTGTAGCATGTAATTCAATATCCAAATTAAGTAAAATCGATGAAGAGAAAATTAGTTGCCTTCAAGTTTTTATCGAATCTGAATTTGTTGAAACCGTATTATTTGCTAAAGAAGTATTTATTGAACTACAATATAAAAATATTGATATGCAATTACTGCTAGAAAGCTGGGCAGACGATCCTAGTGATTTTCTTAAGGAGTGCATAGGTTCTTCAATATCACGATTGAGTAAGATTGATTTTGATTTTAGATTGAATATAATTTATAAACTGTTAAATGACAATAACGAATTTGTCATATTGAGTACGATTAATTCATTATCTGATATGATCACAGCTGATAAAAATCGTGTATTGCCATTTTTATATAAACTATTATTGGATAAAAATAAAAAACTTGTACAATATTCATTGAGGGCCATATTAATTACAAATGAATTAGTTGACCTTGCGTATTTTGATTACGTTAAAAAAGTATACACGGATAGAAAAAATTTAGACGAATTGATCGCTGCGACAATTTGTGTTGTGTCTAATGGAAGCGATGAGGCTTTTAACATAATGAACGAAATTACTGATAAAAAAGAACCGCTCGCAGTATATTCTGTTCATCAGTCGTTAATAAAGATATTCGATTTTAATCCAATAATATCCCTAGAAATTATTAATAAAACAATTGATATAATTAAAAATGACAGGATGCTATACTATAGACATGGCTATCACAATAGCATCGGCGGTTGGATAAATTTGACAGGCAGGATAATTAATTATTCAATCAAAAATTTTAAAGTTATCATGGATGAATGTGAAAATATTGACGATCAGAAGAAATTTACTACCTTATTAGAGGAGGCGAGAACACGTATCGATATTGAAATAAAAGAACTGGAAAGAAAAAGATGGTAAGAATATTATATAATAAATATTAATATTCTCCTACTTAATCTATGGCCATTCTAGTATAAAATTTAATTTTATTTTTGAGCACCTAATAATCTGAACCTGACACCTAATTGTGTCGAATTTGGGAAGAATTCTTGGGTTTCTCAATGCCGGACGCTATAGAGTCAAGTGTTAGCTCATCGATCAAACCGTTTGAATTTTCCCATTATCGCCCATCGAGGTCGTGATATATCGCAGGGACGCGGTTTAAACCGACCAGATTCCGGGCGTTTTCGATGAGATCTTAGATTTCATCAATCAACTGCCACCAACATTCAATATCCCCTGTAATTTTGTGGGAGATATTTCATATCGCGTTATTTTATCATTGACGCGTTGTAACGCGGTTCTCAAAGATTAGCTCCCCCTAGGATATGTGGATCATTGTGTACCAAATTCCCTAAATTCAAAGAAGCCCTGATGAACAACTACATCTGCAACAATAGCAATTTTTTCATTCAACTCGACATCCGCATTAGTTCGGAGGGTGCTTAATAATTTGAATAAGCCTTCACGACAAAATTCTCTTTCCCAGGTTGGATAATCTGCTTTTAAAATTCTATACAATATGGCCACTATAGAGAAGTCATTCACTCCAGCATAATCGATTAATTTCTCGATAATCTGTTGAGGACGGTGTACGACTCCCCCCGTAAGCTCCATTGTTTTTTGCAGCATTTGGAGGTTATCGGACTCATTCCTAGGAAGACTGGTGAAAAGTCCGGTTATTTCCTTAAATTCTTCCGATAAGGCAACTTTTTCTCTATCCCCTGGTGGTTTTATCTCGTGAAGTCTCCAACCCCAATAACTGCTACAACGATTTGCGATCTCTCCACATTTCTCCTGACTTAATTTCTCTAAATTAGCACTGAGGACATACCCCATATCTCTGAGTATTAATCCCCGAACCTTGGAGTCTGATTTACTCGAAATGACCATCAATAAGCTGTCATCGATGTCTTCCAGACCATGGATATATGATATTACCAGATGGCTGATGAGTTTTGCCCTAGCTTCTTCCGAACACCCTTCTATCTTTCTAATAGCTACGATATAATTGGATCTTAGTACGGCATAAACATCACGGTACACTTTGTTAGCTAAAATATAACCCTCCCAGGTCAATTTCCATGCTTTGCGATGCGATGTTACATCGGGAAGTATCTTCTCCCAGTTCTTCATGGTCCATTCGGGATATTGGGAATACAGGAAGGGTATTCTCATTCCAATAACTGTTCGAACACACGATGGGTCGTCAATCGTCTTGTCAAGTATCATTTCTAAGACTTTTTCCGCATTAACGTCCATATTAGTTTTGGACCCGTTGACCCTCGATGACCAGAAAATGAAATCAAAAAGCAAACCCATTGATTTTCCATCGAGATCGTTTAATGCGCGAATAAGGGGGTCATCTCCTCCAACCAATTCCTGGACCTTGTTTGGACCGAGGACGTATTTATCCAATAATTTCTTGGTTATATGCCAAACTATTCCTTTCAACTCTGCGTTCGAGTTAGTGCTCAGAAACAGATCGACTACATTAATTGAATGGAAATCCACACTATTACTCGAGTAAAAGGCTTCTTTTCCCAGATGCGTTTCGTCCCAAGAAAAAGACGTTAATTTGTCCAATGACGCCATCACCATTGGCCAGTTTAAATTGATTCCACTTTTTTGCGCTTTGCATAAGCCCTCGAGAGTATGTACCACGAAGGAAATCGGTGTTCCTCCAAAATCGATATCCATTCTTAAGAATCTTTCAGGGTTCAATGCCACCACTGATTCGAAGGCTTCTTCAAGACCGAAATTGTTTAGGAAATTATTGTTCTTTTTACCTTTAAATAGAGAAATGATTTCAGTATTGCTGAGGTCCTGTAAGCCAATAAACCGTTTTGCTGCTTCAGAACCCCACTCCGATTTGACGTACCCGTTCGAGAAATCCGGTTGTTCTAAGGGCCCAAGTTTTTCTTCAAGGTCAATTAATGTTGTCTTAAATTCTGGTGATAAATACCTCTTAATGGGCGTTAGTAGCCTTAAACGATAACGTGCTTGTAATTCCTCGACCCTCCCCTCAATGGTCTCACCTTCGTATAGCCGCCTACATTTCTCCAATACTCTTTTTTGGTCCATTCCTTTTTGAACAATACCATAGAACATCTCTCTCACTTCAGGAGGGAGATGCGGAAATCGCTCTTCCAGCAAGTGGTATATTTCGTGCCAATTCTCTGGTGACTCAAGCAATTGAACATTAATTACGGTCGAGTTTATTCTTTCTTCGAGCAAATCTGGATATTGCTTCATTGTGAAAATCTGAAGCCGCCTAAATATCGAAGCTGAGTATCCATCCAGAACCGTTATAACCTGTTGAAGTATGGTGGGATTCTCTTTTCCAATGTAAGTTAAACAATCTCGTATTGCTGTAATAATAATGCCATTAATATCATCTCTTTGGAGGTTTTGCTCATGCTCCTCAATCGCTGGTCTCCAAATGTGCGAATATTCATGATCATGTTCTGCCTGTTCATTACCCATCAAACAAGAATCGAGAGTTGCACAAAGCAGGGTTACGGTTTTAAGAGGATACTTCTTTACGAAATGAGGGATTAGATCATCAACTACTTGCTCAATCTCCCAAAGATCGTGATTGTTTATTGTGCGTCGGCCCTCCCTTGGGTCTTGCCTACACCCACCTTGCGATAATAGCCCTTGCAACAGGATAAAAGCACATACCCCATCTCCTTCAATTACAATTTTTCTGCATAGTTCCCTTGTTTTCATTATTGCGATCGACGGATATTTTGTCTTAACCCAGTTGATAACCAATGGGACGATTCTAATCGCTTCAGAGGAATCCATTTTTAAGGATGCCTCAATTAAATCGGAATGAACTCTAATGTTCTCTGTAGGGTCCATTTCTAAAATGATATCCATAACAACCTTCTGATGTGTCTTCGCCATCTTGATAAAATACACCGAAGGCCACCATGCTGGGAATAGCATCCCTCCATCCTTGGTAATACTTTCTTGGGGTGTCCTGAACACCCCATTATCCCGCAGAATTAGGAGCCAATTATCTGTATCCAATTGAGTAAAGAAGTATTCGACATAAATTGGAGACGCAGCAATCAGTTTTAGAAGTGCGTTCGTTTCCAGATCTGTTGGTTTTTGCATTTCGATATATTTATCCAGTTCATTAAGTGTAAGGGGCGATGGTCTCAAGAAATACTCTAAAATATCCTCGAGTTCATTTACCTTCTTTAAATACTCCGTTTCTGAAAGGTTCCGGTGAATCCGTCTTCCGTGATGTGCAACTGAACAGAGGAACCCCTGTACGTTATTCCATTGACGAAGAATGGATTCTATTTCTGGTTGCACTACCGGAAGTGTGTATCCTTCTTCGAGTTCGAATCTTTTCTTTAGTTTCACCACCATCATTTCTTTCTTTTCCTCTTCCTCCTTTTCGTCGATATTTGTTTGTGGGATGTTTTTAACCCGCGATAACAATGATGTTACTTCTCGAAGAGAATGAGCTGATTGCGAAAATCGATCGGAATTGGTTGAATCTGCTAAAACATAGTATGCACCTTTGTAGATATTGGCCAAATCTTCATCTATAGCCATAAGGCCAGTAAAAATGCATTTCTGAACCGCTGTCAATTGAAATTCAACATCCACCATTGTTGATCCAATGTGGGAGAATGCGATGGCATATTAATCCTTATGACGATAGTAACCCAGATTTATCCTAAGCTTGATTGTTGATTGTTTGAAATTTCCCTAAATTAAGTGTTAAAGTTTGGCCCTTAATAAAAAGTAACTGGACATTCTTATTAGATTGGGCGTCGGCTCGGACTCGGCATCACATCGGATGATTTTAAAAAAAAGTTCACAATGATGGTTCATATATAATAATCGTGGAAATGCTCGGATATCATTTTAATGTCGAATTCTTATCCAACCTCAATGGATGAACAAAAAATAGCCAATTTTATTGATTACGCTTCAAAGCTATCTGGCTATGAAAAGGGAGAGGCTCATCTATTTCTCGATAGACTGTTTATAGCTTTCGGAAATCAAGGAATATTGGAGGCGGGGGCTAGCTTAGAAAAGCAGATAATAATCGACATGAAAACAAAATTTTGCGATCTTCTCTGGCCTAATGTCGTACTTATTGAAATGAAATCGAGAGGGGCTAAATTAGCTGATCATTTCGACCAAGCAAAAACCTATTGGGATAATACTTATGGCAATCGACCAAAATACGTGGTTCTATGCAACTTTGATGAATTCTGGATTTACAACTGGAACCTACAAAGAGAGCCTTTAGATAAAGTACGGCTGTTGAAATTAAATGACCAATGGAGATCTCTTGCATTCCTTTGTCCCACCGAAATCAAACCGCTGTTTGGGAATAATCTGGTTGTTGTCACAGAACAAGCAGCCGATAAGATTGCACAGCTTTACAAAAGTTTAGTAGAGCGGAAAATCGACCGTATAAAAGCTCGACGTTACTCACTACAGTGCTTAGTCTCACTTTTCGCCGAAGACACTGGCCTTTTTCCCGACAATACCATGTTCACGGCTCTAATAGATGAATGCCGAACTGGACAATCCACCTATAACCTTTTTAAAGAGCTCTTTGAACAGATGAATTCTAAGGTCGAGGCGACCGGAGGAAAATTTAAAGGAGTTAGATATTTCAACGGTGGTATATTTTCACAAATTTTTCAATTAGAGTTGACGGATAGCGAACTGGATATACTCTGGGAATCCTCACATTATGATTGGTCTAAAGTTCAACCATCCATATTTGGCACGATATTCGAGGACAGTTTGGGTAAGGAGGAAAGGCACCTTACAGGGGCGCATTTCACTTTGCTATCTGAAATAATGAGTGTTGTCGAGCCCACTATTCTTCGGCCTTGGCGGGAAAGAATCGATGCGGCTAAAACATTGAGGGATTTGAATCAAATTCACGACGATTTGTCAAGGTTTCGGGTGCTGGATCCCGCATGCGGAAGTGGTAATTTCCTATACATCGCATATAGAGAATTGAGGTTCCTTGAAATCAAACTTCTTAAGCGAATGGTTACAGATTTTCCATCGGTTTCCCCAACAAGTCTACACTCCAAAATAAGATGTAGTCAGTTTTTTGGGATAGATGTGAATCCCCTCGGAATTGAGCTAGCTAAAGTAACTTTATCAATGGCGAAAAAACTTACCACTGAGGAATTTAATAAATTTACAAAACAGAATCGTTTCTACGATGAGACCGAAGACCCCTTACCTTTCGATAACTTAGACAATAATTTCATTCAAGGAGACGCGCTCTTTGTTGAGTGGCCCAAGGCCGATGTAATAATTGGCAACCCCCCATATCAATCCAAGAATAAGATGCAGGAGGAATTTGGAGCTGAATATGTCAATAGGCTGCGAGAAAGCTACCCTGATGTAGATGGAAGATCAGATTATTGCGTATATTGGTTCAGAAAAGCTCACGATGAACTTGAAATGGAAGGTCGCGCCGGACTTGTGGGCACTAATACGATAAGACAAACATTTTCGAGGAAAAGTGGTTTAGATTATATTGTATCTCACGATGGTATCATCACAGAAGCCATATCTTCGATGCCCTGGGCGGGTTCAGCCGTCGTTCATGTTTCGATAGTAAATTGGATGAAAACTAAAAAACCACAACCGAATATGAAGAGACTGAGACAGAAACTCGGTGAAACTGGAAATGAACCCTGGGAGGAATATGAACTTTCAGAGATATCATCATCTTTATCACCGAGATTTGATGTAACCAAAGCCCAAAAAATTCAAATTAATATTTTATCTGAGGCCTGTTTTCAAGGTCAAACTCATGGCCATGAAGGATTCTTACTAAATTTTCAGGAAAGAGAGAGACTGGTCCAACTAAACCCAGCCATCAATGAGGTGACCTTTCCATATCTAATTGCAGAAGAATTGATCGGAACCCTAAATTCTTTACCAACAAGGTATGTTATCGATTTTGGACAACGAGATTTATATTCTTCTAAAAAATACAAAGAGGTATTTGATATTATCGAGAAAAAGGTATTAATAGATCGCCAAGCGGCCTTTGAAAAAGAGAAATCGAGAAATATTGATGCCATTTCCAAGAATCCCAATGCTAAAGTGAATCATCATCATGAACATTTTCTTGACCGTTGGTGGCAACTATCATATGCAAGAGGAAAATTAATCAATCGAATATCCGCCATCAATCGGTTCATCGTTTGTGGCCAGGTCACAAAAAGGCCCATTTTCGAGTTTATTTCTTCTAACATCAGGCCAAACGCAGCACTTATTGCATTTCCGCTCAATGATGATTACTCGTTCGGCATCCTACAGAGTTGTTTTCATTGGGAGTGGTTTAAAGCTACATGTTCATCGTTAAAGGACGACCCCCGGTACACTTCAAGTACGGTTTTCGACTCTTTTCCTTGGCCACAATGGGGGATCACGGAGAACTGGAAAGATCCAGATGATGTGGAATCATTTGATGGTATGATTGAAAAAGCAGAACGTGTAGCATTTTTTGGGAGAGAACTGAGAGAAGTACGCAACAAATTGAAGTTCGAAAATAAATGCTCGTTTAGAGAATTATACCGAGATATGGAAAAACCAGGCAAGAATCCCTTAAAATTGGCCCATGATAATCTAGATAAGGCGGTCCGAGAAATTTATTCTATCGAACCGAAAAAGAAACCAGAAGATGAATTGAGGCTGTTGTTCAAACTAAATCTGAAATGTAGTGAGTTAGAGGGGGATGGAAAGAAAATATTCGGACCAGGTCTTCCAAAATTTTGTAAAGGAAAACAAACATTCTATTCAGGCGATTGTGTTGATCTATAAATTAAATTAATTTAGATGTCACCCATCTACAACTAGCGAACCAGTGTAATCTCAGTCTAAAAAAAATACTGTGGTTGAGCGCAAATTTTCGATGAGTACCGATACTCGATTTTTCCAATCACTTTTTAAGCTTTGAAGACAATGAAATTGATACGGCCAGCGCTTCGATGATGCTTTAATGGATAGGAATCAGTCAAAGAGGGACTATCAAAAGACTCAGATAGGAACGCAGTACTGAATAATTACCACACACTCTTTTTCAGTCGACTCAAAGACTCACCAACAGAGCCTGCCTGAGTGAATTATTACCATCATAACCTGATATCAATCCCGTCCATAACCCTGCAAGAACGGATCATCCCGTAAGGCAGTGCCTCCACCCAAACCCCGTCCGCCTCGCCGTCTCCGATTTCATGCGCGATGAAGAGATAATTACCGGTGATTCGAACAACCGCTCCCCAACAGCGTGTGGCGTCCGGCTCTTTCAGATCCTCAATCTCGTCCAGCCTAATCCTCTCGTATGCGTGAACGTCGAGCCACTTGATAGACACGACATCTCCGATCTTAATCATATGCAGATCGAGTTCGGCTTTATTCATTCCGATTATTTTCTTTTTCGTTTTGCTCATTTTTATCAACCCTAATCAAACATATATAAATATATTAATTTGACCCTTAATTTTGAAAGCCAGTAATTCACTCATGTGAGGGAAAATGTGATTATTGCAATAAAATAAAAATACACAATAACTCAACTACATTCGTTACACGCAATCGATTCAGGTGGTCTTTGAATGGATAAGAGTAGAAAAGAAATGATCGATTTGGAGATAGAGGAAGTGCGGAAAAGACCCGGGGCAGGTGCGCTATGTTGTGCGATGCGCTACGGACTCTTGAAGCTACACAGAACAGGAAGGGAGGTCGACTCCCTGAGAACTGAAGACACTGTGACGACAACCATGTTGTCATGGCCATATGACATATGGATGACCGCCCGGGGCGATTGTATATCAAGGGATGAAGACCCGGATCTGTTTCACCAAGAATTCGCGTTGTCGATCAAAACGGTCAACGAACATGCAAAAATGGCGCTCGAGAACGTTCCGTTTAATAATTGTTCAAGGTGCAGTAAGCAGTATGCGGGAGGATTGTGCATTTTCCATGCCATCCCACCGCAGGAGTTCATCAGGTGTTTCTGTTTGGCCCATCCTGATATCAGAGATCCCGATTGCCTGATCCACCCCGGTCCGGGGAACTCAGAGTGTTCATCACACTGTCCTCATTGGGAGTTGGCAAAAGGAGAAATGAGGTCGTTTCCCCAATCACGTGAGAAAAACGATATTGCGATCGACGGTGCTTATACCTGCGTGGCCGAAATAATCTTCCGCCATCGTAGACCCCATCAAGGAATAAAATGACATTTTCATCTTTACCCTATCGTACAAAGAGGGCGACGGCATCCTGCTCTTTTGATTTGGGCAATCGCCCAAATCCGAATCTCACCCCTAAGTCATTTTATTAAAGATTTTATACCGAACTCCTCGGAAAATTTCTTTTCAAATTCGCCTAAAAAATTGATTTAAATTCAGTGTCTCAAAGGATTTCCGATTTCGATGAAATTCGGAAATACTCGAGCACTGTGGTAACAACACTGTTTAAAAAAGTTTGGACATGCCAGATTGTAATAAACAGAATTGAAAAGAGGCGGAAATCCTGCTCACACGAGGAATATATACGACCTTCCGAAATAATACCAAACGCTCTTTCGAGATTGACGAGAGAGTAGGAGATAAACATGAATGAGAACACAGAAGAAATTTTCCGGGAACCCCTGCATTCGCGGATAGAGGAGATAGCCGAAGAACAAAACCTGTCGGTAGAAGAGTTCATCGAATATGTTGTTCGGCGCTACATCGAGGACTTCCACGGCATGGAATCAGGCGAGGACGTCGAGGATGAGTCCGAGGAAGAGGAGTCGGACGAAGCCTGATCTCAAACCCTTTTATTCTTTTTCAATCGAAAACGGCGGGGATAGCGTGATGGGATAAACAGAAAGGTGCTGAGAAAATGAGAAAAAAAAGACCAGCAATTCACTCATATGAGAGAAGCTGGCCTGCTCAAGACTTAAGTAATCTCACCGCCCCTTCTCCCTCCAAGGAGAGGATACCGCTTAAGCGCGGAAAACTCGCCTCGGGAACGCCTAAGACGAAAAGAGGAATAAAATCCTCCCTGCAGAACGAGCGTTCCCGGACAGGGCACAGGAGAGGGAAGACAATGGGTCGATATCCCTTCGTGTGTGCCTATCGAC
>Ga0116171_10003808_pt1 | contig 13811 bp, 16 predicted proteins | sample AD_JPNHW2_MetaG_FD_89798 | JGI IMG/M metagenome (GOLD analysis project Ga0116171, IMG submission 89798) | Active sludge microbial communities of municipal wastewater-treating anaerobic digesters from Japan - AD_JPNHW2_MetaG | ecosystem: Engineered > Bioreactor > Anaerobic > Digestate | place...
TGAGTGCTCCTGGAGCACAGGATCTGAAAAAAAGGGCTGTTCTGGGGTCGGGGGAGATCGACGAGGAGGGGGAACCTGACGGTTCCCCTATGAGTTGCGGAATGATTTGTTACAAAAATTCTGCCGGCAATTCGTTTAAAAAAATTTAAAAAAATTATCCCGGAAATTTTTTTTTTAAAAATTACGCCGGGTCCACGCATCTCCTGAACTACTTTTATTTACCTCAAAACAAGAGAACACTTGTGTACAACGATCGCACCATAGCCGTGGTTGTTCCGGCGTACAACGAGGAACTGCTCATTGCTGCCACTCTTTCTTCCATCCCCTCTTTCGTTGACCGGATTTATGCGGTGAACGATGCTTCATCAGATACCACCCAGGCAGTCATCGAAGAAATATCTAGGAAAGATCCCCGCATCGTCCCGGTCCGGCACGAGAAAAACCGGGGCGTGGGTGCTGCGATTATGAGCGGGTACAAGCGGGCGCTGGATGACGGCATGAGCATCGCTCTTGTGATGGCCGGCGACAACCAGATGGACCCGCAGGTTATTCCCTCCCTGCTCGACCCCATCGTCCACAACAAGGCGGATTACACCAAAGGCAACCGGCTACTGAGTCCGGAATACCGGCGGGGGATGAGCAGATGGCGTTTTTTCGGCAACACGATCCTGACGTTCATGACCAAGTTCTCGTCCGGGTACTGGAAACTGATGGACCCGCAGAACGGGTACACCGCGATCTCCCGGCGGGCGCTGGAGCGGCTGAACCTTGATACCATGTACCCGCGGTACGGGTATTGTAATGACCTGCTCGTGAAGCTGAACGTGTTCGGCTTCCGGGTGATGGACGTGGAGATGCCGGCCCGGTACGGGCGCGAGCAGTCGAAGATCCGGTACGGGCCATATATCGGGAAGGTGTCGTGGCTCCTGTTCCGCGATTTCTTCTACCGGCTCCGGATGAAATATGTCGTGCTGAGTTTCCACCCGCTGGTGATTTTTTACCTGTTCGGGTTTGTCTTGACCCTCATGGGAATCCTCGCGGGGATCTTCACCATCTACTGGGTCCTGGTCATGCACGGGCCGCTCTTCATCCGGGGGGTGCTCTCGCTCCTCATCTTTGCACTCGGGATGCAGTTTTTGTCGTTTGCCCTCATGTTCGATATTCAGGAGAGCCGGGATATTTCGCTCGCGGACTGGGAGCATCCCTGAGATTATGATCCCTTCCCCGGTCAAGAGATTTCCCGGATACCTGATCCGATGGTGTGAAAGCCTGTGAAAATCCTGGTCCTGACCAGTTCATATCCTGCACGCGACAGTACTCACGAGGGGCGATTTGTCGCCGATCTTGTTGCGCGATTACCGGAACGCGGAATTTTACCTGTTGTACTGGTTCCTCACTACCCCAATGGATCGTTCAGGGAATTACGGAATGGCATAGCCATTATCCGCTTCCCGTATTTTTTCCCTCTCCGGTTTGAACGACTTGCCTATGGTTCCGGGTTGTTATTCAATATCCGCCACGACTTTTTCGCGTTCGCCGGTATCATCCCCTTTTGCATGGCAGAATTTTTCTGGACACTGACCGTCCTGTACCAGGAGAAGGCGGCTCTTGTTCACACGCACTGGCTCATCCCGCAGGGTTTGACCGGGGCAATCATCCAATCTATCACCGGTATCCCGCATATTGCTACGGTTCACGGGAGCGACCTTTCCCTGATCAGAAAAAGTGCAGTTCTTACAAGGATCTGTACATTTATCATACGTCATTCGGACACAGTCACGGTTAACAGCAGGTATACCCGGCAACAGCTGGTCTCCCTTGTGCCTGAATCAGATCGTAAAATACAGATCATTCCCATGGGTGTTGATTCTGAATTCTTTCATAAGCACAAACCCGTGACCGAAATAAAAAAGTCGCAACAGGAACGTATTATCCTGAACGTTGGCCGGCTTATCGGGCTGAAAGGAACACGATATCTTATCGAAGCTATGGCTGATGTTGTTCAGGCCGTTCCTGATGCAAAATTGGTTGTTGTCGGAACAGGCCCTGAGAAAAAACATCTGGTCAAAAGGGTGCATGAACTGTCACTGGATAACCATGTGCAGTTTCTTGGAACAATCCCGCACGATGAGCTTCCCTCCTATTACCAGAATGCGGATGTATTCGTTCTGCCCTCGATAACCCTTGCCGGAATGACCGAAGGACTGGGTGTCGTCCTGCTCGAAGCAATGTCTCATGGTATACCGGTGATCGGCAGTAATGTCGGGGGAATACCGGATATTATCACGGATGGTGAGAACGGGTTCCTTGTTCCGGAACAGAGGCCGGATATTCTGGCAGAAAAGATTATCCGGATACTGGATGATACTGAGTTACAGGAAAAATTCCGGAGGAATGGCCTGATACGTGTCCGTGATTCGTTCTCGTGGGATATGATCTCGAAGAAGTTTTCTGAACTATACTGTGAAGCTCTAGAACGGGATGAGAAAAAAACATCAGAATGAGATGGAAATTCAATGTGCAGTTATCATATAACACCAAAGACATTCTTATTCAATAGTATTCGATAAAATTCGCGTCGTGAAAGAACAAATTAAAAAAATCACAGGATCTGTTTCATATGAAACCGGACATTTCCGTTGTTATTCCCCTTTACAATAAGGAACGATATATCCGGCGGACAATCGATTCAGTGCTTTGCCAGACATTTCAGAATTTTGAATGCATAATTATCGACAGCTCAACTGATGGAAGTACGAAAATCGTCAGTGAATATGACGATCCCAGGATTGTTCTTATATCCTGTGAAAAATCAACCGCTGCACAGGCAAGAAACAAAGGTGTGCAGGTTGCACAATCAGGTTTTATCGCGTTTCTGGATGCGGATGACGAATGGCAACCGGATCATCTGGAGACTCTGTGGCATCTGAGAACGGACTACCCTTATGCCGGAATATATTCCACGCCCTACATTAAAATCCGTCCCAATGGCCGCCCGATGGTGATGCTTTTTACCGGTATTCCTCGCCCCCCGTGGAAAGGATATATTCCAAAATATCTGCGGACCTGCTCGCAGGGAGATGAACCGGTGCATTCATCCAGTTGCGCAGTTCCAAAGGATATATTCGAATCTATGGGTGGATTTCCTGAGGGTCTGATCTATGGCGAAGACCAGTTCCTGTGGGGGAAAATATCCCTGAAGTATCCTGTTGCCTACAGCTGGAAGGGGCTGACCATCTATCATACCGAAGCCCAGGGCCGGATCTGCGATGATGTGCATGAAGTCCGTGAACACCCGTTTTCGGCCTATCTCCGGCAGGAACTGGCTTCAGGGAACGTTCCCCCGGAAAAAATCAAAGAATGTCGTGCTTATATCAGGAGAAAACGGTACGCGGAAATATTTTCCAGACTAATAAGTGGTGGGAAATCAGGATCCCGTGAAGGGTTATCCGGACCGGTTACGGATTCCCTAAGTGAATTAGCGAGGGAAGGGAACGGGTCCCCCCACCCCATGAAGATTATCGGCCGGTTCTTCAGCCAATTCTACGATTCATCTGTTCACGATGCCATACGTCTGGTACTGTGTAAAATAAACGGGTGTTATGATCCGGGAACGGATCTTATCCAATAAAAAAATTCCAGATCCTGAGACCAGAAATCAAATTTACAGAAACCAAAAAATCCCATGATTTGGCAGTGGTCCGGGGTTTTAGTTGAGGGCGGGATCCGAAGGGAAAACGTTGACTATTCACAATAATCTGGAATATATCGGTCTCTTTCCCCCCGCTACTACAGGGTACAAACAATAATTATCTCAAAAAAATGAGTACTATCAGGAGATAATTTTGACAAAACCGGAGTATATTCTTATCCTGGACGCCCACCCGGTTGACGACGGAAGGATACAGAAACATATCCGGTTTCTTCAGGACAGAGGCAGTACCGTTTATCATATTCATTTTATCCCGTATGGCTCAAATCCGTCGGTTGAGGACGGCCGGTATTCCCTGTTCGGGGAAAAATCCTGGCATGTCAACCTTCACTGGAAGATCCGGTACAAAGGCCTGCGCCTGCTGAATTATATCCCGCTGTTCAGCTCAAGACTTGCCCGACATACGATCGATGCGATCCAGACTCTTGAAGTCCCTTTTGCAGCAAAAGGAATTATTCACGTGCATGATCCGATACTTCTGCCTCTTGCAAAGAAAATCCAGGGAAAATGGCTGGTGAACGCAAAGATCGTGTATGACCGTCATGAAGTTTATGAAGATATGAAACGGTTTGGGGGATTCGGGGGATACCGGTTGTTTGAGCACATTGCAGGAAATTCAGTTTCCGGAGTTGTTGTTGTGTCCGACCTGCACAAAAAAGCAGTAACCGGTTTTTTTCCTAAGGCACTTGTGACAACGGTTCCGAATTTTCCCATGGCTGCATTCGTTGATCAAAAAACAGTTCTTGACAAGATACATTCCTTTGCCCAAACAACTCCGATAATCTGCATCTATATTGGTTCCCTCCGCCAGTACCTTGACCGGGATATCGATTTATTGTTAATTCTTGCGGATGCCATTTTAACGGAAATATCTGCAGCCCGTTTTTTTATCGGGGGTACCTGTGATGATGCCGGGGTTGAACGTAAATTGGATCTGCTCCAGCAGAAATTTAAAAGCAGGTTTACGTATCTCGGCCCCGTCCCTTACGATCAGGTAATCCAAAAAACGGAAAACGCACATATTGGTTTCTATCTGGTGAAACCAGACACGGGTTACTGGGTTCCCTGTTCTCCCAATAAAATTTTTGAGTACCTTTCATGCGGGGTTATACCGGTCATACGTGCAGACTGTGATTTTAAGGATGAAATGAGATCCTGTGGTCTGTTTTTTGCCAGGAATACAAGCGAAGCAGTAATTATTGATTCAGTAATTTCCTTATTAAAAAATCCTGAGGAAATGAAAAGTAGGATGGAATTGTGTTTAAAAATTGCATCAAATTTTGCATACGAAAATGTGAGTGATCGATATCGGTTATTGTACGAAACCATAATAGAAAAATAAAATCAATTAATGTATTACTATACGAACTTGAATTCGGGCATCAGGATATTGTGATGAAAATCGTTACTATTGTAGGGGCACGTCCCCAATTCATCAAGTGTGCCCCGGTCTCGCGGGAACTCAGACAGGAGCATCAAGAAATCCTTGTTCATACCGGTCAGCACTATGATCCGGCGATGTCGGATATTTTTTTCAAGGATCTGAATATCCCCCGGCCGGATTATAACCTTGGTGTGGGATCCGGGTTGCACGGAAAACAGACTGGGAAAATCCTGGCTAAGGTAGAAGAAGTGCTCCTCAAGGAAAGGCCCAATCTCGTGCTGGTTTATGGAGACACGAACTCAACACTAGGTGGTGCACTGGCAGCAGCAAAACTTCACATCCCGGTTGCCCATGTCGAAGCGGGAATGCGTTCGTTCGACCGCACGATGCCGGAGGAAATTAACCGGCTCGTGACTGATCATGTATCAGAACTGCTTTTCTGCTCGACAGAGACCGCGGTGAAAAATCTTGGATCTGAGGGAATTACGAAAGGAGTCCATCTTGTCGGAGATGTAATGGTTGATGCATTAGTGTTGAACAAGGAAGTTGCACTAAAGAAATCCTCTATTCTCGAAACGCTTGGATTAGCAGAAAAAAAATATTATACACTGACAATTCACCGTCCTGGTAATACAGACAACCGACAAAACCTTTCAGCTATTATCCAGGCAGTTAGTAAGACCGGGATGCCGGTCGTATTCCCGGTTCATCCGAGGACGCGGAAATATTTAAAGGAGTACGGGCTCCTAAAAATCCTGCCGGAAAATATTTGTCTGATTGACCCTCTGGGATATCTCGACATGATTCGGCTTATGGCGTCTTCAAAGAAAATTCTTACTGATTCTGGCGGAATGCAGAAAGAAGCATATATGCTGGGTATACCCTGCATCACTTTAAGAGAAAATACGGAATGGGTAGAAACACTTTATGATAACTGGAATATACTTACCGGATCAGACAGCAAAAAGATTTGGTATGCACTTATAAAATCCATCCATGTGAAACATCAGCGTGATTTCTATCCAACTGGAGCTGCAAAGAAGATTCGGGATGTTATTAATCAAGGTGGATAACATGATGAAATTAAAAGAAGATGATCCATATATTTCGGAGGCTGATAAAACTCTGCTGGGTATTTAGGGATCCGTATTTATTGCGAGTAAGTATATGGTTATGAGTAATTTTAGAAAAAAGTTAGACCTCCCAACATAGTATGTTCGGCAAGAGTTTTCAAATACAGATAAATTGTTGAAAGCTTATGATCGATCCGCAACCTTTTGAAACATCTGATTCCTCGAGGAAATCTTTTGGAAAAGATGTGGGCAAGCTCGTTTCAGGCACGATGGTAGCGCAGGTTGTTGGGATCTGTCTTACTCCATTTATCACTCGTCTCTTTATTCCGGAGATATACGGGATTGCAGCTATCTTCACATCGATAGTGAGTATTCTTGTGGTTATTGCATGCATGCGATATGAACAGGCGATTTTACTCCCAAAAGATGACAAGGATGCGGGCGCATTATTTCTTGCCTGTCTGCTGATCCTGATTTGTTTTACTATCGCAACACTGTTGATGATCTGGGTGTTTAAAGATGCGTTTGTCGGGTTACTGAACGTACAGGCATTAAAAGATTATCTGTCTCTTGTACCTCTTGCTGTATTTATCGATGGATTATATCTTGCACTAAGATACTGGAATACCCGCAGAAGGAGGTTTGGAACGCAGGCAACAACTCAAGCACTGCAGTCTGTTTCTGCATCGGGGTTGAAATTGGGATTTGGAACGTTAGGCTATGTGAACGCGGGCTCGTTAATTGCAGGGCAGATTCTGGGACATGGATTTGGCACACTGGTATTGTTGTATCAGGCAATGAAGTGTGATTTACTGCTAATCAAATCCAGTTGTTCTCTTAGAAAAATCTACGACCAGATCATCAGATATAAAAAATTCCCACGGTTCAACATCTGGGCAGCATTCATGAATACAATTTCTTGGCAATTTCCAGTACTAATGCTGACATCATTTTTTTCACCTGCGACTGCCGGCTTCTACGCATTAGGATTGATGATGATCTATCTGCCAATGAATTTTATAGGATCTTCTATTTCACAGGTTTTTTTTCAGCGTGCTTGTGTTGCGAAGGATAATTATCTCTTATCAAATCTTGCAGGCGATACATGTTCAACCTTACTTATATTGTCTGTATTACCGTTTATTCTTCTCTCTCTTGTTGGCGGTAATCTTTTTGGGATTATTTTTGGTTCAGAATGGCAGGAAGCCGGAGTTTTTGTGCAAATACTGGGACTCTGGGCTATGGTTTGGTTTGTCACATCTCCCTTGACAACCATATCTATCGTCCTTGAGAAGCAGGAAATTAATCTTGTTTACAATGTCGTTGTTCTGCTTTCACGATTTGCATCGTTGTTTATTGGAGGGATATTTGAAAATATTTATCTTGGGTTATTTCTATTCATGGCATCTGGCGTTGTCGTGTATGGAGGTATTGGTTATCTTTGTGTGATTGTTTGGGCAAAAGCATCCGTGCGTACTATTTGGAAACAGGTTAAACAACCAATGTATACATCGATTGGGTTGGCAATAATAGCGTTTATTGTCACGCTCCTTCAATTATCAGCCATTTTAACCTGTGTAATAGTGATACTGATTGGGCTCTTATATCTGATATATATCATAAAAACACAACCACTTATCCGTTCATATATGGGGAGATGACCATTATTTCAAATAAAGTTGGATATAGGGTAGATAAAGAAAATTTCTAATTATGGAAAAAGAGTCTTCTGATGATGATACCTACGTATCTCTTCATTTTTTGAACACAATTTCCCCGTAATTTATTCTTTTTCGATTGAATTTTCGCAAAATATTCGGTTTGGTTTGCAGTTTGATAAATATCCCGGGTATATTCCAATCGTTCCCGGATATCATGATATACTTTTGCATTTGCCGGAGTATAGGGGGTATCCTTGATCCAGTTTTTTGGAAATGGAAAGACCCATTTTTTTTCATGGAAAATATCACGTGATGTATAGAACTTGGTTTTTTGCCTTCCGTCAACAGTCTGTCCACGTAATATTTCTTCAGGTTGGAGCGACTCTAAGATGATAACCCCATCTCTTACTGCATCCTCTAAGAGTCTTTCCCCTTTTTCAGTTCGTGCGATGACAACAGTATGTCCTTCTGCTTGTTGTTTATGGCTAATGCCCCATGGATCTCCACATACAATATCACTGAAAATATTCATCTGGTCAAAGCAGGCAATACAACGATGTAATTCATAGACCGGTTTTAATGCGTGACGTATTTCTTTTTGAAGCCAGTAATCTTCTTTTTCTGCAGAAAAATGAACATCTCCTGGCCATCCAACACATTTATCTCTGAAGCGAAACTCCTCCACCTTCTTTGCATTACAGGGTGTTTGACCAATTAAATCATCAATCATAGACCCACTGTATTGACCTGCGCAAATCAAACCAATGATATATGTTGGAAATTGAACTTTTGGGTATTTTTCACGAATTAATTGAAGACTCATGGCCTGGCAACCTAATACCACTGTTGCAGTGTTTTTCTCAGGGGGAATTTCCAATAACGTTTTGACTACTGATGATTGTGCATAATACGAGCCACATCCTGCAATAATATCCTCTTTTGAAGTAACGAAAGTTACTTTTGGGCGTTGAGTATTTTTATTGAAGTTATTTACTATAGCGCCATCAATTCTCCCGCTTTGAACCAGATAGCACAATAATGCAGTGACAATCCCCCCACTCTGCGATTTTTTCCGGATGAGTGGATCTGCAGCATATCCCACATATCCGGCAAGACAATTGCCGTGAAAAATATCGGTGAACTCAAGAGTGGGTCTGTTTTCTGGATTGCTGGGACAGACATTTACACATTTTCGACAGTGAGAGCATAAATCCTCGTTAATTTCTGCAAGAAGATACCCGGCAGTGTTTACTTTAATTTGAATAGCATTTGAAGGACATATTCCTGCACAAGCCCCGCATGCCGTACAGAGAACATTATCAGAAATATAAGATATTGTTTCCATGACAGATCTCAGGTACTATTTGGAAAACATGATTTTTCCAACATCCAATACTGCCTTTCGTACGTTTGGATAGTGCTCAGCAATTGTTTTTTTTGACATGTCACGCTGTTCCCAAAATGCATCGAACATATCAATGAGTTTGTCCGATATGCAGTCGTGATTGGAAAGGATCCATTGATCTTGACCATACCAATGGAGCAGCTCTTCGTATTTGTAATGCCATCCAATTACAAGAACCGGGACTCCTGAAGATAACGAGGCAACACACGAGTGATATCTGCTTGCCACCATTACTTCACAGGATGCAATGAGATTTTTTAATTCAATACTTGACATTTTTGCCGAATCAGCAATATCAACAGAAACACCACTATAGCTTAATTTTTTCTGAATTTCGTCTGAGACCGATCTATCATTGAAGTCAGATAATTTTTGAACTTCATTCGGGATCAACATAATTGATATTTGATATTTTTCATAAATATGCTTACAAAGATTAACCATACACTCAACATATCCCTCATCACTACCCCATTGTCGAATGATCTGGTGACTAATTGAGATACCAATAATTTTAGTATTTGGGTATGGTTTCTTTGAAAAAGGCATTACATTAGCGATATCCGGAGATAACAGAATATCTTTTTTAACCTTTGCATCATGAAGAAGGGCAAGACGGCTTTTCTCTTCTCTTGCTGAAATGGTATCAAATAAATATCTGCAAGCAAATTTTGCCTTGCGTGCATTTGAATTATTTTTCATCGGTCCAAAACTACAGGTATTCTTAACTATTTTTTTCCGATATAATTTTGCGAGGAAACATACTCTAAATTGGTATAATACTGAGATATACGATCTGAGATATCCTTGATATCTATCAAGGTTATCACTAAAACAAATTCCGTTCAAATCAATAACGATATCGGATGATATGATGTATGATTTCAATTCAGACATGCTCTTATCTGTAAGATAATTTAAAATCTGTTTTTTTCCAAATGATATTGATTTTAATGTAAAATTGAAATCGCTTGAAGATATCGTATCATATGGAGTTAACTGGCAATAAATAAGTTCATAATTATCACCATATAATAAATCCAATACTTCTTTTAATCCGTGCAATAAGGATGGCCCTCCAAAATTTTCCTCTATTTTAATCCCTGTTGCCAAAATCCTCAGCATAAATGCACCATTAAATGATGTTATTACATTGTAATTTTTTTGTTTCACCCTTGTAGTAATCACTAATATCAAAAAACGCTTCCCCATCCGATTCCGGGAGCATAATTGCGAGTTCATAGCGCATACAGGCAATGACAGCGATGATGCTGGTAATGGACGTAAAGAGAGCCAGGATACCAAAGGTTTCCGGACCATAAAGACGGGTAATGACGGGAGATGCAAGAACCGTGATGATCTGGGCAATGGTTGTCCCCGTGACCAGCGTCAGAACATCGACACCGAAGGCAGAAGGACGGGCTGATGCGGGGATATCTTGAGGCATATAGTCAGGAATATATTCGGGATTATCACGTAATTACATACCGATTCTTATTCAGTACGGTAGGTGGACAGCCGGGGCTCCTGATGCTGGCCTGCGGATGATCATGTCGGGAAACAACCGGCGCTTTTTACGAAGATGAGATGAACCCATATCTCTCTTATCGCTCAACCCGGATTTTTTAAAAACCGGAAGCTACATCCGCGACAGGATCTTTAAAAGCGTCGACTTCCCGGCGCCGTTCCTGCCGATGATCCCGACCACCTCGCCCTGCTCCACGTCAAACGATACGTCCTTCAAGGCCCAGAACTCCTGCGGGGGGTCACGGGAAGCCAGCCGCCGGAACGGTGCCGTTGCGGTACTGACAATCGCGTCGCGGAAGGTGCGGTATTTTTCCTGCGGTCCGCCGATGGTGTACTTTTTGGAAAGACGGCTGACGCGGATGGCGATGGTATCAGGGGGCATAACTCAGACCTGCAATAATAGTCATCATTGATAATACACACCGGAGATCTGGGAAGTCCATTTTTTACGCAATCTCTTTTTTAATGAAAGTTTCCCTGCACGAATCTTTGGTGTAGTCGTGTGCTGTACAGTGTGTCATGATATACCTCGTTTGAGATTTTCAACAACAGGATTTAATGATTTTTTCTGCCCAGACAACAACACGTTCTGCTGACACCAGAGCTTTGTGATATTCTTCATCACTGACCGGATTTTCCAGTCCGGGATACCGTGTCTGCGCGGCATACAGCGTGAGCGTTGAGGCTGTTTTTATATCCTTGGGAATAATCACACCTTCTTTTTCAAGAACTGCCAGAAGCTGCGATATGTCATGGATATAGGGGAATGCTATGTTCTTTGAGATATAGAGTGCCTTAATCGCTTTCTCTGCTGCCTGTTGGGCCTGGAAACAAAGATCTTCCGGGTAAATCTCTCGGGAACGTTGTTTTGCAAGAGCAAGACTGCTCTTTGCACGATTAAGCCATTCGATCGGGTTATCCGGTTGCAATCTTTTCCGCGTCATAGATCACGACACCATCCCGTGTGGCAGGAAAAATTACCAGATACGGGGAATCACGATATTTCTCAACCTGTTCCGGGGAAACAACGATGATATCCACTGCCCTGCCAACCCCATACAGCTGCATATAGATCTTTGCTGCTACGTTACGGGGATTCCTGACACCTTTTTTTATTACAAGGAGATCGATATCGCTGTGCGGTCCCATTTCTCCCCGTGCTGCAGAGCCGAACATGATGATCCGATCCGGGTGTGCCACCTCAACAATACGCTGTATGATGTTCTGTAAGATTTTTTTCGGGACATTCTTTTTTTGCATAGAGTATCTTATCCTGTCATCTGTCCTTCAGGCACGATGTTCTTGCATTCTTCTGTATGATCCTGATATTTATGTTCTTTCTCTCCGATCCTTTCCGGTTGGTTGTATCCGTGAATGATCTTCAGGTATACTGCTGATACGTTTCGGGTGAACTGACCACCGCGTTGCGGAAGGTGCGGTATTTCTCCTGCGGTCCGCCGATGGTGTACTTTTTGGAAAGACGGCTGACGCGGATGGCGGGGTGATCGGGGGGCATGGGATTGTTCCTGTAAGGGTATTGGTGACGGGGGAATTAAAATATCATCCGGCTGTTTTTTTATCGTGAGGGAAGCGGCCTCATGCGGATTCTTTTCTCTTCAATGACAGAGAAATGACCCTCCCCGTCAGTCCGGGATTTGAGAATAGCCAGGATATATTGTGCAATTACTGCCGGGTTTTTCATGGGTAACCTGAAGAGTATGATCCCGGCAGAAGGACAGAGATTATCCTTTATGGCAAGTTCACCAAAATCCTTGTCATAGGTCAGGATGATACGTTTTTCTAAAGAGGCATATCTCATGACATCAGGATCAGAAATACCCGGAGATTCGGTTCGTATCCAGAGAATATCGTATCCCGCATCCGCCAGTATACTGACAACTGAACAGGGAATATTCTCGTCAGCGAGCAGTTTCATCCGGTGATCTTTCCCTGATGTGGTGTAGCATACACCCGCTCATCACGGACAATTTCCTGTGCATACCTGATGCATGCAAGAATATCCTCGCGTTCAAGTCCGGGATATTCTTTCAGAATTGACGATTCATGCCATCCCGATGCAAGGAGTTCAAGAATAAAATCAACAGAAATCCGTGTCCCCCGGATAACCGGTTTGCCGGTCAGTACCAAAGGATCAAGGATAATCCGTGAAACAGGGTTCATGAAAAATGATTGCAGCTCAGGAATATTATACTTATGCTGGTAAAATCCGGGAAGGGTCGGCGGATTTTTGCCATAATCCATCTGCGGATCTTAAGGCAGCACCGGCTTTACGGCGCCGTTCCGCCCGATGATGCCGACGACCTCGCCCTGCTCCACGTCGAACGATACGTCCTTTAAGGCCCGGAACTCCTGCGGGGGCCGGGGGGAAGCCAGCCGCCGGAACGGTGCCGTTGCGGCACTGACAACCGCGTTGCGGAAGGTGCGGTATCTCTCCTGCGGTCCGCCGATGGTGTACTTCTTGTAAAGACGGCTGACGCGGATGGCGGGGTGATCGGGGGGCATGGGATTGTTCCTGTAAGGGTATTGGTGACGGGGGAATTAAATATCATCCGGCCGCGTATCATGGCCGGGTACCCGGGCTTCCTGCGGATCCGGTCTCCTGCCCGGACGGGAGACGGGGCTTTTGTCAGTATCGTCCCCTGCTCAGATCCCGCAATGACCTGAAAACACGGCGTTTTATGGTCTCTTTCAGGCCCTTCAGGGACAGCCAGTCCAGCCGCTCTTCCAGCATCTCCTCGTACCCGGGAACGAACCGGCTGACCGGGATCCACTCGCTGCCGATCCGGATATTGCCCAGGTTGTAGTTCAGTGCTGCCGGGATGTGCCGGTAATTGACCTGCTCGCAGATCCCGTAGCGCAGTTTAATAGCCGTTGCCTCCACCGGGCACAGCGAATCCTTCTTTGTACTGGCCCCGTCCCCGGCATCCAGGAAGTACCCCAGGTTGTCCGGAAGGATGTGGGCCCTGCCGTGGTGCAGGAGGCGCATGGCAAGATCGAAATCGTTTGCGCACCGGAACTGTTCGTCAAA
>Ga0116171_10003812_pt1 | contig 13808 bp, 16 predicted proteins | sample AD_JPNHW2_MetaG_FD_89798 | JGI IMG/M metagenome (GOLD analysis project Ga0116171, IMG submission 89798) | Active sludge microbial communities of municipal wastewater-treating anaerobic digesters from Japan - AD_JPNHW2_MetaG | ecosystem: Engineered > Bioreactor > Anaerobic > Digestate | place...
ACTGGTTATTCTTCAAGCAGATCGCTGTACGATCTGTCAACAAGCTGATCGCGCGTCAAACCAAAGAAGCCAAGATAATTGTTGCACTGTGTCCTGAGCTGATCGGTTGTCAGTTCACCTTTCTCGTCTATCGCTTCCACTTCAATGAAGCTGCCCAGTCCTTCAACCTCGTCAAAATGGATTTTAACATTTCCTGCGAAATATATCTTCCTGATCTTTCGTACGACTACCCTGATCCCAAACTGCCTCTCAAGTATTTCCTTCAATGCGATATCGGGCACCTGCCTGTATAGAATTACATCAGATTTCTTTGATCCTGCAATATCTTCCCTGTCGTAGTTTATAAGAGCATTTTCAATGTTACCCTCACGTAATTTAAGACGGCCCCGCTTAACATTAAAGTATGTATCGGTCTGATGATCAGTGCCTCTGAATTGAGGATCAAGTGTCAGAAGCTTCTTTTCATAAAGCTGAAGATCATCTACCCGTGCCTTGAATTCGTAATTCTTAATTCTCATTTCAGAACTCTTAACATAGAAAGGCTAACTCTGAATAGGCTTCGTTGAAGCGGGCAGGAGATCTCAGGCTAAGCTTCTGCATTATCGTGCAGGTCCGGAATTTGCTTTCTTCCTTTGAAACAAGGGATAGATCCCCAACAGGATACAGAAAGCACCTGCAATAATTACATTCTTACCGCTTCTTCTGCCATCAGTGAACCTGGCTTTGTCAGGATTTTCCGGCAGGTACCAGACACTTGCGCTATCGCCTTCGCGACGACGGTTATTTTTCTGGGAGCCATATTTGATCATTTCCTGCCCATCCTTTGTAAAATACTGGATCCGGTAAGAGGAGCCCAGCACATGAACAACCTTGCCTTCGGTCAGGACAGCTTTCTTCTGGTATGATGTTGCCTCGATAAAAACAAATATCCCTGCTGCTATTGCAATGATCCCAAGGATGAGAATGATCTTATTTCCCTGTTGCATGGTAAAACGAATTGGGTTACGAGTACAAGGTAACTAATTCCGGATAAAGTATGCCACGTACAGGTAAAATGTTAAGAAGAGTATGCTTCTTTTGAGTACCTGTTGTACTTAAAGTATAAAAAGGAAAGAGGCTGTGGGCCAGGTTGTTCTAGGGCTTCTTATTCATGTCCCACAACACATTCACGGTCATCCATTTTCCTCCGGCCTTTGAGAGATGGATATAATCGAAAAAACCATATTTTGCATTCCAGGTTTTTACGCTGGCATTAGTTCCGTCAATATCGAGGATCTTAATTTCAGGAGCAAGGTCTGTACCTGGAGTAAGGTCCGGCATGCGTACCCCTTTGGCATTTCCGAGAGCTGACATGCAAAGAAGTGAACGGCTCATATCCTGGATATAGACAAATTCACCTGTTGCAGCAACTCTTCGTTTCGAGAGCTCAGGAGAAACAGAATTCTGGATGCGTTCTACATTTCCGGTTGCCCATCCTTCGATATAGTCGAGGGTAGCTTTCTTAATGGCAAGCGAATCCTCTTTGGATTGCCCGAATGAAGGAAGAGCAATCACAATAAGCAGCAGTAAGAAAAGTTTTTTCATTTTACCGTGAGTTAAGTTATTATACAAATATAAGCTGCTTAACCGTGACAGCGGTTGTCAGAAGTAAAGCCGGGATAGCTGAATGTAAAATGTACATGATTTCAGGCCGGCATTCCGGGCTACGGAAAAGTACTGCAGAAAGAGTTATGTATCAGACTCGAACAGAAGGATTGAATGCCGGCTCCGGGTGTTTATACTATAGTTCTAAAGTTCACGTAATTATAGTGCTTTTCGTGAATATAAGGTATAATATGGTAAGTATTCACGATTTTATATCCCATTTCGTGAATACCTATTATTTTTTTATTATCTTTGTCTGATTGCAATCAAAACTACGGCGCTACCATGTTAAAACAAATAGCAGCATACCGGGAAAGATACTTCAGTAATCTCTCTGGAAGGGAGTCACTGGTCAGGATTATTGACGAGGCTGAAGTTCCTGAACATGTTTACAACTCAAATGCCATAGAGAACAGCACCCTTACCCTTGAGGAGACTGAAAAGATCCTTGAACAGGTAGCTCTTGACAGGTACATTAACGAGAGAGAAATTTTCGAAGCCAGGAACCTGGCAAGGGTTGTCGGATACATCTCAGGGAAAGCATCAGAGAAAGACCTGGATATCGAAATGATGCTTCTACTTCATAAAATGCTGATGACAAACATTAACAGTGAAGTAGCTGGCCGGTTCAGACAGCCGGGAGAGTATGTGAGAGTCGGTACATATATTGCACCACCTCCGGAGAGGGTTGAGGAGATGATTACCGGGATGCTCTACAGCTATAAGGCAGTATTCGATAACACAACCATCATCAAAAGGCTGGCAAGACTTCATCTGACATTTGAGCATATCCATCCCTTCATTGATGGTAATGGAAGGATCGGCAGGGTGATTATAAATTATCTGCTTGTGCGCGAGGGTTATGTCCCGGTAAATATCAAGTTTATCGACCGACAGAAGTATTATGAAGCATTCAGTGAATTTGACCTAGAGGAGAAAACGGAAATTATGGAAGATATCCTTTTCAAAGCCCTCACAAACAGTTATCACAAACGACTGGCCTATCTTGAAGGTAAAGAAATAATAAGCCTGGGAGAATACTCAAGAAGGCTGAAACTGTCACATTCCAACCTTCTTAATAAAGCCAAACGTCAGACTATAGAAGCTTTCCTTGAAAAGGGAACCTGGAAAATTGGTATCTGATCCGCTCTCATCAATGATTCAACCTGTACAATTAATTATTTTGCAGGTTGTTTCGGAGTATTCTCTTCAACCCATTTCTTCTGCTCGGGAGTCAGCAGTCCCATTACCTTTGCCTTGTGAGATTCCCTGAGCTCTTTCATCTTTGACTGCATGTCAATTCTGAGTTTTTCCATTTCTGCCATCTGCTTTCCCTTCAGGTCGGCAATATCCTTTTTCTGTTTGTCGGTGAGGTTCGGGATGTTCTCCATTGCCCTCATTCCCGGAAACTGCTGCCGGAAGCCAGGATATTCCGGTCTGAATCCGGGAGTCCTGTTCATGCTTCTGCCAGGCTGGTAAAATTCATGCCTCATGCCCATCTGTCCGTAACCGGGTTGTACAAATCTGTGTTCCATTCTCATCCTGCCCATGGTGGCAGAATCAGGTCTCATCCCTCCCATCCCGCGCTGTGCGCTGACCGGGAAAACCGCTGCTGTCATCAACACCAGCATTATTACTGCAATTATTCCTCTGTTTTTCATTTTCAATTTATTTAAGTTAAAAACTTCTCTTCTTTAACACTATCTGACGAAGCCGTCAGATCATGCTGTTTAAGAGATAGACAATTGAAAATTGATTTTATTCTGCAAATCAGAGAATTAACAAATCATTAACCTTGAAAGTCAGGAGGAGCGCTCGGGGGTGCTCTACCGGCGGGGCGAGTATTTAGATCTTCCCTCCTCCAGTGCCTGGTCAAATAAGGATTCAAGTTTGGGATTTACACCCCTTATTCCTGCAACCACCTGTTCTGACCAGTCGAGATATCTTATGATCCTGGCCAGCGGCCATCTGCGGGGAGGGTTGCTGGTCACATCCTTAACATTCATGATCTTGTCGGCAAGCTTCAGTTTCCTCGCTTTTACCGACAGGTATGGAGCATGTTCCACCTGAAGGCGCTTACGTTCTTTTTTCCCAAGGCTCTTATCATCTGTTACTTCCAGGGTAACAGAAAGAACCTCTTCACCAAATTCGTGCCGAATCAGGTCAACGAGTTTCTTCTTTTCCTTTTTCCCGTTTACGGTATCCTCAACCACATCGTGAAGGATTGCGGCTGTCAGAAGGACAGCATCATGCTCGCCGCCTTCACCCGCAAGCAGGTTTGCAACCTGGATAGGATGGTTTATATAAGGTGATTTGTCCCTTCCTTTCCGGAATTGTTTCCGGTGACGCACTGCGGCGAACTCGAGGGCTTTCAGAATTTGTGGAAGCTGATTCATCATTATCAGATAAAACTAAATAATCTTTTTCAATTTTCCGAGCTGCCACCTTAGGACGATGAGTGTCAGCAGCGAAGAGGCGAAATCTGCAACAGGCCCGGCCAGCCATACTCCCTTGAGCGTCCAGAAATGAGGAAGGATTAAGAGTGCGGGGATCAGGAAGAGCACCTGCCGCGATAACGACAGGAATATCGAAAACCGTGCCTTGCCGATAGACTGGAAAAAGCTGGCAGTCACAATCTGGAACCCCACTATCGGGAACAGCATAAGATTAAGCCTCATGCCCATCACTGCCAGGTTAATGAGTTCGTCGTTATTTGTAAATGCAGAAGCAATAGTTCGGGGAAAGATCTCTGCCAGTAGGAACATGAAAGTAGTGACGCAGGTGGCAGCAAAGACTGTCAGCTTAAAAGCCCTGAGCGACCGGGAAATTTTCTGTGCACCGTAGTTATAACCGACGATGGGCTGCATTCCCTGGTTGAATCCGATCACAACCATGGCAGCAAGGTTTGCTATGCTGGCAATAATACCGAATGCTCCTATGGCATAATCGCCCCCGTATTTTCTCAGACTGAGGTTGAAGATCGAAATGACGAGGCTTCCGAATAACAGCATCAGGAAATTTGACATCCCGATAGAAATAATATCTCCGATTATCACTTTCTTCAGTTTCATGTAACCCGGCAGAAACCGGACGAAACTATCAAGCCTTGTGAAATGAATAACAGCTGTAACCGTCCCCACGGCCTGTGCAATCACCGTTGCCAGCGCTGCCCCTCGGATACCCCAGTCAAACACAAAGATGAAGAGAGGGGCAAGAACAAGATTTACCACAACGGTTGTCAGGGTAATGATCATAGCCTTGCCCGGGTAACCAGACGCCCTGATGATATTGTTAAGCCCTAAATAAAGATGTGTGAATACGTTTCCTATCAGAATGACCTGCATAAACTCCTTCGCAAAAGGAAGAGTATCCCTGCTGGCACCAAGAGCATAAAGAATCGGCTCTAGGAAGATAAAAACCAGAAGCCCGATGGTTATCCCAAAGATCAGGTTCAGCATCACAGCGTTGCCGAGGATCAGTGTTGCACCTTTCCTGTCGTGCTGCCCGAGCCGTATTGAAACCATGGCGCTTGCCCCTACTCCGACCATCGACCCAAAAGCTGCAGTTATGTTCATCAGAGGGAAGGTAAGCGCGAGACCTGAGATGGCAAGAGGGCCAACACCCTGACCAATGAATATCCTGTCGATGATATTATAAACTGAGGCGGCTGCCGTGGCGATTATTGCCGGTAAAGAATAATTTAAAAGCAGCTTACCCACTTTTTCCACCCCCAGATCGTTGGCGGTACCCTTCATTCTTGTTAAATTTAAGGGCCAAATATATGACAATTATGAAGACAACAGCAAAATGGCTTTCAGGAATAATATTGTTGGCCGTGATAATCTATTTATCGGGTCCTCAACCGTCAAAACCGGATTTTACCACTCCTGACTTCAATCTGCCGGGATCGCTGGCAGAACTCGAAAAGATGGTTAATGAAAGTGAATCAGCCGTAAAAGGATTAAGACCAGGCAACGAAGCCAGGATAGTGTGGGCCGACACGGCGGTTAAGCAGAAGACTAAGGTTGCCATACTGTACCTTCATGGCTTTTCGGCAAGCCAGGCTGAAGGAGAACCCGTTCATCGAAACCTGGCAAAGAAATATAATGCCAACCTGTATCTCTCAAGGCTCTCAGAACATGGTATCGATGCCGGCGACAGCACAATGATAAATCTTACTGCAGAAAATTATTTCATATCGGCCGAAAGAGCTCTGGAAATCACAAAAAGGATCGGCGACGAAGTAATAGTAATAGGAACATCTGCGGGAGGTGCCTTAACACTTTTCCTTGCCTCGAGGCATCCTGAAATAAAAGCCATCGTCCTCTATTCACCATGTGTTGCTCTATACGACAAAGGAGCAGCAATTCTCGACAATCCATGGGGATTGCAGGTTGGCAGAAAGGTAAAGAAAGGCCTGACAGCGAAATTCGAACCCTCAGGCGAGGATCATGCCAGGAACTGGGTTATGGAGTATAGGTTGGAGGCGCTGGTAGCTCTTCAGGATCTTGTTACAAACACGATGAAGGCGGAGACATTTGAGAAGGTCATGTGCCCGGTGTTCCTTGCATACTATTATAAGAATGAAGAAGAACAGGACAAAACCGTTTCGGTGCCTGCCATGCTTGAGATGTTCGAACAGCTCGGAACACCACCGGATATGAAGAGAAAAATGGCATTCCCGGAAACAGGGGCTCATGTAATTGCATCGTACATCAGGTCGAAGGACTGGCAGAGCGTTCAAAATGAAACCGATAAATTCCTTTCGGAAATTGTGAAACCCTGACAGCTGTACCACTGCGCCCCTGTGCCTCTACACCCCTGTGCCTCTGTGCCCCTGAGCCTCTGTTCCCCTGCGCCCCTGAGCCTCTGCGCCTCTGCGCCTCTGTACCTCTACACCCCTGCGCCCTTACACCCCTGTGCCCCTGCACCCCTGCACCCCTGCGCCCTTTACTTATATCTTTCGTCTTTAAGCTTAAGTGAGAGAAAACCCGCCGGCATCTGCGATTTTACAATTACCTCCCTTCCTGTCACAGGATGTGGAAATGACAGCGAGTATGCATGGAGTCTGACCCTTCGCTTAAATTCCGCAGAAGCACCATATTTCCTGTCGCCGACTATCGGACAGGCAATATCAGACAGGTGAACGCGTATCTGGTTTTTGCGTCCTGTATCAGTCTTTATATCAAGCAGGGTGTTATTACCGACCTGCTTTAATGTCTTAAAGTTTGTCACGGAATATTTTGCTCCAGGGCGTTCGGCCCCTGAATGGACTTTCTGTGATTTATCTTCATAGAGCCAGCTGCGGATAGTTCCTTCAGGTTCTTTTGGTGTTCCTTCAACCAGCGCGTAATAGTGTTTCTCTGTCTCCTGCCAACGCTCTTTTATTGTGTCCATTATCTCCTGGGATTTTGCGAACAGAAGTACCCCGGATACTTCCTTGTCGAGGCGGTGCACCACATGTGCTCTTGTCCGGCCTTTGCTCCTGTTTTTCAGAAAAAGTGACAATATTTCCTGTATGTTAAGGCTGCCATCGGTGCTTGATGTAGAGATACCTGCCGGTTTATCCACGACAATAACATCCTCATCTTCAAATAAGACAGCAAACGGCAATCCGGCTTTTGCAGCAATACCTGCTTCCTTGTTTATTAAAAAAACATCTCCCGGCTTCAGGGAGTAAGAATGAAGTGTTACCGGCTTATCATTTATACGGATGGTTCCGCTCTGCAGAAGTTTCTTTATCCTTGTGCGGGGAGAATCGGGATAGAGCTCCGTAAGAAACTCGATCAGGGTCGCAGATTTTTTTACTGTTGCTCTCATATTTTTGAGGTGAAGCTGTAAAGATAGAAATAATTCGGGCGTCGGGCGTCGGGCGTCGGGCGTCGGGCGTCAGGCTTCAGGCGTCAGGCGTCAGGCATCAGTACTTTCACTGCTTACAGTTACCAATTATTTATTAAATTCCTTACTTTTATTGCCTGCACATTATGAAACCTGAACTTTTAAAAAATAAAACTGTAAAAAACTAACCATGAAAAAGATCCTGACCTTCCTTCTTATCCTGATCACAGGAACAGTCCTCTACAGCCAGAGCACCGGATATCTCTTCACCATGAAAAAAGAACTGGCCTGTACGCCGGTAAAGAACCAGAGCTCTACATCCACCTGCTGGTGTTTCTCAGGTATATCGATGTTTGAGTCGGAACTTCTGAGGATGGGCAAGAAACAATACGATCTCTCCGAAATGTATATCATTCGCCACACCTATGAGAAAAAAGCAGATATGTATGCACGCATGCACGGAAGCTCAAATTTTGCAGGCGGTGGTGAATATGGTGACCTGATCTCCGGTGCACGCGAGGCGGGACTGGTGCCCGAAGAGGCTTATAACGGGCTGAACTACGGGGAAACAAGTCATAACCACGGTGAGCTTGACGGCGTACTGAAAGGTTATATGGACGTACTGGTGAAACGGTCAAAACTCTCCATCGCCTGGAAAAACGGTTTTAACGGGATCCTTGATGCATACCTCGGGAAAAAGCCTTCCTCATTTACCTTTGACGGAAAAACATATACACCGGCAGGCTTCATAAAAGAGTCAGGATTAAATCCCGACGACTATATCTGCATCACCTCCTTCAGTCATCATCCCTTCTACAGGGAATGTGTCCTGGAACTTCCCGACAACTGGGCAGCCGGACTCTTTTATAATATTCCCCTTGAAGATATGATGAAGATCATCGACAACTCCCTGCAGAACGGTTTCACGGTAGCATGGGCCAGCGATATGAGCGACAGGGGATTCTCAATGAAAGAAGGTGTGGCGATCGTCCCGGCAAAAAACTGGACAGAGATGTCGCAGGATGAAACAGCAAAAGCATTCGCCGGTCCCCAGCCAGAAAAAATAATAACCCAGGAACTACGGCAAAAGGAATTCGACAATTACTCAACCACCGACGATCATGGTATGCATATCGTAGGCCTGGCAACCGACCAGGCTGGCAATCTTTTCTATAAAGTCAAAAACTCCTGGGGCATTACAGGGAAATATGACGGCTTCATCTTCGTTTCCAGGGCTTTTGCCGCCCTCAGGACAACAAATATAATGGTTAACAGGCACGCTGTACCCGAAGATATAGCTAAGAAAATGGGATTGTAGTTGCTGAATACATTTCCGGGTTTTACAGGCTTCCCCTGATTCCTGCAAAAACTTCGCGTGTTTTGCCAGGATCATCAAAATTGAGATATACTGCCGGTCCGGAAGACTTGATACATATATAAGGAGGAACACCCTTCCTTATAAAAAGAAGAGCCTTTGACTGATCCTTCAGTTTAAAATGGCCTTTAAGTGTTTTTCCCGATGCATATCCGTTGGTACGCGACCTGATTGCCGGAAGCATCAGCACAGTATCGGCAGCCTGCATGTCGGAATAGTTGATAGAAAGGCCATACATTCCCTTCAGTATGAGCGCCTCTCTGTCAATGATCACTTCTGTGTCCCTGCCTCCATACGTTAAAAGGATAACAGGCAGCACCAGCGTGGCTGCCACCATGGCGATGATAAGATATATTCCACCGTTGCCGCCCTTGTCGAAGTATGATCCTGCAATGCTGCCGTCAATGCGGCTGGTGACCAGCGCAGCTATTTCATCGGGCTTGTCGGTGCCAATCCTGATCCTTTTACCTGAATTCTTAAAAGTGAGCTCAATGGCATATCTGCCTGATACATTATAGAGCCATCCCGAAGAGGTCATGTGAATCCCGAAGCCTGAGATTGAAGAATTGGTGACCGCCTTGCAGCTCTCAATTTCTGAAAGAGGAAAGGATTTTCTGACCATGCCGATACCCATCAGAAATGTAAGATGCGTGTCGTCAATTATTATTGTCAGCTTAAAAAACACCAGGAAGCAAATCACAACAGTCAGTATCACAAGACTGATGATCGTAATCAGAACAGGTTCATCAACACCCGACATCAGCAGCATTATTATACACATCAGTAATACCGATAACAGTACGACCATTGAAAATATGCCCGACTGAGTGTATTTTTTTACCTGCATCAATATGTATGTTATAATGACAAATTATTAATCAAATATAATAATTAATTTAGTTTGGTATTAATTTAACGGCTGTCCGGAACGAAAACGAATGCCAAATTATGATATGAACGCTCCGGCAGAAAACAATAAATGAGAGATATAAACGATATATTTTTATGATCAGTAAAACACTCCTGCCATCCCTCATGATGCTTATGATGTTCAATTCTGTTTTGCCTGCCCAGGAAATAGAAGTAACGGTCCAGGGGATCAGAAGCAGCAAAGGAGAAATAGTAATTGGTGTCTTTAAGGATGAAGCCACCTATATGCGGGAAGAGGCATTCCTGAGCAGGAAATTCGCAAAGGATAGTCTTGTAAACGGTGTCATGAAGATAAGATTTACAGTTGAACCAGGGATTTATGGTCTCACTCTGCTCGACGACGAGAACAGCAGCGGACTAATGGAGTATAATTTCCTTGGTATACCAAAGGAAGGGTTTGGTTTTTCGGATTATTATCATTCCGGTTTCACCAAACCAAAATTCGATGCCTTCCGGTTCACAACAGAGAAAGGGCAGAAAAAGAATCTGACTGTAAAGATCAGGTACATGTAATTTGTATATTTTTGAATCCTCATCTCATACCAGGATGGCCAGACTGATAATCATAATATTGTGCTCTGTAGCAGTTCAGGGTATTTTCGCACAGGAGAGAGGAGTTCCGGCTGGAAGAAGACCATCGAATACCATTTCGGTTAACCTTCTCGGCGATGGTTCGAATGTATCATTAAACTATGAGAAGCTATTCCGCTTAAACGATTTCCTCTTTTTTACAGCAAGAGCAGGAGCCGGTTATGGCCGGCAGCTTACGCTTGGAAATGACAGTCTCAATCTGCCTGTATATCTTGCCATTCCTGTTCACGTCACAATTAATGCCGGCAAGGGCAGACATTTTGCGGAGCTTGGAATGGGCAACACACTGAATTCAGGAAATGTAGATCCCCATTACCTGTACTTCCTGATCTATGGCTACAGATTCTATCCCCTTAACAGAAATAATATTTCTATACGGATCTTTGGTAATCTTCTGCTGAATAAAAAGGATGATTATCATAATCTGTATTTTGTTCCATTCGGTTTTAGCCTGGGATATGTCTTTTGACAACAGTTCACCCGGCAATCACCCTTTTTAACATTTTTTACACTTTGCTGTCAAACCTTTGGCGTAAATTTGATATGCTCTTTGTCATAATTAAATATCCATCGAAATGAACAGGATCATTATCTCCCTTCTTCTCAGCATTGTGATGATCATTTCATTACAGTCGCAGAGTGTGATCAACTACACCTGTAAGCTGGATAACGGCATTGTGATCAGAAAAGAACAATGCTGGAACCATGTGTGGGTAACCCAGGCCTGGGAACCATTAAAACCTGGCGAAGCGGCGGTTACCCTTGCTCCTCCAAGAACGCTTGGAGAATTTTCCTCTAATACAACCTTCGGACTCTACAGCGGCGACAAGGAAATCAAGGCGCCTGGCGCCAAACCAGGATCGTACACCATGAAAGTTACATCAAAGCTTACCGGAAAACCGGGAACTGTTACCTTCGATGTTATTAATGTTACTGTCAAACCACAGACAAAAACGACCGTAGAGCTTATACTTTACGATTACCAGGTACTCATTGATGAAGCTTCCGGCAGCCAGGGTGGGCTGGCAGCCTTCAGTTCAAAGGTTGAAAGGTATAAAGGAAACACGGAGATCAATCCCGCTTGTGGCACACCTTCCTTCTTCAATCCTGGTAAACATGATACACCTGTAACGCCTGCTGAGCTTAAAGGTAAGAGCGGAAAGATCAAACCCGGCACATATGATGTACTTCTCACTCTGGGATCGCCCGGACACTTGCAGAAAGTCTGGCTCGAAAATTTCATTATGAAACCCGATATAAGTTATTCCGTGACAACCAACCTGAATGCCGGTGTTATTGAATATTCGGGTACCAACCGTGATGTAAAGGCTATACACATGTACCCTGCAGGCACTGCCGACAAACAGAAGGGTGGTGCAACTCCGGACAAGACTCTGGAAATGATGAAGTGTGAAGGAGTAGGTACAACATCTCCCTGTCCTCCGGGAACTTATGACGTACTGCTCAACCTTGGCAGCAGGTATGAATGGAGAAAGGGTATTGTTGTAAAAACCGGAAGCAGGATACAGATAAAATAAGGCGTCAGGCGTCAGGCATCAGGCGTCAGGCGTCAGACATCAGGCGTCAGGCGTCAGGCGTCAGGCATCAGGCGTCAGGCGGTGCGTATCCGGCCTTACTTTTTATCAGGCGGCATCCATATCCGGAATTCGCCGCTGCAGTGAAGCATGCCCATGAGGTATAATAATCCATCATAATATCTTTCATTGAAACCGTCTGGGACAGGAGTGTTCCAGAGGGCTTCGGTGAAATCGCGTGACAGGGCATGATCAGCAGCCAGGCTTACTACTGCATTGGTTGCGACAAGACCTTTTGCATGTCCCTGGTTTAGCTTCTTCCCGTCGATAGAATATTCAGTACCATATTTATCAATCCCTTCTGAGGTAAAGCAGAGTGCCGTTACAATCAATTCTTCACCATCGGGTGTCCTTCCTCGAGAAAAAGGTTACGGTAGACATTAGTGAGCCAGGCGCTTATACTTCCGGGTTTTTCACTCTTGAATTTTTTATCGGAGACCTGTTACTGTGAGCACACAGTACCAGATACCACGGTACAAAAAGTCAGGGTAATAATCAGTAGTTTGTTCTTATTGATAATACTGACAGGGAAAAAATTACGAGAATTATGTTACATTTGGAATCATAATTAAAGGGGATGTATCTGAGCTGGTTACTTGAATACAAGATTAAGATCAACCGTTCCGGTCTCTGTATCTGATGAGGCGGGGATTCTAATTGCACCGGCAATATTATTAAGATTCTTTCTAAACAGAGAATTATTCTCATTTAATAATAATTATTATTTGATAGAAGATATCAGATGATAATAGTTATCAAATGATCAAACATATTAAAAGATTAATTCTTTCTGTTGAGATAAGAAACCAGTAACATCATTCACTTCTTATAAACAAATTTTAATGACCAGATGGAAAAACTAATTATAACAGGCTCAGGACTTACAATTAATGACGTCGTAAATGTGGCCCGCCATGGCCAGAAAGTGGAACTCCACCCCGAGGCAAAAAAACGTATCAACGACTGCCGCGCTATGCTCGAAAAGAAAATAGTGGCTCACGAAATAATGTATGGCGTAAATACAGGTATCGGAGAGTTCTCCGAAATAGTACTCAACGACGACCAGATCAAAGACTTCCAGAAATACCTTGTATATAACCATGCAGCAGGTATCGGCGAACCTGCATCAATAGAAACAGTACGCGGCGCAATGCTTGGAAGAATAAATGTTCATGCACATGGGAACTCCGGCATCAGGCTTGTAATTACAGAAACACTTGTCGACATGCTTAATAAAGGTGTCACTCCTTTTATCTGTCAGAAAGGATCTGTAGGAGCATCAGGCGACCTTGCACCGATGTCACAAATAGCCCTCCTTCTGATGGGCGAAGGCCGTGCATACTATAAGGGAGAGCTTCTCGACGGTAAAGAGGCTATGAATAAGGCAGGAATACCTGTGCCCGGTCTTCAGGCACGTGATGGACTGGGAACTATTAACGGTTCAAATGTGCTGACAGCCATGAGCGCTATCTGGCTCGTCGATGCCAACAACTGGCTTAAACAGGCAGAAATAGCAGCATCAATGTCACTCGAAGCCCTGAAAGCCAATATGAAGCCTTATACATCGCTGCTTCATGAGGTAAGAGGATTCAAAGGAGCCGTCAGAAGCGCCAATGCCATCAATAAATGCATCTCCGGAGGCGACCTTAAAGAAGGAAAAGTCAAATCAAAAGTACAGGATGCCTATTCAATGAGATCGACACCGCAGGTCATAGGATCTGCCCACGATATGCTCGCCTATGCCAGAAGCCAGGTCGAAATTGAACTCAACGGCGTGGGCGACAATCCAATCTTCTTCCCGGAAAAGAACCTAACACTCTCGGGTGCCAATTTCC
>Ga0116171_10003818_pt1 | contig 13793 bp, 6 predicted proteins | sample AD_JPNHW2_MetaG_FD_89798 | JGI IMG/M metagenome (GOLD analysis project Ga0116171, IMG submission 89798) | Active sludge microbial communities of municipal wastewater-treating anaerobic digesters from Japan - AD_JPNHW2_MetaG | ecosystem: Engineered > Bioreactor > Anaerobic > Digestate | place...
CAGGAATCCCTGTCCGAAACCGGCTACAGATTTATATGAATAATCATAAACGGTACTACCTGCTTTTACATCAACATTCAGATCTCCGAATTCCTTCTTGAAATTGGCATAATACTCAATATTCAGGCTTCGGTTATTTGCAACAGCATCATCCAGCATGCCTCCATATGAATAGGCAAGGTTCGACTCCGGGTGACGCAGAATATAGTTTTGGTTTGAATAGAAGTCAAAACCGACTTTACCAACTAACAGAAGCCATTCGGTCGGATTAATATTCAACGAAGTAACATTAGTCAGACGATTGGTTTTAGTCCAGTAATCGTTCTTATTAACATTAAAATAAGGGTTATCAAATTCTGAACTTGAGGTCGATAGTTTTCTCCTTGTACCGTCAGGATTCAGGTAATTCACAGCATCGTCACCTGACGGCCATCTCAAAAGACCAATCATTGGTCCGTATGTACTTTTGAACACCCCATCAACATAATCATTAGTATAAGCAAGGGAGAAATCGTAATTAAGCCATTTGTTGAGTGTGCCGTGCAGAGCATTGGAAAGATTTATTTTACGCTGGCCGGCACCATCGATGATTGCACCTACATCATTAAAGCCCATTGACACACGGTAAGAAACCTTATCGGTTCCACCATCCATTGAAAGGTTATGTCGTTGGGTAAAACCATTGTGAAAAAAAGGTTTGATGTTGTTATAAAGAACTGAATCATCTGCATAAGCCTCGCCGAAATAATTAAAGGAGGTATTATCTGCCATTCCGTAATTACCCTGTCCGTATACTCTTTGAATATCAGGATATTTGGTAATCTTAACTATTGAAAAACTATTGCTGTAGTTGATTCTGGAAGTTCCGGCCTTACCTCTTTTTGTTGTAATGATTATAGCTCCATTGGAAGCATCAACACCATAGAGAGAGGTTGCTTCAGGACCTTTTAAAACAGTTACAGATTCAATGTCGTCAGGGTTAATGTCGGCAGCCCTGTTCGTAAAGTCGGTATACCTGTTTTCGAGTGAAGGGCCTGAAATAGTAGCAGAGGCAAGAGAGTTGGTAGTGAAGGTCCTATTATTATAAGGAAGCCCGTCTACGATATAAAGGGGTTCATTGCTCTGCGACAGTGAACTGATCCCTCTGATCACAACCTGGGATGATGCACCAGGCAAACCTGATGACTGGTTGATTGTCATACCAGCAACCCTACCCTGCAGAGCATCCACGAAATTGATGCGCTGCGTCTGGATCACATCATTACCTTTTACTTCAGTCACCGCAGTACCAAGATTTTTTCTCTCTTCCTTAATCCCCAGGGCGGTAACTACTACTTCGCCAACGGAAAGGATATCAGGGGATAAATTAACTTCAAGTCGGTTGGCTTCACCAACGGTTATCTCTTTTGCAAGATATCCGATAAAAGTAAATACCAGGACTTGCCCCTGGCTTACATTGTTTAATGTAAAAGAACCGTCAGCTCTCGTGATGGCTCCAATGGAAGTGCCCTTCGCGACAACATTCACACCGGCGAGTCCTTCATTAGTGCTGACATCGATCACAAAACCGGTAACGGTCTTGGTCTGGGCAGCAGCCGGCTGAAACAGCATCACCAGCATCGCCGCCGTTAAGCACATAAACAGAATTTTTCTCATCTCATCGATTGTTGGTTAGTTATTAGGGTTTAAAATCAAATATGGTTTCTATAGGCTCACTAATTTACTATATTTTTTCGGTATGATGTATTACAACTTATATTTTTTTTAAATTATTACTGAATATTAAGGAAATTCCTCACTTCGTTCGGAATGACAAGGACTTAAGGGGGGAGGTAACGGATAAGGAAGAATGGCGGCGATGCCGCCATTTTTCCTTATCCTTTTCATCCCATGAACCTGTCATTCTGAGCGAATCCGCCAGCTGGCGGAGAAGCGAAGAATCTTTTTGTATGTACTTAATCATTATAATCAATTCTTTTAAAATATTCCCTCCTTTTGCATTATCCCGATCCCCGGCCTTTCATTGAGTGTGACCTTGCCGTTCTTTATAAGCATCCCTTCATATACATCATTGCTTATCAGGAGGTTGCCATCCAGATCGGCCCAAGTGGCCAGAGGCGACAGCTGTGCAGCGGCAGATACCGCACAGGAGGTCTCGGTCATACATCCTATCATTATCTTCATACCCATTATTCGTGCAAGATGCGCCATCTTAACCGCACCATTCATCCCACCACATTTCATAAGCTTGATATTCACACCGGAATAGACGCCTTTTATCTTAAGCAGATCATCAGCAGTCTGAACAGCTTCATCAGCAATAACAGGCAGCGGAGAATTCTCCGTAAGCCAGGCAATATCATCAATCATCTCCTTAGGCATGGGCTGCTCAAGGAACATCACATTTCTCTCCTTAAGCCAGTGAGCCATTTCGAGGGCATAGTTCCTGTCCTTCCATCCCTGGTTAACATCGACACAGACAGGCTTGCTGCTTATCTCCCTTATGGTCGATACCATCATCCTGTCGTCACCAACACCCAGCTTTATCTTGAGGACATTAAAAGGCTCTGCTTCAAGAGTCTTCTGTTTCACCACCTCAGGAGTGTCAATGCCTATCGTGAAACTGGTATCGGGTGTTTTTGCGGGATCAAGGCCCCATATCCTGTACCAGGGTTGATCCATCAGTTTGCCTACAAGATCATGAAGTGCAATATCCACCGATGCTTTGGCGGCATGATTACCGGGCATAATGTTGTAGACATATCCAAGGATATCTTCCATCAGGAAAGGGTTACTGAACTGGTCCAGCTTCACCTGGCCCAGGAACTTAAGCACTGATTCATGGCTCTCACCAAGATACGGAGGCATGGAAGCTTCACCATACCCTTTTATACCGTCATACTCTATCTCAGTAAGTACAACAGGAGTTGTTTTTCTCGATCCCGAAGCGAGTGTGAAAACATGCTTCAGCTGAAGCTCATAGGGAATATATCTGAGCTTTAGTGAGACACCTCCTCCATTTCTCATACCTTTTTTCAGGTTTGTGTCACATGCTGTCATGCCTAATGAACCTGCTACCGCGGCACCGGCAATCAGACCGCTGTATTTCAGAAAATCTCGTTTTTTCATTTTATAATCCTGTACCATTCATGATCTGCTACCTTCATGGTGCCTGGCATTGAACCGGCTCCGATAATTCTCCTGGCACCCCTGAGAATATTCCTAAGATAAGAACTATAATTTGTTCTTGTCGAGTCGAGACTGTTAATTTTTACCATCCCTGAGGAATGAATATATTCTGTATTACCAATATACATCGCGGTATGTGTGATCCTTTCTTTGCCCTCACTGTTGATATGTCCGAAATAGAGAAGGTCGCCGGGTTCAAGATTTTTATATGTTCCGGAAACATCTATTTTGATTCCATGCCGGTACTGCAACGAGGCGTCACGTGCTAATATGATGCCTGAGGTGAAGTAGGTGATCTTTGTCAGGCCGCTGCAGTCCATGGCTTTCACCGATGTGCCACCCCACATATATGGTGAACCTCCGAGCGAGGCAGCAAAATTTATCATTCTCTTTACATCGGGACCGACACTCCCGCACCAGAGATCAAAATCCATTAACAGTTCCCTGGCAACTCCTCCTGACCTGCCGTCAGGTAGCTTTACACTGGCTATACCATCCGAACCACCGCCTGCATCTTCAACGATCACTCCTGACACAAGGTCCGAAACGATGAAATTGGAATCTTTCCCCGGGAAGACGTGCCCGAAGGTTCCCAGGAAAATAAATCTCTTTGATTTTCTCCAGTCATCAAATTCATTATCAGTCAGTTCCTGTAAGCCTGAATCGCTGATCCATCCTAAATAATTATCGGGTGTCTGAACGAGGCTCCATCCTCCCTTCTTCTTTAAAATCTTTACCGGAGTCCCCATAATAGCCTGCGAAACCATTTCAGAAGAGTGTGATGGCTCTCCCTTCATCTGTGTGACACTGACCGTTACGAGTCCCCAGGGTTTCCCGATCACTGCCCGGTCAGGAAGGACGATGAGCTTGTCGGTAAATGAAATCTTCTTCATTTCAAGAAAGGAAGTTATTTCATTCTTAAGCCCGGGAAGATCCGTCTCTCCCTGAAGAACGAGCCCTCCGGCACTGTCATTAACAAGCACAATATCAGCGATTGCTTCCCTTGTGTCGGGTACCCATTTAGCTGTTATCGAATCGATCCCCTGCTTTAGTTCTGCAGGGATCTCAGGCTGGCTGCAGCCTGCAATAAATAACAACGGCAATAAACGCAGTAAATATTTCATGGTCATTTAAATTTTACCGACATCACTTTTCCTTCCATCAGAGTGAACCAGAAGAGTCCGTTCCCGGCATCAACGACTTTGTTCACCGACGAGTTCCCTACTTTAAATTTCCAGATAACTCTTTGCTGCTCAGGATCGACAGCGACCAGCATACCTGCCCGGGTGGCGGCAATAACAGCTTTATCTGTTGCAGTAACCGGACAGGGATTATGCTCGTATCCAAATCCTGCATTGACAGCCCAGAGAGTCGAATGTTTATCTCCTTCTGCCGATACAGCAATCAGGGTGTCATTCATCAGCTTGGCATAAACCAATGAACCATCGGGACTTACACCCATCGATTCCCTCACCTGGTGCCTGTTCGTTCTCCACAATTCTTTTCCTGTCTCTGCGTCCAGGGCGGTCATATACCTGTCGGGAGCGACAATGAAGACCTTGTTTGCCGAACAGACCGGTGTAATGTTACCCGGAGAATAAAGTTTCTGTGGTTTCCCGTTATTCCATTTCCAGTTCAGAACACCTTTCTTTTTATCGAGAGAATAGAGATGCCTGTCCCAGGCTCCGAAAAACACGCTTTTACCTGAGAGTGCCGGAGCTCCCTGAACCAGGTCATCGACACCAGTAAAACTCCACATCACGCTTCCTTTTTGTGCATCAATTTTATAGAATGCCTTATTTCCTCCTATATATACAAATCTGCCTTCTGCAATACCTTCAGCAAGAACAGGACCTTTAGCATTTATTTTCCAGGCTATCGCTCCGTTTATTGCATTAATGCCGTATATCAATCCGTCAACGCTTCCCAGCACTATTATTCCACGGCAATTCAGAGGAGTGGAATAGACAGGACCTTCTATCCTCGTCTGCCACAATACCGATCCCGTCGGGGTACTGATCGCTTTTACCCAGCCTATGGAATTGGTATATATGATAATTGTGTCATTTACCAGACACGGGCCTGTAAAGATCGATGCCGTATCGGAAACCAGGGTAACGGCTTCCGTACGGGCTGACTGGTTGTTAACAGAATAATCAGGCAATGGAGAGATGCTGATTGAATCAAGAGTATCAGCATCGGTGTAGCTGAAGCAGATCGAAGGTTCTCCTGCCGGAGAGCCGGTAAGTTTATTATAAACACTGACTGAGTCGCCTGCTATCCTTATTATATTATATCCCGGGGCAGAGGGATCTCCGGTAAGAACTGCCCTGCCCATGATCCCGGGTATGCCATTAAAATTATGAAGGGAGAGCCTGTGGCCGTGACCGCAGAAAGCAATGCGGCAACCGGCTGATTTCAGTGTCGCGGTCACCTCCGGCCAGTTGCTTAGTCCATCGGAGAGCGGGTAGTGTGAAAATGATAACAATACACTCTCTTCTTCCGGGAATGCTGCAAGTTTTCTTTTCAGCCATGAGAGATCCTCCTGTTTTACCAGGCCGTCGCCCATTCTCATATAAGGGCCGGTATTGAAACCGACCAGGACAAATCGCCCGTACCTGAAGAAGAAGCGGTCATCGCCCCATAGCCTGTTAAATGTAAGTCCTGCTGACTCTGACCAGTTTGTTTCGTGATTCCCCGGAATAACATAGCACGGTTTCTTTAAACTGCTGAGAGCTTTCTTTACAGCATTTAACTCCGCATCAGAGCCGGTATTGGTGAGGTCGCCCCCAACGATCGTGAAATCAAACCCGGAGTTATTGATATCATTAACAATTTCCTGAAGGGCACTATCTGAAGCGCTCAGCGGATTGACATGGAGATCGGTAATGAAGGCAATGGATACTTTATCCTGCGCATAGATACAGACAGAAACGAACGTCACTAATAATGACAATAATACCGATCTTCTTAAAAACAGGTTTTTGTATCTTGATTTATTCTTCATCCCCGGGAGAGGTTTTAACCCCCGTATGGAGGTTAAAAGTTGTAATACATCTTACAAATTTATTAATTGAAATAAATTTTTAACTATTTTTAAATGATTTTTTATTCACATTTTGTTTAAAACATCAATTATATGATAGTCAAATCGATAAGAGTTGTCGCAACCCTGGTGCTGATACTAGCCTTATCATTTCCAGGAACGGTAAGAGGTCAGAAGGTTGAGACCGGACTGGAGGCATTGATAAATGAGAATTTCTCGAGTCTTAAAGGAAAGAGAGTCGGACTGATAACGAATCCCACGGGTGTCGACAGTGAGCTCAGGTCGGTGATAGATATACTTCACGGTTCTGAGGAGTGCAGCCTGGTTGCACTTTACAGTCCCGAGCATGGTATCCGCGGAGAGTTTACTGCCGGTGAGACAGTAGGCGGTTCAAAGGATCCCGTTACAGGCTTGCCGGTTTACAGCCTCTATGGCAAGACACGTAAGCCTTTGCCGGAGATGCTGAAGGGCATCGATGTTCTGGTATATGATGTTCAGGATATAGGTTCGAGGTCATATACATATATAAGTACACTTGGCCTGGCGATGGAAGCTGCTGCAGAGAACGGAATTGATTTTATTGTGCTCGACAGGCCTAATCCTCTTGGTGGCATACGGATGGAAGGAGCCCTTACCCTGCCTGCCTTCACCTCGTTTGTGAGCCAGTTTCCCATTCCTTATATACACGGTATGACTGTCGGGGAGCTTGCACTCTTCCTGAATGGCGAGAAGCTTCTTAAAGATGGCATACAATGCAGAGTAAAAGTCATCAGGATGACAGGCTGGAACAGGGATATGATTTGGGAAGATACGAAACTGCCCTGGGTTCCATCGTCACCGCACATTCCGCATGCTGTATCGGCATATTTTTATCCGGCCACAGGCATCTTTGGAGAGTTATATACAGCAAGTATAGGTGTAGGCTATACACTTCCCTTCCAGCTGTTCGCATCAGAATGGTTCGATGCCGATTCCCTGTCCGATAATCTGAATGCGCTTAACCTGCCCGGGATAATCTTCAGGCCAATTCATTACAAGCCTTATTACAGTGTCTCCAGCGGCAAGGTGGTGAATGGTGTCCAGATACATCTTACAGATCCAAAGAAGGCGCCACTGTCACTTATTCAGTTCTACATTATGCAGGAAGCACATAAGTTGTGGCCTGGCAGAAATATTTTCGAGATGTGTGAGAAGTCACGTCTCTCCATGTTCGACAAGGTATGCGGCACCGACCAGGTACGACTGGTATTCACGAAGACTTATACAGTCGATTCAATCCTCGGTCTCTGGAATGATGAAATACCGGAATTCAGGGAGAGGGCGAAGAGGTATTTTTTGTATAAATAAATACACGAACTCATCCCCACCCCCCCAGCCTCCCCCGCCGAAACGGGAGAAATAAAAAGGGGGGCTTCGGTCTTGAAAAACCCACCCCTGCCCCTCCCAGGAGGGGATTTATCTCAACATCTCTACCTCACACCTCACACCTCACACCTCACACCTTCCTTCTTTGGTCTATTATCTTTCTCCCTCCATGCTCTTCTCGAGTTCCCGTGCAAACATCAGGAATTCATCGGGTTTCATCTCTTTATGATAGATCATGCCATGAGTAGCTCTGATCTTGGGGCTTTCATTATCGTAGAAGAAATCCTTGCCGAGGATCAGCTGTACTCTCTTGAACTGGTCGACCCATATCTGCTGCGACAGTTCACTGAATGGCCCGTCGAGTTCATAGCTCGGGAAGGAGGCGTCGACCTGGCTTATATAGCAGTTCCTGAACGACCAGTTGAGCACTGCCATTGAATTAAGCGACACTGGTGTAAAAACATTTGCTTCGGCAGGATGAAATTTATACCACACGTTCCTGTAGCCGATGATCCTCTTTTCTGAAAGATCTCTTTCTTTCTGCCACTGCCGTACTGCCTCAGCGATGGTCTGGAGAACCTTATAGTGTGTGTCGGGGCCGGATCCTTCAGGATCGAAGGTCAGGCTTATTACCGTGGGATCTATTTTCCTGAGCATGTCGAGTACAGGCTCAACATCGCGCACCTTATTAGGCTGTGGTGTAAAAATATCGCCTGTATAAAAACCGAGCCTCAGATGCCTGATATTCTTAACCCTTACTCCATAATGTGCCCATACGAGCTCTTCCTCGAACTCCCTGAGCATGCCTTTCAGTCTCTGGATATCGGGTGGATTTTTTTCACCGCTGTATGATGTTCTCAACCTGTCAATATTCAGTTGCAGGCGGCTGATAAGCTCTTCATCGGATTTCAGCTTATATTCTTCGACCATTACTCTTGTAAGACGATGACAGACTCCTCGAAGCATTCCCTTTTTGTCGTGATCGGCAATCTTGTCGAGATAATGGCTTACATCCTTGTCAAATTTATATTTGTAACCCTCTTCGAAGAAATCGGGATAGAGAAGCATCTGTATCTTACCCTGTCCGATCAGGCTGAGGGTCTCCTCGAGGAGGTTCTGAAGCATGATATTTGTAACGGCGGTAAAACCGGAAGTGAAGACAGAAAAATAAAATTCGTTTGACTTCACTCGCAGCTGAGGAATTATATTCGGGAAGATTCCCAGCATAATATCATCATGGTGCGGACCCGTATGAAGGAATACCTGCTCTTCCTCCTTTTTAAGACCTGTATCGATTTTCCTTTTCGTCGATTCGATGACTTCCTCAACGCGCTTCATGCTAAGATCAGGTATCAGTGAGCAATAGCGGTCGTTCTTAAGGTCGGAGAGCTTTAGCTTGTGTGCATATTTATCGATATTCTGGCAGAGGTCAAATATGGCTCTTTCCGTCTTCTCAAATGTCCATTCTCCTTCGAGATAATATTTCTCGATGCTATCGTGAAGCTGTACTGCCGCTCCCTCGGTAAGGTAGAAACGTGCATTTTCAAGACGCTGAAGGACGGTGGCAGGGTATAGATTATCTGGTCCGTTCTCGAGAGCGTTCCTGGCAACTTTTGCCTTAGCATCGCCGGCAGCAAAGACTATTGATACACATCCGGGATTATATGTTATTGTCCCGAGGCCGATAGTGATCACCAGCCTGTTCCTCGATATTTCTATACCACCCAGGTCGCCGGCAGCCGCTGCCTGTGATTCGAAGTTTGTTGCTGTGAGCCTTGTCGTGGAATTATGGTCGCTGCCTCTTGTGTTGAATGCTATATGACCGTCGGGCCCCATTCCGCCGAGCCAGAATCCTATTCCCCCCATCTCCCTGATACTGTCTTCGAAACCCATGCACCAGTTGTCGATGCAGAAGATAGAAGCCTGCTGTATTTTTTCTGCTTGAGAAGCCGGCTCCCTGTTTCGCAGGGTAAGATCTATACGGCTGTCGGGAAATACTTCTGAATAATGACGTCCTTCGAAGAGCGGGATCTCATTTGCATTAAATAAAAGAGCTTTCTTCCTGTCAAGGTTAAAACCTTTGATATAGAAGTTCAGCACATAGTCGTGAAAACTATTATGATGTTCAGGATTAATAGGATAGAACTCATCCATCTGAACAAAATGCAAGCCTCTCAGGGAGGGCTTTTTGTCGATATTAAGCGAGTACTCTTCCTTAAGCTTAATGATTTCCGGCTTATTCCAGCCATCAAGGATCTTCTGGGTCCATTTGATGAAATACTCCGGAGTTTTACCTGTTGGAAGGCTTATGACGCCTTCAGGATTTTCCGATACCCATTCGAGGAAACGCATGGAAGTAAGCAATCCGAGATCAGGAAGATTTGGTACGACAATATATGGGATCTTCGTCGACCAGGCCTTTCTTCCGGAATTCCTGAAAAACACATTTTCTACTTCAGTAAACCCACTCTTAATCATTTTACTATAATATTATGTTTCTAAACCTTTTTCAGCGCTTCATAGAGAATCTCGGCAGGATGGATGGCCTGGCGCCCTGTGCCATCCATTATCTGATTCCTGCATGAGGTACCTGATGCTGCGATAATTGTCTTTTCATCTGCTGACCTTACAGCAGGAAAGAGGACCATCTCTCCTATTTTCATGCTGAGGTCGTAATGTTCTTTTTCATAACCGAAGGCTCCAGCCATGCCACAGCATCCGCTGGGTATCTCCTCGACAGAATAATTTACCGGCAGCGAAAGCATCTTCTTTGTAAAGAGTGTCGAAGAGATGGCCTTCTGCTGGCAATGTCCATGCAAAAGTATTCTTTTTCCTTCAGTAGTGAAGAGATCCGGGGTAATGATCCCCCTGTCGGCATCCCTGCATATGAACTCCTCGAGGAGCAAAGCATTCTTTCCCAGGCGGGCAGCGCTTTCAGCCAGCATTCCCGGGGAAAGCTCAGGATACTCATCCCTGAATGTCAGTATTGCCGAAGGCTCAATACCGATAAGCGGCGACTCATCGGTCACAAGATCCTTAAGAAGAAGTATGTTCTTTGCGGCGACCCGGGCAGCCGCCTTCAGCATTCCTTTCGATAAGAGGGTTCTCCCGCTCTCCCTGTGTTTTGGAATGACGACATTATATCCCAGTTTCTCAAGAAGAAGTATTACTTTGATCCCGATATCGCTCTCATTATAATTTGTGAACTCATCTGCGAACAGATACACGGTTTTCTTTTCTGCATCTCTCCTGTCATTCTTTCTCTTCCATGCTGTGAGAGTGGCCGGAGAAAGTTCCGGAACCCTTCTAACCGGAGAAAAACCAATCATCTTCTTAAAGAGAGCCTGGCGCATCATGAAATTTGAGACCGGGCGGACAAGCAGAGCCAGTTTATAGAGGCGGGGCAGCCAGCCTACAAGTAAAGCTCTGAGAGGGATCCCGTGTATATCATAGTAATGCTGCAGGAACTCAGCCTTCAGCCTGGTCATGTCGACATTTGACGGACACTCCGATTTGCATGCCTTGCACGAGATACAGAGGTCCATTACCTGGTACAGCTCCTTATGGTCGAAGGGATTCTTTTTATCTTCCCTGGCAAGAAACTCCCTGAGGATATTTGCCCTTCCTCTTGTTGATTTATCCTCATCGGCTGTGGCCATGAAGGTCGGACACATGGTTCCTCCAATAAGTGAGCTTTTACGGCAATCGCCTGATCCGCTGCACATCTCAACAGCATGCAGGTATCCTCTCTCTTCCGGAAACCTGAATGTTGTCGTCAGAACCGGATCTTTCCTGACAGCCTGTGACCTCAGGTGACTATCCATAGGAGGAGCATCGGTTATTTTGCCGGGATTGAATATCCTCTCCGGATCCCAGGTCTTTTTAATCTCTTTCAGAAGATTGTAATTATGTTCACCAAGCATTAAGGGTATAAATTCACCTCTCAGCCTGCCGTCGCCATGTTCGCCACTGAGCGAACCCTTGTATTTTTTGACCAGCCTGGCTATCTCTTCTGCCAGCATCCTGTATTTTCTTACATCGTCCTTTTCTTTAAGGTCAAGAAGGGGGCTCAGGTGCAGTTCTCCGGTCGCCACATGTGCGTAGTAAGCGCATGTCAGGTTATGCCTCTTCAGTACCTGACCGAATTCTTCAATATATGAAGGGAGAAACTCCGGCAGCACAGCCGTATCTTCAATTACCTGGACGCTTTTCTTTTCGCCGGGGATGATCAGGAGTACGCCCAGCCCTGCCTTACGGAGATCCCAGACACGTTGTATCTGCTCACTGTCGGTAAAAAGTGGAAAATGATAACCATAGCCTTCGGTACGGAGTTCTTTTTCAATCGCGGCAGCTTCCTCCTCAAGCTCAGTTACTGAATCCCTCAGCAGCTCAACGATAAGGATTATTTTCGGATTTCCACTGATGAAGAACCTGTTCCTGCTCTGCCCTATATTGTCCTTTGTACAGTCGAGGATAAAGTCGTCGATCATCTCAATGGCTGCAGGCTTATGCTTCAGTATAAGTATATTTGCCTTAAGGGCATCCTGAAGAGTTTCGAAATGTGCACAGATAAGTCCTGTTTTCTGCGAGGTGACAGGAACAAGATTCAGTTTCATCCGGGTGGTGAAGGCAAGCGTTCCCTCCGATCCTGCAAGCAGTTTGCACACATTTATCTTTTTTCCATTCCCGGTAAAGGGATCCGTATCCATGAGCACATCAAGTGCATAGCCGTTATTCCTTCTCTTCAGCCCGGGATGCGGAAACTGATCTGCTATCTCTTTCCGGTTATATGGATTCGACAGAGTATCCCTTATGTTTCTGTAAATGGAAGCCTCCAGTGTCTTACCCGTGCACTTTTCATTAAACTCCTCAACAGATAATTCCCTGAAGGTGGTCTCTGTCCCGTCGGATAGCAATACTACGGCTTCAAGGATATGGTCTCTCGTACTGCCATAGATCAGGGAATGTGCGCCGCACGAGTTATTACCCAGCATCCCTCCCATACAGCAGCGGTTGGCTGTCGATGTTTCAGGACCAAACTGCAGGCCATGAGGTGAAAGAAATTTATTGAGCTCTGCAAGTATCACGCCGGGCTCCACAACGATCCATCTCTCTGCCGGATTGAATTCCAGTATCCTGTTCATGTACTTCGACACATCCACCACTATTCCCGGGCCCACCACCTGTCCTGCCAGCGATGTTCCACCGCCCCTCGGTATTATGGAGCTCTTAATATTACGAGCGAAAAAGATAATTTTCCTGATATCGTCACTGTCGTGCGGACGAATGACAGCCTGGGGCATCTCACGGTACGACGATGCATCGGTGGCATAGAGTATCCTCTGTACCTCGTCGGTGAAAAGATCACCTTTAATTTCTGCTGCCAGTTCGCTGAATGTCATACTATTCTTTTTTCCTTTTCCCGAATCCGGGATCGATCTTAAGTAATGAAACGGCGATCAGGGGCACAATGCTGCAGATCATCACCCATATGAAGAAGTGGTTGTATCCCAGCTGTTCCTGAAGCCAGCCTGCAAACATTCCCGGCAGCATCATGCCCAGCGCCATAAAACCTGTGCATATCGCATAATGGGCTGTTTTATAATTTCCTTCCGAGAAGTAGATCAGGTAAAGCATATAGGCTGTAAATCCGAAGCCGTACCCAAACTGTTCGATAAATACGCAGATATTTATTATCAGCAGGTTGTCGGTCTGGGTAAAGCTGAGATAGAGAAATGTAACGGCTGTCAGGAGCATGCTCAGGGTCATAGGCCAGAGCCATTTCTTAAGGCCTCCCCAGGCGGCGACAACACCCCCAATGATACCGCCGAGAGTAAGTCCGATTATTCCTACCGTCCCATAGACAAAACCAACTTCGCCTGTAGTCAGTCCGAGTCCTCCCTTATCGATCGAGTCAAGAAGGAAGGGATTGATCAGCTTCAGAAGTTGTGCTTCAGCGAAGCGGAAAGTAAGCATGAAGAAGAGTGCGGCTCCTACCTGTGGTTTCCGGAAGAATGAAACGAAGGTAGCGCCGAACTCCTTAAGCACATCTGAGGTTTTCAGGTTCTCATGTGGTTTGTCGGTGTCAGGTTTAGGAAGAATGATCCTGTGCCAGAAACTAAAAACGAGGAAGAGCCCGGCGAGAACAAAGAAAGTGACAGACCACGCCATGGGAATATTTCCCGAGAGACCC
>Ga0116171_10003820_pt1 | contig 13791 bp, 10 predicted proteins | sample AD_JPNHW2_MetaG_FD_89798 | JGI IMG/M metagenome (GOLD analysis project Ga0116171, IMG submission 89798) | Active sludge microbial communities of municipal wastewater-treating anaerobic digesters from Japan - AD_JPNHW2_MetaG | ecosystem: Engineered > Bioreactor > Anaerobic > Digestate | place...
CTCGATCCTCATTATGATTCTCATCTTCTACTTCCTCATCCACGAAAGCCTTCCCGCATTTTCGCAGCTTGGGATTGTCTCTCTGGTCTTCGGGTCGAAATGGCATCCATCGGGCGATATTTATGGGATGATGCCGATAATCGCCACATCGATTATCATCACCCTCCTGGCGCTATTCATCAATATCCTGATCGGCCTTCCTCTGGCCATTTACCTGGCGGAGCTGGCCGGGCCCCGGAGCCAGGCAGTGCTCAAGCCGTCTATTGAGCTTTTGGCGGGCGTTCCATCCATTGTCTATGGTTTCTTGGGGGTGATAATTCTCGTAACCTATCTGCAGGACAGCTTCGATCTGCTCACCGGCAGGTCTATTCTGGCCGGATCGATGCTCCTCGGGGTCATGTTCATACCCCGTCTCACCACCATCTGCGAGGATTCTCTGCGGGCTGTGCCCGGTGAATTCAAGGAGGGCTCTCTGGCGCTGGGAGCCAACCGCTGGCAGACCCTGAGAAATGTGACCATACCCGCGGCCTCATCCGGAATCACCGCCGCCATTCTGCTCAACATAGGAAGCATAATCGGAGAGACCATGGCTGTTTTGCTGGTGGTCGGCAACGTTGCCAGGATGGCGTCTCCCATGTATGACATATTCGATCAGGGTGCATCCTTCACCTCGATCATCGCCGGCGAGATGGGCGAGGTGGCCAGAGGCTCGATGCATTACCATGTCCTCTTTGCAGTGGGATTTGTCCTTCTCATAGTAGTTACCATATTCAGTCTGATCGCAGACTATGCCAGGATTCGCATCAAGCGAAAATTCGGAGGATACTGAAGTGACCAGGCCGTCTCTGTTGGGGTCCCTTGCCATATCAGCGTTCCTGTTCGTCTCGTCGCTCGGATGCCTCATCATTCAACCCGACCTGGAAAGGCTCGCGCCTCTATGGCAGGCGAGCCTTTTCGCCAGCATGCTGCTCATTGTCGCATCTTATTCATTCTCCAAAGCCGCATCCCTTAAGACCGTTCCTTTCCTTGCCCTGGACACCCTCCTCTGCTCTGCGATCCTTTATCTGGCGTATTCAGGAATACTCCATGAGGGATTTGTCATCCGCCGGCCTCTCGGGGTCGGTGCGTCCTTCGATTATTCCTTTATCCTTCCTCTTCTGATCTTCTTTGCCAGCCTGCTGTGCATCAAAGATGCGATCAATATCCTCTACGATTACCGGGCAAAGGGCCGGGAGGTGCTGGTATTTTTGGCAGTCAGGCTATCCGCGGTCCTCTCGCTTCTCCTGCTGGGCGGAATACTCTTCATCATAGTCTACAAGGGGATCGGGGTCATAAGCTGGGATTTTCTGACCACGCCCCACAGGCGTCTGGGCCAGGCGGGCGGCATCAGCACGGCCATACTGGGCTCACTGTGGATGGTTTTAGGGGCGATGGTCATATCTTCGCCTCTGGGGATCGGCGCAGCAATCTACCTCAATGAGTACTCCAAGAGCCAGAGGCTCAACCGCATCATCACAATCGCGGTAAGCTGCCTGAATGGTGTTCCATCGGTGGTCTTCGGCCTTTTCGGGCTAGCCTTTCTGGTGAGCTACCTGGGAGTCTCCCTCCTGTCCGGCTCCATAATCCTGGGGCTCATAAATATCCCCACCATAATCCTGACCTGCCAGGAGGCCCTGAAGAGCGTGCCCAACTCATTGCGAGAGGGGAGCCTTGCCCTGGGGGCTACCAAATGGCAGACAATCAGAAAGGTGGTCCTGCCCTCGGCTGCGCCCGGCATACTGACCGGCGTGATCATCGGGGTGGCCAAGGCCTCAGGAGAGACTGCCCCCATCATGTGGACAGCGGTCACCTTTACCGCTACCCCCGTGCAGATGATTTACGGCGTCATTCCAAATGTGTTTCAGCCGGTCAATAACCTGGATTACCATCTGCTGAATCTGATCTATTTTCTGGGGGCATGGGATGTGGAGGCCCGGGCCTGGGGCACGGCACTGGTGCTGATTGCCCTGGTGCTGGGAACCAACATGCTGGCCATTGTCGTCCGGAACCACTATAGAAAGAAGATATCCTGGTAGGTAGATTTAGGATTTGGACGATTCAGAAGAAATGCCTTGCTATCCGCCTGCAGCACTTACTATCCGCTGAAAAGTCTTGCGCTCTGCTCAAAAGGTTTCAAAGGCAGGGCATAGCTCCCTGTTCTCTTTTTGCCGCGAAGTCTTCCATTACCCTGTTGAGCATATCACGAATTCTGGGCGCATCATCTTTTTTCAGGTCCTGGGGCATCAGCGGCAGGGCGAGCATCATGGCGATATCCAACTGCATTGAGTTGGTGGGGCGGGAGCTATTCAGTATCATCAGGGCATTTTCCCGGACGGCGGCAATGCAGCTACTCATGCGCTTCATCTCCTCTTCGCCCTGTCCCGGCATTATTCTGCCGTTCATATCCCATCCGCTCAAAACTGAGGTCAGTAGGCCGGATTTGAGATCTTCTGCGATATTTACCATCTTGAGCAGGTCCAGGGTTAACCCCAGTTTCAGGGATCTGATCTCTCCTATTCTCGCCGCCAGTCCTTCTCTCTGCAAGATCGCATCATAATATCCCAGAAGGCCAAGCACGTTCTCGCTCTTTTGCGAATCTTCACATCCATTATCGACAGGCATCATCTTTCACCATCTTTTAACTATTATCCTGGCAATGAATTTGGCAAGCGCTAATTTCCGCAGTCTGATGACAACTGTGTAAACAGACAATTCTATGACAGAATCTGAAAAATAAACTGGTTATAAAATAAAACATCTCACCTATCATCATGGGCGAACTATCTTTTTTCTTTCGCAGTTGGGATGCGGGCTTGAATTCGCTGCCCATTGCTGGTGACAAGGCGTTTGGCACAATCTCCTTTTACAGAATTCGTTCAATATATTCCTTCCCTCATTAAAACACATATCTCTATTTTGTGAATATATTCTATATACTATTTTCTTTTTATACGCTTATTATCACAGCCGAAATTTATAAAATTTTCTGATCGATCGCACCGTCGCACAACACATCTCACCTACTCATCCTGAATCAATGGGCAAAATTCGGGCCGAATTGTATATAGACTATTTATTTTACAATATAGTAATTTATCTCTAAGCATATCTATATTTTATTTGGCTCACCTTTACATATCATTCTCGCATCATCCTCGTCGGTGAATTCGTTGAGAAAGATACTGAGTGTTCTAATAATCGCTCTGATCATGGGTGCTCTCGGCACCTCTGTGGTCATGGCCAAGGAGACCGTTCGCGTCTCAGGATCGACAACCGTTTTGCCTCTGGCGGAAGGCGGAGCGGAGGCATTCAATGGTGAGCAGTCCGATTTCCAGGCGCTGATAACCGGTGGTGGCACAGGTGTGGGAATGAAGAACATTGCCGAGGGCAATTCCGATATCGCAATGGCTTCGCGCGAGGTCACCAGCGAAGAGATCAGCAATTTCGGGGACAAATTCCAGGAGAATCTGGTGGGCTACGACGGCATAGTAATCGGCGTGAGCAAGCAGATCTCTGATGCGGGAGTAACCTCTCTCACCAAGGATCAGGTCAAGAAGGTCTACTCTGGAGAGATCACCAACTGGAAGGATCTGGGTGGACCCGATTCGGAGATTCTGGTCATTTCCAGAGAGCAGGGCTCCGGCACCAGGGATACCTTTAATGAGGATGTCATGGGCGACAAGAAGGCTGAGACGCCTGGGGTTAGCACAGTTGCAGGCAGCAACGCGGAGGTCAGAACTGCCATAACCGGCAGCGATAAGGCCATAGGCTACCTGGGATTCTCCTATGCCGAGGACGGTGCAGTCGGTGCCATAACCCTGGACGGGGTCAAGCCCACCGCAGAAACCATAAAGGACGGCAGCTACGAGCTGGCCCGCAAACTATACTTCTACACCTTTGGAGATGCCAAGCCCGGTGCCAGGGCATTCATAGATTTCATGACAGGACCTGAGGGTCAGAAGGTAGCGCAAGAGTACGGATTTGTGCCGCTTTAGGATTCAATCAAATCAATTTTTTCTCTTCGTTCCGTCTTCGATCTTCGATTTCTCTTCGATGTTTCCAATTGCCATGCCATCGTATTCGTACTCATCCAATCCGTCGGTCGTGATGGTCATCAGGAAGTAGGCCAGGCAATCCTTCTGAAAGCTTCTTCCGTCCCGGGGCAGACTGACTTTTGTGGCGCTGCATATCTGCTCCGCTTGATCCGTTTCTCCAATCATACGACTCAGCCAGATAAAGAGCATTATCTGCAGGTCTTGCATCCTCTCCTCTTCACAGGCGAGGCTCTCGACCTCCTCACGTACAAGGGGATCGTTTCTCTTTTCCCGGAGCATCTCTACGAACTTTGCCGTTCCTCTGCAATCGGAATAAAAGCTTATGATCTCTCCGGTCCCGGCAGGCTCGACAATCATGGGAAAGGTCCGGCAGACGCGGGGCCTTTGGCAGTAGATCGTGCACCGTCCCGTCTGCTGGTCCAGAAGGCAGCAGCTTCTCTCCGAACCTGTGCTCTTCAGGATCCTGCATCCCGGATTCTTTTCCGGGTCCGGGTCTGTAAACCTGGCCCTAGCCTGGACGGGACGGATTGCGAGCGCCTGCGCAATCGCCTCGATATCCCCGCCGTCGACCACCGCGTAGCCCTCACCCCGGCAGCATTCTCCGCAATTCTCGCAGTGGAAGAGGACCTGGGCGGCAATCTGGGGAAAGAGCGTCTCGGGAATTTCGCTGGAAAGCCATTGCAGAAATGATTCTTTATCCATTCAATCAGGCTCCTGCCATGGACAGATATAAATTCCAGATCCCCGTGGCCACAAAGCTCACCGCCACAGCGCCCAAAATCAGCCCCATGATTCTGGTCATGACCATTATTCCCGTGATTCCCAGGGCTTTGTCGATGTACTGGGAGAATTTGAGGATGAAGAATGTGGCCAGGAATGTCAGGCAGATCGCGAGCAGAACCAGGCCTTTCTTTGCCAGGCTGTCTGCCGCACCCATCAGGACCACCACGGTGGTTATGGCTCCGGGGCCTGTGAGCAGAGGTATGGCGAGTGGAAATATGGAGACATCTTCTCGCGAATTGGCATCCATCAGCTCTGCCTCGGTGACCTTGCTCTGCCTGCGAACTCCCCTAAGCATATCTATTGCCACCAGGAAGAGCAGTATGCCGCCGGCCACGCGCAGGCTGTCCACGGTGATTCCGAAGATGCGCAGGACTGCGTCCCCCGCCAGGGAGAAGAGAATGGCGATGGCGAAGGCGACCAGGGTTGTGCGCCGGTAGATATGCGTCCTCTCATTGGAACTCATGTTGCTGGTGAGAGTGACATAGACCAGGGTCGCTTCGATCGGGTTGACTATGACGAATATGGTGGTGAAAGCATATACAAAGTGGATCAGCAGCTCGCCAGTCTCCATGTTCCTGCATCCGTCGGCCTGAGTCGTTCGCCTGAGTCGTCTACATTGCACTCATTGCAGCCATTGCATATCAGGGTTATGAAGGAATGCCGTTTTATACCGCAAAGTAAGTTATTATGTCTGTATGAAGAGCATGCCAGGGCAGTTGCCAGAGATCTTTCTCATATTGTTGGTGTTCATACTGTTGGCCAATTGCGCGAATGCCGTCGTCTCAGTCAAGCCGGGCGAGCGAATCCAGTCGGCCATAGATGCCGCAAAGGCCGGCGATACCATTGAGATCTCCAGCGGCACCTATGGGGAGAGCCTGGTTATAGACCGGTCGATCATCCTCAAAGGCATCGGCTCAGGAGCTGATCTGCCCTGCGTGAATTCTGAGAGCGGATCGGCCATAACCATCAAGGCAAATGGCGTCGTCGTGGAAGGGCTATGGGCGAAGAGCGCCAGCGGCTGGAGGGCAGATGCCGGGATACTGGTCCTCTCCGATGATAATGTCATCCGAGGTAGCGCTGCCAGCGGCTGCGGCAATGTGGGAATTCTCCTGGAGAAGTGCCGCAATAACACGGTTACTGGCTGTGTCATTCAGGGGAATGGAAATGAGGGATTATTGATTGAGAATAGCAGCGGCAATATTCTGAAAAAAAATGAGATAAGCAATAACCGTTATGGCTGCAAGCTGGTAAGCAGCCAGAGTAACCGAATTCTAGAGAATGATTTCCTGAAGAACAGGGATGATGCCATTAATCTGCAGGAATCGGATGCCAATCTCATTGAGGGAAATAATGCCGCAGGAAGCGACAGTGCTCTATCGATCGACGGCAGCCGTGACAACGTCGTTCGCAAGAATGAATTTGTTGGAAACGAAAAAGGAATCTATCTTTCCTTCCTTGACACCGGCAGCGAGACCCAGTCAAAGAAGGGAAAGGGCGTGGTCATAACCTATAACAGCATGCCTTCCTCTGATGCAGTCAGCACCAACAATTCCATTTATCTGAACACTCTCATAAATGAGAAGAATGCCCGCGATGATAGCCTCAACAACTGGGATAACGGCAAAGTGGGCAATAACTACAGCGATTTTAATGATCCGGCAGAAGGCTGCAAGGGCATAAAGATCTGCGACCAGGAGCTGTCCATCTCCGGAGGCCCAAGCGCGGACCGGTATCCACAAGCGTCGCCAGTGGTGGTTGCAGGTCGCATCACCGGCATGGGTGGAGCGGTCATGCAGCTTTCCGCCAGGAGCTATCTCCCCGACAGCAGGATGGATCTGAATTTCACTGCGCCGGTCGGCCAGGAGGTTTGGGTGAGGCAGACAACGCCCATTGCCCCGTCCGGCAATGCTTCCAAGGAAGATCTTTATCTGGGACAGAATTTCTCGGGGGACGCCTGGCTTACTGCACCCTCAAAGCTGGGATCTTATCAGCTGGATATGATCGGCAGAAACGGTAGCAAGGTCCTGTCTGTGCCTTACCGCGTGGCAATACCGGGCATCTCAGCATCTCCCGCATCGGTCTATACCTGCGAGAAGATCACTGTGGCCTTCCAGGGGGCTTTTGGCAGGAGCGATGACTGGATCGGCATGTACCGGGAAGGCACTTCGTCCGCCACTGAGAGGCAGATGCTGGGCAGCCGTGGTGAGGGAAATGTCACATTTTCTGCCAGTGATGCCGGAAAGTATCTGTTCAAGATGTTCTCCGGCCAATCGGCTGATCCTCTGGCCGCAACCGATCCCGTTGAGGTGAGGGCTACAGCCGGATGCAAGGTGATTGCTGAGCCCTCTCGAGTGTCGCCCGGCGGAACAGTCACAATCACCTTCTGGGGTGCGGCTCCGGCCAGTGTGATTGGAATGTATGGCATGACCAGGCCGGACAGGTTTGATCTGGGGAAGGTCTCCACCGGTGGGAGAAGCTGCGGCACAATGGTCCGGAGGCTTCCCTACGATGCCGGGCAGTACGACTTCCGGCTCTTCCAGGATGACATCAACCGGCCGCTCATGGCTCAGAGCAATGTGGTGACGGTGGCTTAGCCAGGAGCCTTCTTCCTGGCTTGTTTTTCTTCTTCCTTTCCCTCTTGCTTTCTCTTATATTTCCGCAAGCATTACCGCTTTAAGGCAAGAGCGCGCAAAGGCAATTATGGATCTTGAGACCAAAGCCCTTTTGCTCTCTGTGGGCAGCGTTCAGCTGGTCGGACCTCATGAAGGCGGCCGGCCATCCACCGCAGGCCCGGGTGCCGGGGGCCAGTCAGTCTTTTTCCAATCTGGCTCCCGCCTGGTCCGCCTCTCGGTGGTGGAAAGCTCGCCCCTGCATCTGATAAGCCGGGGGGATGGGGTGGCCCTGATCAAGGGTGGCCTAGAGGTCGCCCGAGGCAGGCTGGTAAAGCCGCTCCTGCACTGCCCGGATCAGGCCTACATCACCGTCTCGGAGAGGTGCATCTTTGACTGCAAGTTCTGCGCCGTGCCAAAATTGATGGGGGGCATAAAATCCAAAGAGGCCGTGGTGCAGATGGTGGACGAGGCGGCCCGGACCGGTCGGATGAAGGCTATCTCTCTGACCAGCGGGGTGGAACTATCCCCCCAGACGGAAGCGGAGAAGGTGGCAGGGATTGTCAGGGATCTAGGGCGTTTTCAGGTTCCTGTGGGCGTCTCCATCAGTCCCTTTCCCGGCGTGAACCGGATTCTCAAAGACGCGGGAGCGGATGAGGTCAAGTACAACCTGGAGTGCGTGGACCCGGAGCTCTTTGCTCGCGTCTGTCCGGGAATCTCTTATCAGGAGATCATGGATGCTCTGGAGGAAGCTGTGGGCATTTTCGGCAGGAACCGGGTCTTTACCAATATCATCATCGGCCTGGGCGAGTCGGATGACCTTCTGCGCCGCAGCATCGATGAGCTGGCGTGGATGGGAGTGATTCCGGTCTTGCGGGCGGTCTTTGCTCATCCCCTGCGGGAGGGAGATGTGCAGATGGACCGGCCTTCTGCCCAGAGGCTCCTGGATCTGGCGCGTTACCTGAAGAGGGCGCTGGAGAAGAATGGTCTGGACGGGGGCGAAGCCCTCACCGGCTGCTACCGCTGCACGGGCTGCGATCTTGCGCCGGGCGTTGATCTTTAGGCCCGGATCTCTATGCATAAGGGCGCTCAGAACTCAATATCCTCATCACGAAATCAGACAGGCCGGATCATCATTGCGCCGATGAGAAGTGGGTCCGCAATGGTAAAAAAAGTAATCGCGCTAAAAAATAGTAGATTTAGTTCTGGCAGCTTCCGTCTCTTCTCGGGCCGGAACCGTCCTGAGGCCCCTGGGCGTTACCATTCTGGCCGTTACCGTTCTGGCTGCCGCTTCCATCCTGTGTCCCGCTCAGCTTGCAGTTCTGTCCCTGGCATGCTCCTGCCTGGCAGTTCTCCTGATTGCAGGATCCTTGATTTCCGCAGCCATTGATGCAGTTGTCATTGCCGCATCCCGTGCCTGCGGAGGGGCCATTTCCATTCTGTGCTGCCAGTGCAAAGCCTGCCAGCATGCATAGTGCTGCCAGCGAAACGAACCATTTCGTGTAACTCATCATATTAACCTCCACCTGGTTTTTCATTCTTGTCTGGGTCGAGATCGCTCCGACGGAGCCGTTCTCGCAAGCAATTCTCTTATCTGAACGATATTTATTCTTTTCGGTAATTGTCGAAGTTAACAATGGTTCCAAAGGCAAAGCAATCGTTTTTAAAGGTTCTATTCTCGACAATCAGTCATAAAATGGTTTTAAATTGGACGATTTTCGTTCAGGCGGCCTTTCCCAGCATACACCTTTAAAGCCCTCTCCATCAAAATTATATCCTTGGCACCCACGTATGTAATGCATAATCCTGGAGGGATTCTGACGATAAGAAAACTTGTGCTAGTGCTTTTGGCTATATTTGCGGTAGGCAGCATCGCTCTTGCTGCCGGCCCGCAGGGCATCCACGAACCTGGAACCGGTCTTGCCAATCCGGAGACTAAAGAGGCAGGGCAGGGGTCAGGACAGGGAATGATGGCCGGTGGCCAGAATGACAATGGGGCTGCCCAGCAGGGCATCCATGAACCTGGAACCGGCCTTGCCAATCCTGAGCTGAAAGAAGCCGCCCAGGGCACCGGACAGGGACTGGCCGCGAAGGCGGAAAACGCCACGAATGAGTCCGCAGCCAGCGCTCCCCAGGCTCAGCCTGGATTTGAGGCCGCTCTCGCCCTGTTTGGCATCGCAGCCGCAACATTTGGGCTGCGTTCTCGAAAGTAATAGCTGCGTGCCGTCAATTTTCTTTTTTTTATTCTATACTTTACTTTTAATTTCAAATCGCTATTCTGTCATCCTTCTCGCCTGCAAATGGAAACGAAAGAGATTAATTCCGCCCGGACATCCATTGCTATACTTGCCATGAAAATAGCTCTCTTGCAGCTTGATCCCACGGTTGGAGATCTCGCCGGAAACAGCCATCTTATTGCCGGAGCCCTCCGCCGCGCTCCTGAGGTCGACCTGGCTGTCGCCTCAGAGCTGGCGCTGCTCGGGTATCCTCCTCGCGATCTGCTCCTCAATGCTGATTTTGTAGAGCGCAGCTGGGATGCTCTGCGGGACCTGGCCGAAGCGGTGTCGGATCTGCCGCCCATACTGGTGGGCCTCGCCGAGCCCAATCGATCTGAAGTGGGCCGCCCCCTCTTCAACTCCGCTGCGCTGCTCCGTCGGGGTAGGGTGGAGAGGACCTTTAAAAAGACGCTCCTTCCCACCTACGATGTCTTTGACGAGGACCGCTACTTTGAGCCTGCGTCTGAGCCCCAGATACTGGAGATTGCGGATGCCACTCTGGGAATCTCCATCTGCGAGGACATCTGGAACGATCGCGATTTTTGCAGGCGCCGCCGCTATCACACCGATCCGGTCGAGGAGCTGGTGGCGGCGGGAGCCCAGGCGGTCATCAACCTTTCTGCGTCGCCGTTTACCGTTGGCAAGCAAAAGCACCGGGAGGCCATGCTGGCAGAGCTTGCCAGAAAGCACGGGATTGCATTCTTCTATGTCAATCAGGTTGGCGGCAACGATGATCTGGTCTTCGATGGCAGAAGCTGCGTCTTCGATGGAGAGGGTAGGCTCGTGGCCCGCGCCCAGGGCTTTGCTGAGGATCTGATAGTCTTCGATTCCGCCTGCCCGGCCCGCGGGCCCGCGGCCATTGCCAGAGACGATTTTGCGCCGGAATCCGAGATCTGGAGGGCACTGGTCCTAGGAACGCGCGACTATGTGCGAAAGTGCCGCTTTTCCGGAGTCCTGCTGGGCCTTTCCGGTGGCATTGACTCAAGCATTGTGGCGGCTATAGCCGCTCGGGCCCTGGGCCCGCAAAACGTCCTGGGGGTGCTCATGCCGTCGCCCTATACTAGCAGTGCAAGCGTCCGGGATGCATGCGATCTGGCGCATAACCTGGGGATCAGGACGATGACTCTGGGCATCACCGATATCATGAAGTCCTACGACCGGGAGCTTGCCGGGCCGTTTCAGGGCCGGGCGAAGAATGTGACCGAGGAGAACATCCAGGCGCGCATCCGGGGCAACCTCCTCATGGCCCTCTCCAACAAGTTCGGCCTGGTGCTCCTCACCACTGGAAACAAGTCCGAGCTGGCGGTGGGCTACTGCACCATCTACGGAGACATGTCCGGGGGCCTTGCCGTCATCTCCGATGTTCCCAAGACCATGGTCTACCGGATGGCGAGGTGGCTCAACAGCCAGGGCAGGGAGATCATACCCGCATCCGTCCTGGACAAAGCGCCCACGGCTGAGCTTCGCTATGATCAGACCGACCAGGACAGCCTGCCAGCTTACGGGGTGCTGGATGACATTTTAGAGAGATATCTGCAGCAGCATCAGTCAAAGGAGGAGATCCTCTCCCAGGGCTATGATGAAGCAGTGGTGGAAAAGGTCCTGCGTCTGGTGAAGAATGCCGAATTCAAGAGGCGGCAGGCTGCGCCCGGACTGAAGGTGACCGACCGGGCCTTTGGCAGCGGCTGGAGGATGCCGGTGGCCTGCCGGGCCTGGTAAGCCGAAAGCGGGCGGCAGCAGGGTCAATGAGGCGGAACTATCTTGTCAGATCCATTGCCATCCCACAAGTTAAATAGATTCAGGCTAAAATACGGCTTTAATATGAAGGGCTGCGACAATTGGAGCGGAAAGGCGCATTGGCACACCACCGTCGCAGTGGTTATTATGGCGGTCTTTCTCGCTGCATCGGCTTATGCTCAGCAGTCAGAGTCTCCTGCAGGGCAGAGTATGGTTCTCAATGTCTACCTGGATAATGCCGGCAAAGCTCTGATCACCGGGTACGCAGAAGGCGTTTCAGGTCTCGCGTTTCTCAACAATTCGCAATTTCGTTTTGAGAATGAATCTCATCAGCTCTATGCTCTGACGGACAGGCTGACGGTGAAGGCGGGAGACCTCTGGACTCTGCGCTTTGATGCCGCCGGCAGCTTCCATGATTATCGCGTTACCTTCTATCTGCCCAGCGATACAAGGCTCGGGGAGATAAATGCCTCCGCCGGATTGGGATACCTGCTCTCCGCATCAAACGAGTCCCTGGTGGCGGATGTTCAGGGGTATGATGTCTCCGATCCGGTTATTACCATAGAGTATCGCCAGCTTCTTGCGTCCAACGGCAGCAGCCTGCCGCCTCTCCCGCCCCCCTATCCGAGCGAGAGCGCGGCACTGATAATGCTCATCGTTGCCGCAGCTCTCCTGGTGGCCGGCTTTGGCTTTGCCGTCTTCCTGCAAAGAAAGAAGCGTAGCCAAATGGCTGCCTCGAATTCCATCTCCCGCGGAGCTTCATCGGACAGTAGCATCGCTGTCCCCCAGGCAGTTGTGGCGGCAGGCACTCTCTCGCCTGGAAAGCCCGGTCAGTCGGTGCAGGCGGATCTGCCGATTGCGGCCCCAAAGTTGTCTTCGGAAACATTGGATCTCGCAGATCTCTCCACTCCTGATGACGATGGCGTCTTTATTTCCCAGACCCCGCAGGAGTCCATTGCCAATGTGCCGGGCAAAGTTGAGCCATCTTCTTCGGCCCTGGGGGCGGCCAGCATTCAAGAGGTCGTTTCCAGGGATGTCTCCAAGGACGTCCCCAATGATGTTCCTGATGCCGTCCCTGAAGCTATTCGAGAAGACCTCTCTGAGAAGGCCCTCTCCAGTCCTTCTCCTTCCCCGCCTGAAAAAGATCGAGATACTGCGGACGCGGCCAGGCCGCGTGCAAACGAATCGACCAGAAGGGTCATTGTGGTCAGCTCGGAGATGGACGCGGTCATGCAGACTCTCACCGCCCGGGAGCGGGCTGTGATGAGCACATTGATCGAGCATGGCGGCAGAATGACTCAGGCGGACATCCGGTATGAGACCGGGACGCCTAAATCGTCTTTAACCGGAATTCTGATCTCTCTGGAGCGCAGAAAACTCGTAAGCAAGAAGGAATGGGGCCGTACCAATATAATCGAACTATCAGATTGGTTCTTATCAAAGAAGGAACAATCATGAACCTTTTTCAGGAATATCGCTGAAATGCAGCCCGGATGTCGAATCGTTCGTTCGGCGCTTGACTTTTCTATCGTTCCTGCGCATATTATCCTGTCGCGATTTGTCGCCGCGAGCAGTCGCGAATTGCCGGGATTTCACCCCTCCCCGGAAATAATCTTATAACCAATGAATTGCGAACAATATGGAAAGCTATTGGGCCGATTGGCAGGCGAATCTGGATGATGAATATTGGCAGAAGAATCATGTGCATGGGGCTGGCGAGTTTGCTCTTAATTGGTCTGTTTGGCGCATCATTAGCTGAGCCCGATAATAACGGGATGGCGAGTCCGCCATCCGGGGAGATGGGCTCGCAGGATGCAAAGACGATGCCTCCTCAGGGCGCAGGTTTTCCGATGGGCGATCCCGGGGAAGGCCCCAGACCAGTAAATGACCCCAAAATAGATGCACCATTGGATAAGATGGTGCCCCCTATAGATGGGATGATCGCGCCCCAAAATGCAGGATTTCCCATGGGCGTTCCTCTGGAGGTTCTGTACAGCGGTCATGGCTTTGCTCTGTCAGGCAACGAGTCTCATATCCTCCGGCTGAAGGTTGAGTCGATAATGCCGCTGGAGCCCGATCAGATCAGGGGCCTCCTGGCGTCCAACAAGAGCCTGGAGGAAATCCGGGAGGATATCCTGGCCAAAGAGGGCGAAAAGACCAATCGGGGCAGCGTGGTGCTCGATCGCGAAATCTATCCGCTGGTCAACATAGCCGTATCTTCACATGGCAACAATTCGACCGAGTTGATGGCGGATCTGGCAGATTCGGGTTCGCCGTCCAATGATACTGCGA
>Ga0116171_10003823_pt1 | contig 13783 bp, 13 predicted proteins | sample AD_JPNHW2_MetaG_FD_89798 | JGI IMG/M metagenome (GOLD analysis project Ga0116171, IMG submission 89798) | Active sludge microbial communities of municipal wastewater-treating anaerobic digesters from Japan - AD_JPNHW2_MetaG | ecosystem: Engineered > Bioreactor > Anaerobic > Digestate | place...
CATCGCCGGTTTAATAAAAGCGGAGTTGTTATACAGCCTGCGGAATTTTCGGATTTAGAAATTTTTATCTTTAACACTTTTCAACTATCAATATCTTTGTCACTTTAAAAATCAAATATAGCACTATGAAAATAGCCGTAGTTGGTAGCGGGTATGTAGGCCTGGTTACCGGGACATGCTTCTCCGAAGTTGGTATTGATGTGGTTTGTGTTGACATTGACCAGAAAAAGGTTGATAACCTGAAGAATGGCATTGTCCCCATATATGAACCCGGTCTGGAAGAGATGCTTCACCGTAACATGAAAAAAGGCCGGTTAAATTTTACGACAAGTGTGGCCGAAGCGCTTATCGGCAGCGAGGTGGTTTTTATTGCGGTGGGCACTCCTCCCGACGAAGACGGCAGCGCCGATTTGCGATATGTGCTGGCTGTAGCCCGTGAGTGCGGTCAACGAATGAACGATTACCTGCTTGTGGTTACCAAAAGCACGGTTCCGGTGGGAACGGCCTCTAAAGTGAGGGCTGCTTTACAGGAAGAACTGGACAAACGGGGCGTATCCATTCCTTTCGATGTGGCTTCCAACCCTGAATTCCTCAAGGAAGGTGCGGCTATTGAAGATTTCCTGAAACCTGACCGTATTGTCGTCGGGCTGGATTCTCCGCGGGCTGAAGAACTCATGAAAAGCCTGTACAAACCCTTTACCCTGAACGGCCACCCGGTGATTTTCATGGATATTACCTCTGCCGAAATGACCAAATATGCGGCTAACTCAATGCTGGCCACCAAGATCAGCTTTATGAACGATATCGCAAACCTGTGCGAAATTGTTGGGGCCGATATTAATATGGTGCGCAAGGGAATCGGTTCCGACTCGCGCATCGGTACAAAGTTCATCTATCCCGGCATCGGGTATGGCGGTTCCTGTTTTCCAAAAGACGTGAAAGCGCTTATCAGCACAGCCGGCGATTATAACTATGAACTGCGTGTACTGAAAGCCGTTGAAGCGGTTAACAACGACCAGAAATCGGTGTTGTTCAACAAAATCATGAAATTCTTTAACGGTGACATTAAAGGCAAAACCGTTGCCATGTGGGGTTTGTCTTTCAAACCTCAGACCGACGACATGCGGGAGGCGCCGTCGCTGGTCATCATCAGGAAATTACTGGAAGCCGGCGCCATCGTAAAGGCCTATGACCCGGTTGCCATCGCGGAGGCAAAACATCATCTGGGCGACAGCATTATTTATGCTGATGAACAGTACGACGCCCTGGTTGATGCCGATTGCCTGGCCCTGGTCACTGAATGGCCCGAGTTTAAATTTCCTAACTTCAGGATTATCAGGAAACTGTTAAATTTTCCGGTTGTTTTCGATGGCCGTAATATTTATGACAAGGATGAAATGAAACGGAACGGGTTTGAGTATTTCTGTATCGGAGTTAACACTGAAAACAGCCAGGAATAAATAGTTGACGTCTTTTTGTTTTCCATCAACCAACCGGGTAAAAAAGTCAATGATCAGAAAAAAAGTATTGGTTACCGGCGGCGCCGGGTTTGTCGGGTCGCATTTATGTGAAAGGCTCCTGAACGACGGCAACGAAGTGGTATGCCTCGACAATTATTTTACGGGACAAAAACAAAATGTGATCCACCTGCTGAACAATCCTTATTTTGAGTTGATCCGCCACGATGTAACCATGCCTTTCTTCATCGAAGTGGACGAAATATATAACCTGGCCTGTCCGGCTTCGCCCATTCATTACCAGTATAACGCCATCAAGACGATAAAGACTTCGGTGATGGGCGCTATCAATATGCTGGGCCTTGCGAAACGTATCAGGGCGAAAGTTTTGCAGGCTTCAACCAGTGAAGTATATGGCGATCCCCAGGTTCATCCTCAGGTGGAGTCATACTGGGGCCATGTGAATCCAATCGGGGAGAGGTCCTGTTATGATGAAGGCAAACGTTCGGCTGAAACCCTTTTTGTGAGTTATCACAAACAGAACAATGTCAAAATCAAGATTATCAGAATTTTTAACACCTATGGCCCGCGAATGCATCCCAACGACGGGCGCGTAGTTTCAAATTTCATTCTACAGGCGCTGCAGAACAAGGATATCACCATATATGGCGACGGGAAGCAAACACGTAGCTTTCAGTATGTTGACGATCTGATCGAGGGTATGGTACGAATGATGGCAACACGGGACGAGTTTACAGGTCCGGTCAATATCGGCAACCCGAATGAATTTACAATCCTTGAACTGGCTGAGAAGGTCATTAAACTTACCGGCTCAAAATCAAAGATTGTACGTATGCCGCTTCCTCCCGATGATCCCACACAACGTCAGCCCGATATCTCGCTGGCAAAAAAGGAACTTCACTGGGAACCCAAAATTCAACTGGACGAAGGGCTGACGAAAACGATTGATTATTTCAGGTCGATAATTGTATAAATTTCCCGTAATCAGCCATCATAGTAGCAGAAAGGATTTTATTTTACGATATTTGTTATCTGTTCCAAGGATCAGGTTTTCGTTATTTTATTGCCATAAGCCAGGAGCACGGTAAACCGATTAATACTCTCAGCCATGAAACATGCTGATTTTATTTACCCGACCGACAGTACAAAGGGCCTTAAGGACTTTAATCCTTCCTTTTCAGGGAAGTATAAGAGCAAAAAGAGCGCGGAAAAGGACCTCGAAAAAGGGATTGAGCAACTGTCGGTGATGCAGGACATGCTTTATGCCCATGACCGGTATGCGGTATTGATCATTTTCCAGGCGATGGATGCAGCGGGCAAGGACGGAACAGTAAAACATGTAATGTCGGGGATCAATCCCCAGGGTTGTCAGGTCACCAGTTTCAAGGTTCCGTCAGCCGAGGAACTTGACCACGACTACCTGTGGCGTTGCGTGAAACAGTTGCCCGAGCGGGGACGGATCGGCATCTTCAACCGTTCCTATTACGAAGAAGTGCTGGTGACGCGGGTACACCCGCAAATTCTGCAGAACGAGAAGCTGCCCGGCCTGCCCAAAGCGCCTGAAAATGACCGGAAATTCTGGAAACAACGTTTCGATGACATCAATAATTTCGAGAAATTTCTCACGAACCAGGGTACCATTATCCTGAAATTCTTTCTTCACGTTTCGCCTGAAGAGCAGAAAAAAAGGCTGCTTGAACGTATCGACGACCCGTCGAAAAACTGGAAATTCTCTACCGGCGATGTAAACGAACGCGCCCTTTGGCCGAAGTATATGGAAGCTTATGAAGAAATCCTGAAGCATACTTCGACGGAGGTTGCCCCCTGGTATGTGATTCCGGCGGATAAAAAGTGGTTTATGCGGGCAGCCGTCTGCGATGTAATCGTTGAAAGGATGCAGCAGCTCAAACTCCATTACCCTTTGCTGAACGACACTCAAAAGGCCGACCTGTTAAAAGCCAAAGAAATGCTTGAAAACGAGAATACTGAAAAATAATGCTGTGTAAATCTCGTTTGTAAGACTATATTTTTCAGGATGATCATTCGTGCTAGATCATCATCCTTCGTTAAACGATATCAATAACTCAATGGGCCTTAAAAGCAGCAAATATTACAACCAGAAAAAACGCTGGAAATTCTTTCTCCTTTTTGCAGCAGTCATCATCGTAGTGGCATCTTTATGGTTCTCAAACCTGTTGGTGCACAAAATCGCACAGGATGAACGGGCAAAAATCCAAACCTGGGCTAATGCCATCAACCACCGCCTGGCTCTTGTCAATTCGACCAGCAGATTTTTTGAACAGATACGCGACGAAGAACGCAAGCGTGTTGAATTATACGCTGCAGCCCAGAAAAGGGCTGCCGAAGCGGCAAATGATGATGCTTTCCTTTCTTTTTATTATCAGATAATTGAAAATAACACATCAATACCCGTAATACTCACCGATGAAGATGGAAATATAAATACCACCAGAAATATCGAGCTGGACACCGAGAAGATTAAAAAGATTACTCCTGAGATTAAAAAGAAGTTATCGTTATACCCGCCGGTTGTCATTGATTATTATCAGGGGAACCTGAATTATCTGTATTACTCCGATTCAAAGCTGTTTACCGAAGTCCAGAAAGTTCTTGACGAGATCATCAATTCCTTTTTCCGCGAGGTGGTTGATAATTCGGCAGCCGTGCCGGTTGTGATCACCGACAGCACCTGCCGTCATGTTATCGCTTCGGGCAACCTGGATGCCGATCGCCTTACTGATTCCGTTTACCTGAAACAACTGATTGCTGAGATGGTTTCCGAAAACGACCCGATCGTGATTACGGTTGCTGATCGCGGTAAAAACTACATTTTTTACAAGGATTCGTACACCCTTACCCAATTACGATACCTGCCCTACATCCTGTTTTTTATCATCAGCATTTTCCTTTTCGTTGCTTACCTCTTGTTCAGCACAGCCCGGCGTTCGGAGCAAAACCAGGTATGGGTTGGGCTCGCCAAGGAAACGGCTCACCAACTGGGCACCCCGTTATCGAGCATGATGGCGTGGATTGACTATCTCGAAACGAAAGGGATTGATTCGGATACTATCGGCGAACTTCAGAAAGACGTCAACAGGCTTCAAACCGTTACGGAACGGTTCTCAAAAATCGGTTCAACGCCGGTGCTGAAACCCGAAAATGTTGTGGAACTGGTTTATAACGCCGTGGCATATCTCAAGACCCGTACTTCACAAAAGGTGCAGTTTTCGATCAATGTAACGGACGATAAAGTAATCATGGCGCCGATCAACTACCATCTCTTCGACTGGGTGATTGAAAACCTTGTGAAAAATGCCGTTGATGCCATGTCGGGGAAAGGGAAGATCAAAATTGACCTTTACGAGGATGATCTTTTTGTGAAAATTGACGTCCAGGATACCGGGAAAGGTGTTGCCCGGAAAATGTTCAAGACTATTTTTAACCCAGGATTTTCAAGCAAGCAACGGGGATGGGGGCTGGGACTTTCCCTCTCCAAGCGAATCATCAGCGAATACCATAAAGGTAAAATTTTTGTGAAGGAATCAACCCTTGGAAAAGGGACGACTTTCAGGATCGTATTAAAAAAGTAGAAATGTTGAATGGATAATGGTTCAGGGAAGGGAAACTTCACAACGGGTTTCCCGACGGACTGATAACCTTTTCCTGTTAATTTCAGATTCATGGCCGGTATCTATATCCATATTCCGTATTGCAGGCAAAAGTGCAGCTACTGCAATTTTTACTCGCTGGCCACCACGAAGTATCGGGAGAGGCTGATTCCTGCCCTGGTTAATGAAATGCAACTGCAGCGCGATTACCTTGAAGGGGAAATTGTGCAAACGATATATTTCGGCGGCGGAACTCCTTCGTTGATGCGTGCCGGTGAAATCAACAGGGTGCTTTCGGCAGTATGTAATATTTTCGGGGTCGACAGCCAGGCTGAAATAACCCTGGAAGCCAATCCCGACGACCTCAGGGCTCCGAAACTCCACGCACTGAAGCAAGCCGGGATAAACAGGTTAAGTATCGGGATCCAGTCATTTGAAGATGCCGACCTCAGGTTCCTGGGACGCAGTCACTCCGCCGCACAAGCCCGTAATTGCATTGACAGGGCACAAAATGCCGGATTCAGCAACCTGAGCATTGATCTGATCTATGGTATTCCTACGCTCGACAGTGAAAGCTGGGAAAGTAACCTGTTAACAGCCCTGAGTTGCGGCATACCGCATATATCGGCCTATGCCCTTACAGTAGAGGAAAAAACACCGATGGCTTTGAAGATAAAACGCGGGAGTATTCCCGATGTGGACGACGAGGTGCAGCTTCAGCATTTCGGTATCCTGCGGTCATTGCTTCAGGCTCATGGTTATCAGCACTACGAAATCTCCAACTTTTGCGTACCGGGAATGTTTTCAAAACATAATACATCCTACTGGCAGGGAAAAAAATACCTTGGGATCGGCCCTTCGGCCCATTCTTTCAATTGGGTGTCGAGGCAATGGAATATTGCCGGTATCGGGCCGTACCTTGAATCTGTGAATAAGGGCATTGTCCCCTTTGAGATGGAAATGCTGACGAAAGCTCAGCGTTTTAACGAATATGTGATGACATCGCTGAGGACCATGTGGGGCTGCGACCTGAAAGAGATTGAAAAAATGTTCGGAGAGAGTTGGGCCTTTCAGGCGCTTGCTGATGCACGCCAATTTCTCGAAAACAAGATGATGGTAAGGAAAGATGGTGTTCTTTATCTTACAAATGACGGGCTTTTCCACGCCGACGGCATTGCATCGGAGTTCTTCAGGGTAGAGTAGGGGATAGCTGTTTTTATTTTAAGGAGTTGATGTAACAGGAGATTCCGTATCAGGAGTCCGGCGTTATCAGGTATTTGTCTGCTCCGGCATTCCATTTCTTTCCGGAGCCGGAATATGTGAAGATCCGTCACTGATTTGTAGAAGCCGTGGCTACGGGCTGTTCAGCCGAAGAATCGTCATCTTAGCCCAACCGCCATTCCTACCGGCTGGTGATCGGAAAACCGGAAGCCCGTTTCGATGGTCTTTACACCTTTAAGTTCAATGTTGGGCGACAGAACAAAAAAATCAATAAGGGTAACGGGCGTTACCCCTGTGCGGTAAGGTGTTCTTACATCGCGGTTTGTGGGCAGGAAAGAATCGTAAGCCCACTGCCAGTTTTCGGGAAGAGCATGTTCGGGAATGCCGGGATGAATGCACCTTGCATCGTACCCCTTGGAGACGGCAGAGGAATCATAGGGCAGGGGATTCTGGTTCCAGTCGCCGCCGGCAATCACATAATTACCTTTGTCAAATTCCGCTTTCATCAGTTTCTTCAGCATGCCGAGTTCCTGTATCCTCATGTCGGCAGCATCATTGAAAGCCGAATTATGCAGGTTTATGAGCACCAATTGTCTGCCGTTCGAAACGTTGTATCGGGAAAGAATAAAACACCGGTCGAGCATAAAAAGGTTTTTAGGCCAGCTATAGCACGACGGATAGGCGTGACGTTCAGCGGAAACTGGCCGGAAACGGCTCAAGGTCAGTTGGCCGGCAATAACCTTTCCCATAGGGCGGAAAACAGGCGCCGGGACGAATTTTACATTATAGTTGACGGCAAATGCAGCCGAATATGACGGGAAACCTGCTTCGATCCGCTGTATCTGGTTATCGCGGTATGATCGTTTTGCGAGGCTGTCTACCTCCTGTAAAAGGATAAAATCAGGCTTGTTGAATAATGTGGTCATCTGGTAAATAACACCGTCACGGTATCTTTGATACTCTTCCCTGGATGGACGGACCCTGCGTCCGCCTTCATAAAAGAAATCCATTTGTTCTCCCAGCCCGCAGTAGCCGATATTCCATGTGTAAAATGTAAGACTTGAATCTGCAGGCAGTGGTATAACGAATGAATCACCTTTCACTTTAACAGGTTCGATAGATTTAGGTCGAAAATCTGACACGGAGATAAAGACAAGCAGGAGCGCAACTGTTAAAACAGCAGCAAGCAACGGCCATAACAGAATATACAGGATAAGGTTTTTTTTTGTTTTCATAGGGCAGGTTCCGGGCATAAGTCATTAAAGGACAATATTTCTCATCTCCACGGTTGCATAAATATTCAATGAAAGCAGAGCACTCAACGAATTTAAAAAAAATAGTTAATTTCGCTCAGGTTTTGATTACCCAAAAAGGAACAACCATGCCAATTCTCGGTTCAATAATTAAGAGTGCTCTTGAGGTGCGAAACAGGATACCGGTCGAAAAACTCAAGCCGCAGGATCCATACAATGTTCAGGTGCGTACCTTGCGAAAACTGCTTCGTACAGCCCAGCTCACTTTTTTTGGTGAAGAGTATGGCTTTTCGCAGATGCTGCACAGCGATGATGTGGTGGATGTTTTTCAGCAAAAAGTTCCGTTGCATGATTACAATTCGATGCACCGGCGCTGGTGGTACCGCACCCTGAATGGAGAAGCCTTTGTATGCTGGCCGGGGCAGGTCAAACACTTTGCTTTGAGCTCAGGCACTTCGGAGGCTTCGAGCAAGTATATTCCGGTAACGCCCGATATGCTCCGCGCTATCAAGAAAACCAGTATCAAGCAACTGCTGTCGCTTACCAAATATGATTTTCCACCCGAGTTTTACGAAAAAGGCGCTCTTATGCTGGGTGGCAGCACTCATCTGCAGTATAACGGCACCTATTATGAAGGGGACCTTTCGGGCATCACTACGGGCAACATTCCCTTTTGGTTCCAGCATTTCTATAAACCCGGCAACCGCATATCGAAGGAACGCAACTGGTCGACGAAACTCGAAGAAATTGTAAAAAAAGCTCCGGAATGGGATATAGGCGCCATCGTGGGCGTCCCTGCATGGCTGCAAATATTGCTGGAAAAGATCATCGACCAGTACAACCTGAATACTATTCACGATATCTGGCCGAACCTGAACATTTATGTCCATGGAGGCGTTTCGTTTTCCCCATACGTTAAAGGCTTCGAAAAATTGTTGGCTCACCCGCTTACTTATGTGGAAACCTACCTGGCCAGCGAAGGCTTTATCGCTTACCAGAGCAGGCCGGGGTCCAACTCCATGCAACTGGTTCTTGACAATGGAATATTCTTTGAATTTGTACCTTTCACGGATGAGAATTTTGAAGAAGACGGCACGCTGAAGACCACTGCCGAAGCGCTTACCATCGACGAAGTGGAAGAAGGCCGCGAATATGCATTGCTGCTTTCGAGTTGCGCCGGGGCCTGGCGTTACCTGATCGGCGATACCATTAAGTTTACCTCGAAAGCCTTATCGGAAATTGTCATCACCGGACGCACCAAGCATTACCTGAGCCTGTGCGGCGAACACCTTTCACAGGAGAATATGAACCGCGCTATCGAGATGCTTGAACATGAACTGAATATTTCAATCCGTGAATTTACCGTTGCCGGAATCAGGCATGGCAGCATGTTTGCTCACAAATGGTATCTTGGCACCAACGATAAAGTGGATACTGAGGTTGCCCGACGGAAAATTGACGAATACCTGAAAATACTGAACGACGATTATCGTACTGAAAGGCTTCACGCCGTACGTGATGTAATGGTTGAAATATTGGATCCGGAAGTGTTTTATAATTGGATGCGCCTGCAGGGCAAGGAAGGCGGGTCTTTCAAATTTCCGCGTGTTCTGAAGAATGCCAAGTATGAACAATGGGATGAATATCTTTCTTCATTAAAGAAATAAATTTGACGGCCATTGCGTTGATTGTTCGTTTAACAACCCTATCCCTCCGACCGGCATCTGCCTGAGGATAAATTGTAGCTTACCACGTGTTAACCATAAAGCATTTTGAAGTATGCATCCATTAATACAAGGCATGATCCTCGGTCTTACCCTGGCAGCCCTGTTAGGCCCGGCACTCTTCACCTTGCTTCAGACGAGCATTCACAGGGGCTGGAGGTCAGGGGTTTTCCTGGCTATTGGTATTATCGTTAGCGACTTCAGTGTACTGATGCTGGCGTATCTCGGGGCGCTTCAACTCATCAATAAAAGAAATAATTACCTCATTGCCGGCATTATAGGCGGCATCATCCTTATCCTTTTCGGCATTTATACCTTCAACCGTAAGATACATTTTGATGAAAACAACAATCCCGTCGAAACAAAGGTTGCAGGCCCGCTGACGTATATTCTCAAAGGTTATTTTCTCAATATTATGAACCCTTTTGTGTGGTTCTTCTGGATTTCATCCATGGTGGGGGTAAGCTCAAATTTCGGGGATGATAAACACAGCATAATGATTTTCTTTATCGGGACTTTGTCCATCACCTTTTCAACAGATATTCTTAAAGTATTCGCAGCCAGTAAGTTAAAACGCCATTTGAATGGAAAGATACTGCTTTTCATCAACCATTCCGTCGGAATCATTTTAATGCTTTTCGGAGTCTTTTTAATGATCAGGACGGTGGTGCAATTCTGAACCGGCCACCGGCTGATCCTGTTTCACGAAAATGTGTTTATGCTGAAAACGGAAGCCGTCAGGATCCGGAAATGAAAAGGCAGGTTCCGGCCTTGTGTCAGTCATTTTCAAGGTGTTCTGAGGCGCTGTCCAGGTTCGGGATTGCGTGGTCTTGGCCGGGTTTAAAGTAAGGACCCTGAAATATGGATATCCGGTATTTGATAACAACCGATAACAACCGGGAGCCATCCATCATTTGAGCTCCTTCAGCCTTCATCCCTGACTGTTATAATTCTCCTTATTTCCACTGGTCTTTGCTGCTTTTCAGCTTATCGATAAGCCGGCGCTGTTTTTTGGTTGGCCGGCCAAGCCCGCGGTCACGATATTCCGAATTTGTTTCCTGGATTAATTTAACGCGGTCGTATTCTTCCTGTGGTGTGAGATCTTCGAGATAATCCGGAACCAGTTTGGCGCTGAGGCGGCTTTTGGGAAAATCTTTCACCCTCACGGTTTTGAACAATGGATTCAGGCTTACAATGATGATTTCACCGGTTTTGATCTCCTTGGCCGGTTTCACCGAAATATTTTCGATTTTTACTTTTCCGGCTTTACAGGCTTCCGTGGCCTGGCTGCGGGTCTTGAAAAGGCGTACTTCCCAAAGCCACTTGTCGATGCGGGGATGTTCGCTTTCCATGATTCCGGAAATTATTATTTTTTTCTGAAATATACTTCCATGGAGGCTCCCGTGAATTCAAACATTTCGCGGAGGCGGTTCTCGGCAAAGCGCTTGTAAGGATCGCGGATGTATTGCGGCAGATTGCAGAAAAACACAAAACTGGGATAAACCGTTTTAATCTGCGTGATGTATTTGATTTTAACATCCTTGCCTTTGTACAACGGGGGAGGGGTTTCAGTAAAAACGGGCAGCAGCGAGTCGTTCAGTTTCCGGGTGGCAATGCGCCGTTTACGGTTTTCGTAAACCTTTACAGCCAGTTCAAGGGCTTTATGGATTCGTTGTTTCGTCAGCACCGAGGTGAATACAATGGGATAATCGGTAAAAGGCGCAGTTTGTTTTCGTATATATTCCTCGAAGTGCTTCGTTGAGTTGGTGTCTTTTTCCACAAGATCCCACTTGTTAACCACCATAACAACGCCTTTGTGATTTTTTTCAATAAGGGAGAAAATATTCATGTCCTGGGCTTCAAATCCCTGCGTGGCATCGATGAGCAGGAGGCAAACCTCGCTATTCTCAATGGCGCGGATGGAACGCATCACGGAATAGAATTCAATATTTTCATAAACCTTGCCTTTCTTGCGTAAGCCGGCCGTGTCGACCAACAGGAAATCGAACCCGAATGAATTATAACGGGTAAAAATGCTGTCGCGCGTAGTGCCGGGAATAGGGGTTACGATATGACGGTCCTTTCCCAGCAAGGCATTCACCAGCGATGATTTCCCGACGTTCGGTCTTCCTACCACAGCAAATTTCGGAAGGTCAGGTACTTCTTCGGTTTCCGTTTTCCGGAAAGAAGCAACAATTTCATCAAGCAGGTCGCCGGTACCGCTGCCATTGGCCGATGAAACAGGGAAGACGCCATCAAGGCCGAGACTGTAAAATTCAGCGGCTTCATTTACCTTATCCGGGGTATCAATTTTATTAACAGCCAGAAAAGCTTTCTTGCGCGAGCGCCTGATTAATTCAGCCACATCCTCGTCCAGGGGAGAAAGTCCTTCGCGGGCATCGACCATAAAAAGAATAATGTCGGCTTCCTCTATAGCCAGCTCAACCTGACGGGTTATAGCCTGTTCAAAAATGTCATCCCCGCCGATGACGACGCCGCCGGTATCAATCACCGAGAACTCGATGCCATTCCAGTCGCTGTGCCCGTAATGCCGGTCACGTGTTACGCCGCTGGTCGGATCAACGATAGCGGCCCGTGAACCGGTAAGGCGGTTAAATAATGTGCTTTTGCCAACGTTAGGCCGGCCAACAATTGCAAGGATGTTACCCATATTGTAAAGTGGAATTTCGGTACAAAGGTAACCCTTTCTTGGTTAGGAACCTGCAAGAGGGTATCTTTCAGCAGGTTTACCGGGGAGGAGATAACGAGCGCCGGGATTCCATATATCCAGGGTAATTTCATAATAGTTGATTATCACATTGTTGTGATCAGGCTCACTTCCCGCTGATTCTGCCGGTTTCGCACCGAAAGGTTTTTATCAAAAAAAACTGCATTTTTTCAATTTCCAGCCTATAACCAATTCCGTTAAAAGCTATAAATAAGAAACGAAAGGTTATGAGAAGCAGCGAGTATTTACAGAACGACAATTTTGACGCAGGGATCTGCCGGATTGTCAGCAAGCGCGGAGTAACTTTTACCGTGTTTAAAAATGCGATCAGGCTCAACAGTGAATTGAGGGAAAAAATTCATGATGTCATTGACCTTCATCTCAGTGAATATGCTTTCCGGAATAACGCTGAAATCATTCAGGCTGCCAGGGAAAAAGCCGAAAACGAAAGCACCGAGCTTATGATGAAATTCCTGAGAGAGGGCGGAAATTATAAAGCAATAGAAGCAAAACTGCACCGAAACAGGATTATCAAACTGCTTGCACAAAAAGATAAAAAAGAACAGGCCGAACTGATAAAAAAATATACCTATGACACCCGTGCATCCTTTTGCGGATGCATCTAAAGAAAAAGGACAAGGCAACGATCTTCTTACTGACTCATCACACTCTAAAATACTGCTTCAGAAAACTCCCATTACTCGTTGACTCGTCTTAACCCCTGCATCTTAATTGATGCAGGGTTTTTTTTAAATGGCTGGTTTGCCGTTGAAATGTATTATGAAACAGTATGTGGCTGAACCTGCATCATTGAGCGATGCGCTAACGAAAGCAGTAAATTGTTAAAACCTGGCCATTGTGAAACGATTTCATTTATATCCGGAAATATTTACCGGAAAGTTAAGTATACACTAGCGGCCAATGATTCTGGGCCGGCCTGCCCTTTGCCTTCCGGACATGGCCATTGTTTATCGTTCCGGACAAGCCGGTACTCTTAATAAATTACATTGTCTAAACCTGCCCGATGTAGTTTATCGTCATATCAAAATGAAAATCGTCCGCCTGCTTTTTATCAGGGGAACCGGCAGTATGTTTATGTATCCAGTTCCAGGTTCTCACGGCCCGGATCATCCTGTTCAACATACGGGTAAAATATCCTATACCCAGAATCAGCATCATGATGAGGATAACAGCCATTGCAAACAATATCCCGTCGTTTGCGTTGCCGGTCCCTGCAAAGCTGCTGCTGCCAGCAAACAGAATTGCCAATAGTATAAAATAGCGTTTCATAGCTAACCGGTTTTAGGGGTTGAATATCAATCTGACTTTCAGTCAATTTTATTACAAATGTAATTCATATCAGTGGAGAATGTTTCTTATTATTGTAAAATGATCGGAGGATAAATGAAATGAAATCATTTGCGGACAAAATAATAGATTTCAACGGATCCCTTGATTTCAAGGGTACTTTACCGGCCGGCATCAGCCTGATGAACCCTTTCAGGGAAAACAGTGAAATCTTATCGGTATCATCGGCATTTTACCGTAAATATTACAGCGACATCAACCCTCGGCACCTGATCCTAGGTATTAACCCTGGCAGATTTGGCGCCGGAGTGACCGGCATCCCGTTTACCGATACCAGGCGCCTCGCCGATGAATGCGGCATCAACTATACCGGCAGGCAGACATATGAAACATCGTCGGTATTCGTCTATGAGGTCATTAAAGCCTATGGCGGACCGGAAAA
>Ga0116171_10003824_pt1 | contig 13782 bp, 12 predicted proteins | sample AD_JPNHW2_MetaG_FD_89798 | JGI IMG/M metagenome (GOLD analysis project Ga0116171, IMG submission 89798) | Active sludge microbial communities of municipal wastewater-treating anaerobic digesters from Japan - AD_JPNHW2_MetaG | ecosystem: Engineered > Bioreactor > Anaerobic > Digestate | place...
ATACCACCGTGGCACATCTGAACGAAATTCTGGGGACAGAAAACAAGCAGGAGATACGGGAGGCACTCGCATCTCTTAATTCTTCTCTTCATCAATTCAACGGCTTCATTGGGACACTCAACGACAATGCCCCGCGTATAGGGAGCATACTGGGTAGCGTAGACACCCTGGGCAGCAAACTAAACACCGGCATAAATGATCTCAACCAAACCCTTGTCAATTTGCAGGCGCTCTCTCTCGAATTAAAAGACGCAGGACTCTCGGAAACCGTAAACGAACTAACCTCCCTCGTCAAACACCTGAACAACCCCGGCGGGTCTCTCGGACAAGTTATGAACAACCCCGATCTATACAATAATATTACCCGGGTGCTCGGCAGTGTAGATTCCCTGGTACAAAGAATTAGCGATAACCCAAAAAAATACTTTAAAATAACTGTATTTTAATCTGCTATAATTGTCCGTAATTATTGTCCTGCTTAAAAAACAGAAAACCAACAAAATACGAGCCTGATTATCAACAATTTAAAAAAAGTAAATTTTTTATTGTTGATAATGAGGGTATTAAAACTTTTTTACAAAATCCAAGCGATTTTCATTTTTTTTTACCATTTTTTTCAACCAATTTTGTAATACTAACCTGAAATCATACATGTCTCCATCCTCACACAAAATTGTCTGGAATAATTGTCTGAATATTATTAAAGATATTGTTCAGCCTGCAAGCTTCAGCACCTGGTTCGAGCCCATTGTACCCGTAAGGCTGCAGAATTATGTCCTTACCATTGAAGTTCCTTCTCATTTTTTCAGGGAATACATAGAAGAGCATTTTATTGACCTGATTGGGCCCTGTCTGCGTAAAGAGCTGGGGAGTCAGGCTAAATTGGAATACAGCGTAAAAGTAGATTCCGGCAGTAAGGGAGTTCCCGTACCCCATCAGGTAAAAGGGCAATTCCAAAACAAGTCGGTCTCTTTTCACCGCAGCAGCGACGAACAGCTGGCAAGTCCCTATGTGATACCCGGAGTCAGACAGGTCAAGATTGACCCCCAGTTGAATGCCGCTTATTCTTTCGATAATTTTGTGGAAGGGTCCTGCAACAGACTTGCCCGCACAGCAGGTTTAAGCATTGCCGAGAAACCCGGCGGCCCGTTTAATCCATTGTTTATTTACGGAGGTTCGGGGCTGGGCAAAACACATCTTGCGCAGGCTATAGGTATTGAGATCAAGAACAAAATGCCCGAAAAAATTGTCCTGTACGTTTCGGCCAACCTGTTCCAGATCCAGTTTATGGATGCCGTCAATATAAAAAATAAGCTTACTGACTTCATGCATTTCTACCAGATGATAGATGTGCTCATAATTGATGATGTCCAGGAGTTTGCCGGAAAACCGGGAACCCAGAATGCTTATTTTAATATTTTCAATCACCTGCATCAATCGGGAAAGCAATTGATACTAACCAGCGACCGTGCTCCGGTGGATCTTAAAGACCTGGATGACCGATTGCTTTCACGCTTTAAATGGGGTCTTTCCGCAGAACTGCTGTCGCCTGATTACTCTACAAGGCTGGCCATACTGCAAAAGAAATGCTACAACGAAGGCGTAGAGGTCCCCAAAGAAGTCCTTGCGTTCATTGCCGAGCACGTTACAACCAATGTACGGGAAATTGAAGGAACTTTCTGTTCATTACTGGCACAATCCACTTTCAATAAGCAGCCTGTAACCTTAGAACTGGCACAATCCATAACGGACAAACTTGTAAGTCTCTCACCCCATGAGATTTCCATAAACGACATCCAAAAAATCGTCTGCAGTTATTTTGGACTTTCACCGGACAGCCTTGTCTCTAAAACAAGGAAGCGAGAAATCTGTCAGGCACGTCAGATCGCGATGTATCTGAGCAGGAATCTGACCAAAAATTCGCTCTCTTCAATAGGAGCAATGATTGGCGGCAAAGATCATGCTACCGTACTGCATTCCTATAATACCGTGTGCAATTTAATGGATACAGACCGCTCTTTCCGTCAATACGTGACGGATATTGAGAAACGACTCAGACACGGTTAATATCTGTTGAATCATGAATACACTGCAACCGGAATCCGTTTTTTCATTTTTTCACGAAATCTGCCAAATCCCGCGCGAAAGCGGAAATGAACGTGGCATGACCGAATATCTGCAGGCATTTGCCGACCGCAGAGGCCTGGAATGCCGTACAGACGGGGCCGGAAACGTTGTGATACGTAAACCTGCATCATCCGGTAAAGAAAACGCTCCTGTCATTGTCCTGCAAAGCCATACCGACATGGTATGCGAAAAAAACGAGGATGTTTTTTTTGATTTTTCCAAAGACGCTATAAATTATTACGTTGAAGACGGCTGGATGAAGGCCCGGGGCACTACACTCGGAGCAGATGATGGAATTGGGGTGGCGGCGCAGCTGGCAGTCCTCAATGACCTGACGCTTGTTCACGGTCCCATTGAATGCCTGTTTACCGTTTCGGAAGAGACCGGTCTGGACGGCGCCCGCGCATTGGCTCCGGGGTTCATTACCGGGGAAATCCTGCTTAATCTGGATTCGGAGGACGAGGGAGAAGTGTTCATTGGATGTGCCGGGGGCATAGACACAACGGCACGTTTTCAATATGCTCAGGTTCCCCTGCCGTCCGGAACAACAACCGTAAAAGTAGCTGTAAGTGGTGGCACGGGAGGACATAGCGGCGATGAAATCCATAAAGACCTGTGCAATGCCGTTCAGGTCCTTGCCCGTTTCTTGTGGAATGCAAGAAAAAAAATTGGCTTTGACATTGCGTCCATTAACGGGGGCAATAAGCGTAATGCTATAGCGCGCGAAGCTTTTGCCTTATGTGTAGTCCCTAACGGGGACATGGAATTGTTTCGCTCATTATTCATACAATACTCCGATGAAGTAAGCGGAGAATACAGAATTACAGATCCTTTTCTACGTACCGAAATTACTCCCGCCGGGAGCCCTTCCGGTATGATAGACCGCCATACCGCCGACCGGATTGTTGCGGCGCTATACTCATGTCCTCACGGAGCGCTGTCCATGAGCAAAGAAATCCCCGGTCTGGTTGAGACCTCAACCAATCTGGCCTCGGTAAAAATGGATATCGATGGTGAAATAAGAGTAGGTACCAGTCAGCGAAGTGCCATAGATTCGGCACGACGTAATGCGGCCATGCGCATTGAAAGCCTGTTCGCCCTGGCCGGCGCTCTGGTTACTCACGAAAGCGAATACCCGGGATGGGCCCCCAACAGTCACTCCCCTATTCTCCGTGTTTGTAAAGAAGCCTACGAGAAGCTTTTCAATACAGAGGTAAAAGTCAGGGCCATACATGCAGGTCTCGAATGCGGCTTGTTCCTCAATGCATTTCCTCATTTGGATATGATATCCTTTGGTCCCACACTCAAAGGAGTGCACTCTCCCGGGGAATGCCTGGAAATTTCCACTGTTCAGAAATTCTGGTTATTATTGTTGGAAATTCTTAAAACCGTATAATAATGGGAAAAGTTGCCGTCTCTATGCTATCTGCCGATTTCGGGCATTTGGAAAACGAGTGCAGAATGGTCAATTCCAGTTGTGCAGAATGGTTCCATCTGGATATTATGGACGGTGTTTTTGTTCCCAACCTCTCGTACGGTTTCCCGGTGATAAAAGCTATTGCACGTTATGCCCGCAAGCCCATGGATGCCCATCTGATGACGGTTCAACCCGCCAATCATTATGCACGTTGTAAAGAAATTGGCATTGAATGGCTTACAGTCCACTACGAAGCCTGCACTCACCTGCACAGGGATATACAGCAAATACATGCCTTAGGCATGAAAGCAGGCGTTGCCATTAACCCTGCTACCCCGGTTCATCTACTGGACAGTACACTTCCTTATGCAGACATGATACTGATTATGTCTGTCAATCCGGGATACGGTGGCCAGCAATTTATTGGTGAAACGTATGGAAAAATAAACCAATTGACACAAATGCGCCGGGAAAGGGATCTTTCTTTCCTGATTCAGGTAGACGGGGGTGTTTCTTCAGAAAATGCAACTCATTTGTATGATGCCGGAGCCGATGTCCTTGTTGCAGGCCATTTTGTTTTCAGTGCCCCGGATCCGCTGGAAGCGATCCGTTCTATCAGTTGATTTTTGCGATCAGCGTCTCGCAACCTCGTACTTTATCGCCAATGCCGACCTTGATATCGGCATCTAAAGGCAGAAGAATATCTACACGGGAGCCAAATTTAATAATGCCCATTTCGCTGCATTGCTGTACCTCTTTTCCTGTTCTAGCGGTACATACAACCCTTCTGGCTATAAGTCCGGCAATCTGGCGTACCCCGATGATCTGTTTCCCGCTCTTAAGAAAGACTGTGGTATGTTCGTTTTTCTCAGAAGACTTGGGATGCCAGGCTACCATTTTATCACCCGCGTGATATTTATAATAGATTATCGAACCTTTTACAGGATACCAGTTTATATGTACATTAAAAATATTCATAAAAATGGAGACCTGGAGCCTTTTTTCATGCAGGTATTCATTGATCTCCACTTCTTCAATCATCACAATTTTTCCGTCTGCAGCAGCAATCACCGAATGATCGTCCAGCACAATCTCCCGTCCCGGGATCCGGAAAAATGAGAACGTTTGTATGAGCACAAGGACCGAAAGCACCAGGAACCCTCCAATTATCCAGAAGTTATCTTTCAGGAACGACAGGATTACTACCAGACAGACCAGAAAAGCAAGCATTACGATAAGAATTGTGGTATATCCTTCTTTATGGATCCGCATAGTATCAGGGTATAAGAACAACAAATAAAACATAAAAAACAGCCACGGGGAAGGCCAGCAATGCCCCGTCAAAACGGTCGAGCAAACCACCGTGTCCGGGCATAATACGACCGGAATCTTTTACCCCGGCATACCGCTTAAGTTCAGACTCAATAAGATCTCCAAACACACCTGCCACACAAATTATCACGGCCAGCACAAGACAATGATACCAGGCAAAAGGGAGGAGGCCCGTGGCATAAAGGGCGTAAGCCGCTCCGAATGAAAATACGACGCTACCCACAAACCCTTCCCAGGATTTTTTAGGGGAGATTCTCGGAAACAATTTATGTCCGTTTTTTTGGCCGAAACTCATTCCAATGACATACCCACCCACATCGGAAGCCCATAAAATAATAAAAAGCCCGAGCAGGCAGGTTCCCTGAAAACTCCCCGAAGAATTGAAGACTAAAAAATTAAATGTGGAGAAGGGAAAAACGATATATACAAGCGGCAACAAGAGAAAGGCACCCGTTCTGTAAGCAGATTCCGATCTGTGGTAAAGAACGCTTATCCAGGTTGCCGTAACGGACAGGATTAACAAAAGCATCATATAGCGTGAGGCACCAACGCCATATCTGGCGACCACATAAGTGGTCAGGAAAAGCAAAAGCGCAGATAGGAAACCCAATACCTGACCCGTTTTATTCTCTTCTTTGACAGTCATTCTGTAAAATTCAATGACCATAATGCCCACGAAACACGTCATAAGAATTGCGTATCCCAACGGATGCACCAGCAGGCCCGCGACCATCAACAGAATGAATACCAGGCCGGAAAGGCTTCTTTTAATTAGCGTGCTCACTTGTTGCTACTTGTCGTTTACCAAAAATCGTCTCCAGATCATCGGCAAAAATAACTTCTTTTTCCAGCAGTTGTTCGGCCAGTTTAAGGAATCCTTCTTTATGCTCTTTCAATACTTTACGGGCCGTTTCATAGGCTTCGTCAATAAGTCTCTTTGCCTCTTTATCTATCAGTTGTGCCGTTGTTTCGCTGTATGGTTTGCCTATGGTGAACCCGGCGCTTTCAGACGAATCGTAGAAGCATATATTCCCGACTTTTTCGCTCATTCCCAGGTATGAAACCATGGCGTAAGCCTGCCGGGTGACTTTTTCCAGGTCGTTCATGGCTCCCGTCGAAATCTTGCCTATCATTACTTCTTCTGCTGCGCGTCCGCCCAGAGTGGCAGCCATTTCGTCCATCATTTGCTCAACGGTGGTAATTTGTCTTTCCTCGGGAAGATACCAGGCAGCGCCCAAGGCACGTCCTCTGGGAATAATGGTAACCTTCAAAAGTGGATTGGCATACTTCAGCATCCAGCTCACGGTGGCGTGACCGCTCTCGTGAAAAGCAATTGTACGCTTTTCTTCCGGACTGATGATTTTGCTTCTGCGCTCCAAACCACCTACAATCCTGTCAATGGCATCGAGAAAATCCTGCTTCTGGATGGCCGGTTTGTCTTTACGGGCTGCAATAAGTGCAGCCTCGTTACATACGTTGGCTATATCGGCACCCGAAAAGCCGGGCGTTTGTTTTGCCAGAAACTCCAGGTCAAAACCTTCTTCCAGTTTCAGCGGGCGGGAATGAACTTTGAATATTTCGAGTCTTTCCTTGCACTCAGGCAAGTCTACATGGATCTGCCGGTCAAAACGGCCGGCACGCATGAGTGCTTTATCCAGAATATCGGCCCGGTTGGTTGCAGCCAGGATAATTACACCGCTGTTGGAACCAAAACCGTCCATCTCGGTAAGCAACTGGTTAAGTGTGTTTTCACGCTCATCATTCGAGGTAAAACCCGCATTCTTGCTTCGCGCACGTCCCACAGCGTCTATCTCGTCAATAAAGACTATACAGGGTGCTTTTTCCTTTGCCTGCCGGAAAAGATCACGAACCCGCGATGCGCCTACCCCCACGAACATTTCAACAAAATCAGATCCGGAAATAGAGAAAAAGGGGACGTTGGCTTCACCGGCAACAGCCTTGGCCAAAAGGGTCTTTCCGGTTCCCGGAGGGCCTACCAACAGAGCTCCCTTGGGGATCTTTCCTCCCAGGTTAGTATACTTTTGAGGGTTTTTCAGAAAATCTACAATTTCCATTACCTCCACCTTAGCTTCTTCCAGGCCGGCAACATCTTTGAATGTGACGTTGGCTGTAGCCTTTTCTTTCTCAAAAAGCTTGGCTTGCGAACGACCCACGTTGAATATTCCGCCACCCCCGGCTCCGCCGTCTGCACCGCGTGACATGCGACGGAACATAAAAACCCAGATAAGAATCATAATAACGGGAATCATGAGCCATTCCAAAATCCTGCCCCAATAGTTGGAGCGAAGATCTACCTCAAATTTAAAACGCTGGTCTTCGGGCAAAGCACTGCGGATTTCTTCAATCTGGGATTCGGCGTCGAAGTTCTCAGAAACGATGAAATAAAATTGTGGTGCAAACTTGGGTATCTTGTCTCCGAATTTTGCTTTATATTTTTCAAGGCTGTCTGGCTTAATATATACCTCACCCCTTTGCAGGTTACTAATAAATACAATCTTCTCGACCTCCCGTTGCGGGACCATCTGTTCTTTTACCGTAAGCCATTCCGTTTTTACAGGATCGCCGGAGCCATTGGCAAACATAAAATAAATAATAACGCCCAGGGCGAGGATATAAACCCAGTAGATGGGATTTATTTTCCGTTTCTGCGGTGTCCCCGGAGATTTTCCCGGCTTGTTGGGTATGTTTCCGTTCATAATCTAATCTAAAATGTTACTCTGAATAATGTTTAATCACCGCATCGGCCCACAGATCTTCCAGTCTGTAAAAACGTCTGTATTCCGTTTGAAAAATATGGACTACAATATCTGAATAATCCAGTATGATCCAGAACCTGTTTTCCTTTCCCTGACATCTTCTTACTTTTCTCCCGGCCTTTTCCGCCATCTGCTTTTCCACTTCATCTGCTATAGCACCCACCTGAACACCGGAATCTGCGTGACAGATGACAAAATGGTCACAAATGGTGGTGCCCAGCTTTGTCAGGTCCAGACTGCAGACTTCCCCGGCTTTCTTATCCAGCATAGCGCCGGCGATAATCTCAATTTCTCTCATATACTATTCAATATCTTACAAAGATAATTATTAATTGCTACTTTTGCGCCCATGATAAACTTCCAGATAATCCGGTTTGACGAGATTGATTCCACCAATACAGAAGCACACAGAAACTTAGCCACAGCCGCCGAAGGTACTGTTTGGACGGCCGGTTTTCAAACAAAGGGACGGGGACAATACGACCGCCATTGGGAAAGCGAACGGGGACTGAACCTGCTGGCTACAATCCTGCTTCGTCCCGTATTCCTGCCGGCTAACGAACAATTCCTTATATCAAAATGTACCGCTCTGGCTATTTGCGATTTTTTACGCACATTCCATTTGAAACCGGGAATCAAATGGCCGAACGATATCTACATTGGGCCCAATAAAATCTGCGGGATACTCATAGAACATCAGCTATCGGGAAGCCAACTGGTCTCCAGTATCATAGGATTTGGTATTAATATAAACCAAACCCGGTTCGACGGGGCGCCCAATCCCTCGTCACTGGCACTTGAAACGGGAAAAACTTATTCTCCCGAAACACTGCTGCCGCAGGTCCTGAATCAAATACAAAAGTGGTACCAAACACTGAAACAGGGAAAAGCTGACATAATTGACAGGAACTATACCGGGTTACTGATCAACAAACCCGGCACCTAAAGGTATTTCGCAAACTCCTGGGCGTAATTGCGTGCAGCAGCTTCCGGACCAAGGGGCGACTGAACGATCCCCCGTGACACATTTATCAGAAGCCCGCCCTGACTGTTTTTTCCATAACGGAACACTTCTTCAACAGAACCGCCCTGGGCTCCCACTCCGGGAACCAGCAGAAAATGATCCGGGGCAGCCTGGCGAATCTCTTCAAGCACAAGTGATCGTGTAGCTCCCGCAACATACATAATTTTTTGGGGACCGGCCCACGTATTGGCTGTTTCAATAACCTTCCGGTACAGGGGACGACCGTCTGACAAGGTGAGTGTTTCAAAATCACAGGCAGAAGGATTCGACGTCAACACAAGCAATATTACCCATTTACCTTCATATTCGAGGAAAGGAGCAATTGAATCGTAGCCCATGTATGGAGCCATGGTTACCGCATGGCAGTCCATATGCTCAAAAAAAGCCCTGGCATACTGCACCGCAGTATTACCAATATCACCTCTCTTGGCATCGGCAATCACAAAATGATCCGGATAGTGTGATCTGATGTAGGCGACCGTCTTTTCCAGACATTTCCAACCCTCCGAGCCTCCCGCTTCGTAAAAGGCAACATTTGGTTTGTATGCAACGGAATACGGAGCCGTTGCATCAATAACCTCTTTATTGAAGGTAAAAGAGGCAGAAGCCGTATCGAGGCCCACACACAGGCAACTGTGCTTAAGGCCAATTTGTTCACTTAGTGTCCGAAGCGTCATCTTTTAATCTTTCTGAATTTTCGGCAATCTGCAGCTGCTCTATCACTTCCTGGATTTCACCGTCCATGAAGACCGGCAGATTATGCATTGTATAATTGATTCTGTGATCGGTTACACGGCTTTGAGGGTAATTGTAGGTGCGGATCTTGGCCGATCGGTCCCCCGTAGACACCATTGTTTTCCTTTTGGCCGAAATCTCATTCAGGTATTTCTCGTACTCCATATTGTACAACCGGGTACGCAACTCGGCCAGTGCTTTGTCGTAATTTTTCAGCTGAGATTTCTCATCCTGGCATTGTACAACAATCCCCGAGGGAATGTGAGTGAGGCGAATAGCCGAATAAGTAGTATTCACGCTCTGACCGCCGGGCCCAGAGGAACAGAAAGTGTCCTTTCTGATATCTTTTTCGTTGAGTTCAATATCAAACTCATCGGCCTCGGGAAGCACCGCAACCGAGGCGGCGGAAGTATGTACCCTCCCCTGTGTTTCTGTCTGGGGGACACGTTGCACGCGATGTACACCGCTTTCGTATTTGAGTATTCCATACACGCCCGCACCGCTGATCTTGCAAATAACTTCTTTAAAACCTCCGGAGGTTCCTTCGGACACACCGGTAATCTCCATTTTCCAGCCTTTCTTCTCAATAAACCGACTGTACATACGAAAGAGGTCCCCTGCAAAAATGGAGGCTTCGTCTCCTCCGGTTCCTGCACGTATCTCCATTATGGCGTTCTTGCTGTCCTGTGGATCTGCCGGAATAAGTAAAATTTTAATACGGTTCTCAATATCCGGGATCTGTTCTTCCAGTAACGCAATTTCTTCTTTGGCCATTTCACGGATTTCCTCGTCTTTTTCAACAGCCAGAATCTCTTTGGCTTCGTTCAGGTGGTCCAGCGCCGTCCTGTATTTTTTCCCGGCTTCAATAACAGGGCCAATTTCGGCATATTCTTTATTCAGGGCAACATAGCGTTTCATATCCTGGATAAGACCGGGATCCGATAACTGCTGCTGCAGCGTTTCATATTTGCGGCTAATACCCGCCAGTTTTGTCAGTAATGAATTTTCGGGCATATATTTTTATTAATCGCGCAAAGATACTATTTTTAGGTAAAACAAAAGAAGCTGCCCCAAATGAGGCAGCTTCTTCCGGAAAATAAGACCTTTATTCGTAACTGTCAAGAATGCCTTTGATCATTCCCGGTTCCAAACGGCCATGCACCTTGCCTCCAATCATCATTACGGGAGCAAGGCCACAGGCTCCAATGCAACGGAGACAGTCTAAAGAGAATTTTCCGTCTTCCGTAACACCGCCAACTTTAATATTCAATTCTTTTTCAACAGCTTCCACAATCTTTTCTGCTCCCCTTACAAAGCAGGCAGTGCCCATGCAAATGGAAATGGGATATTTTCCCTTGGGAGTCATGGTAAAGAAAGTATAAAATGAAACCACTCCGTATACTTTAGCAAGAGGCATATTCAGATTAACGGCCACCTCATTCTGCACTTCTTCGGGAAGGTATCCGAAATGCTCCTGGGTCTTGTGTAATACATTTATAAGTTCACCCGGTTTATTCCCAAAAGAATCACAAATATCTTTTATGGTCTTTTTGTGACAATCGTTTAAAATCAATTTATTCATAAGATTAGCTATTAAGGGTTATTTTTTCGGGTGACCGAAATAATGGGTATGTAACAAATGATGTGATTTTTCGCTGAGCGGCTTGCCAAGAAAATCTTCGTACAGGGCAATGATCTCGGGATTCTCATGTGATTTGCGAATGGGTTTCCCGGCGTCTTCTTTATAAATAGCTTCCATACGGGCCTTTATGAATGAAGAATTGCCTCTGTGCAGCGGCTGACCGGCACCGCCAATACAACCGCCCGGACAGGCCATGATCTCAATGGCATGGAAGTTATACATTCCCTTTTTAATGCCGTCAAGCAATTTGCGTGCATTCCCCAGAGTATGGGCAATCCCAATATGAATAGGAGTTCCGTTGAAATCCACGGTTGCGGTACGGATCCCTTCCAGACCGCGAAGCTCGGTGAAATCTACTTTTTCGAGCTTCTTGCCGGTAAATACTTCGTAGGCAGTACGGGTAGCTGCTTCTATCACACCGCCGGTTACACCAAAGATAACTCCGGCACCGGTAGATTCGCCCATCGGATGGTCAAAATCTTCATCGGGAAGGCTCCTGAAATCTATATTGGCCATTTTTATCAGCTGGGCCAGTTCACGGGTAGACAAGGCATAGTCTACATCGGGGTTTCCGTCTACGGAAAATTCTTCACGTTGACATTCGTATTTTTTTGCCAGACAGGGCATAATAGATACTACCACCATATCTTCGCGTTTGATACCCATTTTTTTTGCCAGATAGGTCTTGGCAACGGAACCGAACATTTGTTGCGGAGAGCGGGCCGTTGAAGGAACATCCAGCATATCGGGATAATTGCATTCAAAGAAATTGACCCAGGCAGGGCAACACGAGGTAAGGATAGGCAGTCTGACACTCTTGTCTCCCTGGAGGTGACGGCTTATACGATCGAGCAGTTCGGTGCCTTCTTCCATGATTGTAAGGTCGGCAGCAAAGTCCGTATCGAATACTTTGTCAAAACCAAGGGCACGGAGGGCAGCGGCCATCTTTCCGGTTACGGAAGTACCTGCGGGATAACCGAATTCTTCACCCAAAGCGGCACGTACGGCCGGAGCGGTCTGTACCACCACCGTTTTGGCAGGATCTGCCAGGGCACGGATAACCTTGGGAGTATGGTCAACCTCGGTAAGAGCACCTGTAGGACACACAGCCACACACTGTCCGCAGAAGGTGCAGGGAGAATCTGTCAATTCCTGTTCAAAAGCGGGCGCCACAACGGCCATAAAACCGCGGTTCACGGCGCTAAGCGCGCCAACGGTCTGAACATCGTTACATACTGTTTCGCAACTGCGGCACATGACGCACTTGTCCATATCCCGGATAAGTGCGGGAGAAGCATCTTTTCTGTAGGTAGACATGGCAGCGGTAGCCTCGCAGTGGATCTCGCGGATACCCATCATATTGGCCAGGGCCTGCAGTTCGCAACGTCCCGATTTAAGGCAGGTCAGACAATCCTTTGGGTGATCGGACAACAACAACTCAACCACCGTACGCCTTGAGTTCAGCACGCGGAGAGAATGCGTTTTAACGTCCATACCTTCTGTACATTCGGTAACGCAGGCGGGAACCAGAGTCTTGCGTCCCTGGACCTCGCATACACATACACGACAGCCGCCGGGTTTGTTCTCAATACCCAAGTGTTCCATGTTCATATAACAAAGCGTAGGAATATGTATCCCTGCTTGTTTTGCCGCCTTCAATACAGTGGTTCCTTTGGGAACTTCAACGGCTTTATTGTCTATAGTCAGTTTTATCGTTTCCATATTCTCGCTTATTGGACAGTAATAGCATTAAACTTACACTTCTGATAACATACCCCGCAATGGATACAAATCTCCTGGTTGATGGTATGAGGCTGACGTTTTTCACCGGTGATGGCCTGAACGGGACAATTGCGTGCGCAGAGAGTACAACCCGTACATACGTCAGGATTTATGAAATAGTGACGCAAAGCCCGGCATTGACCGGCAGGACAAACCTTATCCTGCACGTGGGCCAGGTACTCGTCATAGAAATTGTCAAGAGTGGAAAGAACCGGGTTGGGAGAGGTCTGACCCAGTCCGCACAAAGCGGTATCCTTAATCACCAGAGCCAGGTTCCGCAACTGTTCCAGGTCACTCATATTGCCTTTCCCATTGCAAATCTTCTCCAGCAGTTCCAGCATACGCTTGTTGCCAACACGGCAGGGTGTACATTTTCCGCAGGACTCCTCTACAATGAATTCCAGGTAGAATTTGGCAATGCCAACCATACAGTCGTCCTCGTCCATTACGATCATGCCTCCCGATCCCATCATAGAACCCGCAGCCACAAGGCTGTCAAAGTCAATGGGGGTGTCGAGGTGTTTCTGGGTAAGGCAACCTCCGGAAGGACCGCCCGTCTGAACGGCTTTAAATTTCTTGCCGCCCTTGATACCACCGCCGATCTCATAAATGATTTCCCGCAGGGTAATCCCCATGGGCACTTCAATAAGACCTACGTTATTAATCTTGCCGGCCAGTGCGAATACTTTGGTGCCTTTTGATTTTTCCGTACCGATACTGGAGAACCACTCCGGTCCCTTGAGGAAGATAACGGGGATATTGGCATACGTTTCCACGTTGTTCACGTTGGTGGGTTTGCCAAGGTATCCGCTCTGAGCAGGGAACGGCGGCTTGAATGTAGGTTCACCCCGTGACCCTTCCATGGAGTGGATCAAAGCGGTTTCCTCTCCGCAGACAAAAGCGCCTGCACCGTAACGCAATTCCATGTCGAATGAGAATTTGCTTC
>Ga0116171_10003827_pt1 | contig 13776 bp, 12 predicted proteins | sample AD_JPNHW2_MetaG_FD_89798 | JGI IMG/M metagenome (GOLD analysis project Ga0116171, IMG submission 89798) | Active sludge microbial communities of municipal wastewater-treating anaerobic digesters from Japan - AD_JPNHW2_MetaG | ecosystem: Engineered > Bioreactor > Anaerobic > Digestate | place...
AGCCGATACAATAAACATGTTCATATATTCAGCAAGGAAGAAGAAGGCGAATTTGATACCTGAATATTCGGTATGGAAACCGGCAGTTAACTCCGATTCTGCTTCAGCCAAGTCGAACGGACCGCGGTTGATTTCAGCTGTACTGGCAATCAGGAAAACAATAAATGAAATGACAGCTGGAATGTGACCTTTAAAAATCCACCATCCATTGGCCTGACTTTCCACAATTCCTGAAAGTTGCATTGTTCCGGCAAAAACTACAATTGAAAGCAATGATAAACCTACAGAAAGTTCGTAACTCACAATCTGAGCACCACTACGCATGGCACCAATCAACGAGTATTTGCTGTTACTCGACCAACCTGCAAGCAAGATACCCACAACGCTAAGCGACGAAACTGCCATCACGTAAAAAACACCAATATTGAAATCGATTGCCTGAAGTCCTTTGGCATAAGGTATTGCTGCCATTGCAAGGAACGAACAAATAATCACGATAAAAGGTGCAAGGTTGAAAAGGAACGGATCCGATTTGCGAATCGGGATCAACTCCTTCAACAAAAGTTTAATCAAGTCGGCAATGGTTTGAATAATACCCCATTTCCCAACGCGGTTTGGTCCAACGCGGTTTTGCATAAACGCACAAACCTTACGCTCGGCATAAACAAGGAATAAACCAAGTAAAGCATACGCTGCCAAAAAGACCAACCCGACGAGAACAAACTCGGTAAATGTGACCAATCCCGGCGACATCAGGCCAGAAAGCCACGAATGGATTTGGCCGGTAAGTGTCGAAAAGTCGTAAATGTTAGATGTCATATTAGTGTTCATTATCGGTCAATATCAGGAATTACTAAATCGAGCGAGCCGCTGATTGCGATCAGGTCGGCAATCTTGCATCCTTGTGAAATCTCATTCATTACAAACAAGTTGCTGAAGTTAGGTGTACGGAATCTCATCCGGTACGGAGATTTATTACCATCGCTAACCACATACACGCCGAGTTCGCCACGAGCTGTTTCAACTCTGCGGAAATACTCGCCAGCCGGAAGTTTGATAATTGGTTTCATCTTGGCTGTGTAATCGCCTTCAGGAATATTATCGATCAATTGTTCGATAATATTAAGCGATTCCCACATTTCCCGCATACGAACTTTGTAACGGGCAAAAGTGTCGCCTTCAGTTTCAAGAATTTCGTTAAACTGAACTTTATCGTAAGCGCCGTAAGGTGCAATTTTCCTGATATCGCATGAGAAACCTGAACCACGGCCTGAAGGCCCGGTAACACCGTAACCAATTGCAGTTTCTTTACTCATGTATCCAATTCCCTTCGAACGGTTATGGAAAATCACGTTGCCAGTAAGCAATTGATCGTATTCGGGCAATTTCTTGCGGAAATAAGTTATAAACTCTTTCGTCCTTTTCTGGAAATTTGGATGAATATCGTGCATCAACCCGCCTGGCATCACAAAACTGTGAAGCAAACGAGACCCGAAAGATTCTTCGAAAATGTCGAGAATGTACTCACGATCGCGCAAACCATAAAAGAAAGTTGTTAACGCGCCAAGGTCCATACCAAAAGCACTCCACCATAACTGGTGAGAAGCCAAGCGGTTAAGCTCATCTAAAATGGTACGGATGTATTTTACCCGCTCCGTAACTTCAATTTGCATGGCATCTTCCACAACCAAACACACCGCTTCGTTGTTCATATGTGCTGAGAGGTAGTCCATCCTGTCGGTTAAATGAATAATTTGAGGATAGGTCAACGCCTCGGTCATCTTTTCGATTCCACGGTGAATGTATCCGATGTGAGGGATCAGGTATTTTACCGTTTCACCTTTCAGGCATACTTCAAGCCTTAATACACCGTGAGTCGAAGGGTGCTGAGGACCCATATTAACAATGTATTCCTCATTTTCTCCAAGAATCACGTCTTTAATAATTTCTTCACTCATATGCTGTGAGTATTAACGTTCAATAATATTAACCTCGTCGCGGTAATCTTTGCGAAGCGGGAATCCGGCACCGTCTTCCAAATAAAAGCGTTTCAGGTACGGATGGTTATTATAGTGTATTCCAAAAAGATCGAAAACTTCGCGTTCAAAGTACTCGACAGCCGGATAAAGTGCAGTAAGACTATCTACTTTGGCATTATCTCTGTCTTCAAGAACCGATTTCAGAACCACAAGATGACGCTTTTCTGTCGACTCAAGATGATAAACCACAGTGAAGTTCTTTACAAAGTCAACAGCAGTATGATTAATCATATAATCGAACGCAGTTCTGCTATCCGATTTCAGTTTCTCCGCCAATGCATATAACTTTTCAGCCGGAACAGTCACTTCTAAAAGTTGTGTTCCTTCCGAAAAAGTAGCATCAGGCTCAAGAGAACCGATTATTTCTTTTAATTCCTCTCTGTTAAGCATGATCGTTTTATAGAAGTTTTTCGTTAGGATCTTCGTAATCAAAAATTGATTCACCTTTTATCTTACGCTGTAGCTGCATCACACCATAAAGCAATGCTTCGGGGCGGGGTGGACATCCGGGAACATAAACATCAACTGGAATGATGTGGTCAACACCACGAACTACAGAATACGAATTATAAAAGAATGGCCCGCCGGAAATTGCGCAGGCGCCCATTGCAATTACATATTTAGGTTCAGGCATCTGGTCGTACAAACGTTTGAGTACCGGTGCCATTTTGTGATTGATTGTTCCGGCAACAACTACAACGTCGGCCTGACGTGGCGAAGCACGGTAAACTTCAATCCCAAACCGGGAAAAATCATGACGCGAAGCTCCGGTTGCCATCATTTCAATACCGCAACAGCTGGTAGCGAAAGTAAGTGGCCAGATTGAATTGGAGCGTCCCCAGTTCAAAACGCTGTCGATACTTGTCAGAAATACGTTACCGCCTGACTTTTTCAGGAGTTCGAGCGACTCATTATCGCCGAAATCCTCATACTTCATTGATTTGATTTTTACACCCATTTTAAAGCTCGTTTTTTCCAGGCATACAACAGGCCGAGACCTAGTATGAAGAAGAAAATAATGATTTCAACAAATGCTCTCATCCCGATTGCTTTCATTACAACTCCCCATGGAAACAGGAAAACTGTTTCAACGTCAAATACCAGGTAGATGATAGCAAAAAGGTAATAACCCACGTTGAATTGAATCCACGCAGGCCCCTCAGACTCAATACCGCACTCGTAAGGCTCTGATTTAACGGGATTAAACGATTTTGGAGCAATAAGCGATGCGAAAATAATTGCGCCTCCAACAAGGATAACAGCAACTACAAAAAAGAGAATTAAAGATTCACTTTCCATATTTTTAAGTTTTTCTAGAAAAAATTGGTAAGTCCAAATGACGGTGCAAAAGTAGTTTTTTCAGTTTAGTACCAAACTTTTTTCCAGAAAAAATTGATTGATATTTCGCAATCCATCAGCGATTTTATGAATAAAACAATTTGTAGAATATTGAAATTTACTGACATGCCCTGACAAAACAGGAAGGGTTGATTAGAAATTCAAAATTAATTTCCAATCAACCCCATTTTTGAGCCCCCTGCCGGACTTGAACCGGCGACCTGCTCATTACGAATGAGCTGCTCTACCAACTGAGCCAAGGAGGCATACAAAAGACTAAAGTCATCAGTGGATGACTTTAGTCTTTCTTTTATATTATACTATTGAAGGAATCTGAGATGTGTTGTATTTTCCTTCTTCCAGTTTTGTACGAACTTCAGCAAATGCTTTAATTGTATAATCAACGTCTTCCAATGTATGCATTGCCGTAGGAATCAGCCGAAGCATGATCTGCCCTTTCGGAATCACCGGATAAGTAACAACTGAACAAAATACATTGAAATTTTCGCGAAGGTCCATAACCACATTTGTAGCCTCTCCTACCCCTCCTTCGAAAAACACGGGAGTCACGCATGAATTCGTTACGCCAAGATTGAAGCCCTGATCGCGCAAGCCTTTCTGAAGTGCAGCAACTACCGTCCACAAACGTTCACGAAGTTCAGGTCTGGTGCGCAACAATTCGAGTCTTTTTAATGCTCCAATTACCATAGGCATCGGAAGAGACTTAGCAAAAGTCTGAGAACGCATATTGTAGCGCAGGTAATTGCAAATATCCTCGTCGCAGGCAATAAAAGCTCCAATTCCAGCCATTGATTTGGCAAACGTTCCAAATAACAGGTCCACTTTGTCCATTACTCCAAAATGTTCAGGAGTACCTGCACCTGTTGCTCCCATGGTTCCAAAACCATGAGCATCGTCAACCAACAAACGGAAGTTATATTCGTTTTTCAAAGCGGCAATTTCATCCAATTTACCCAAGTCGCCAGCCATTCCAAAAACGCCTTCAGTAATAACCAAAATACCGCCGCCCTGTTTTTCAGCCAAACGAGCTGCTTTATTAAGCATATTGCGAAGGCTGTCCATATTGTTGTGAGCAAAGACAAATCGTTTGCCCATGTGCAAGCGAACACCATCGAGGATACAGGCATGAGCCTCTGAGTCGTAAACAATTACATCATTCCTTCCAACAACAGCATCGATAATTGATACCATTCCCTGGTATCCAAAATTCAATAAAAATGCATCTTGTTTTCCAACAAATTCGGCAAGATTGTGTTCCAGCTCTTCGTGTTTATTGGTTTGTCCCGACATCATTCGGGCACCCATCGGATAAGCCATTCCATATTCGGCTGCCGCCTGAGCGTCGGCTTCTCTCACTTCAGGATGATTTGCAAGGCCAATGTAGTTGTTCAAACTCCAAACTAAAACTTCCTTGCCCCTGAACTTCATTTTGGTACCAATTTCGCCTTCCAATTTAGGGAAAGCAAAGTATCCATGGGCCTGCTTCATGTACTGTCCCAGGCTTCCCATGTTGCTTCTTAATTTTTCAAAAATATCCACTTTGATCTGGTTTTTAAAATTAGCATTGCAAAAGTAATTTTTTTTAATAAGTCTGCAAATGTGTTAATTTATACTAAACACGATTGTATTCTGCGGAAATCATTCTATTTTTCGCCCTCAAAATTTATTTAAAAAATGTATATTTGCGCCATGTTAATGAAAATGAGAAATTTCCTGCCAATTTTTATTATTGTGCTAGTGCTGAGCGGTTGCAGCGACTATAATAAAGTAGTTAAAAGTACCGATTACGAATTTAAGTACAAAAAAGCGCTTGAATATTACGAAAAGGGTGAATACGTCCATGCATCAGGACTGTTGAAAGATTTGATCAACATTGTAAGAGGAACTTCCAGAGCAGACAAGGTATATTATTATTATGCCAAAAGCCAGTTCGGAATGAAAGACAATATGATGGCCGGCCACTATTTTAAGACCCTCGTAAAAGAGTTTCCCAGAAGCGAATATGCAGAAGAATCACAATATATGGTTGGATATTGCTTCTACCTCGATTCACCGTCACCACGTCTCGATCAGGGTGTAAGCCAGAATGCTATCGACGCATTGCAGTTGTTTATAAACTTATACCCTCGATCAACAAGAGTTGACGAAGCAAACCGATTAATTATCGAATTGCGCGACAAGTTGGTTTACAAATCATATTTAAGCGGAAAATTGTATTTTGATCTGGATAATTATAAAGCTGCAGTTGTTGCTTTAACATCATCACTCAAAGAATTTCCGGACACAAAATACCGCGAAGAATTGATGTTCATGCTGTTAAAATCGAAGTATTTATTAGCAGTTAATAGTATCGAAGAAAAAAAGCACGAGCGACTGAGCTCTGCATTAGATGAATATTTTACCTTTGTCGATTCTTATCCTGAAAGCAAATTCAGGAAGGAAGCAGAAAAATTTCATGTAACAACAGAAAAACTGTTGAATTATAAATCGGAAACAAACGTAAATTAATATGGATTTCAAGAAAATTAAAGCTGAATCAACAACAGTTCCAAGAGATTTGAGAGAATTGGAAAAACGTACAGGGAACACTTACGAAACAGTAATGATTCTGGCCAAACGCTCGAACCAGATTGCTTCAGAAATGAAGGAAGAACTGAGTCAGAAATTGCAGGAATTTGCATCATACACTGATAATCTGGAAGAAGTATTCGAAAATCGCGAACAAATCGAAATTTCAAAATACTACGAACGTCTTCCAAAGCCAACACTGATTGCTTACGAAGAATTCGTTAACAACCAGATTTATCACCGTAATCCTGCTAAGGAAAACCGCAACAAGGAAATGTAATAACAGCCTTAATGAGGCTCCACGGAAAACATATAATCCTCGGTGTAACCGGAAGTATAGCTGCCTACAAGGCAGCTTATCTTTTACGTGGACTAGCGAAAGAAGGAGCAGAAGTTCAGGTTGTCATGACGCCCGCCGCGAAGGAATTTATCACTCCTGTTACCATGTCTGCTTTGTCTGGAAAACCGGTTGCCTCTGAGTTTTTCTCGGCAAACGACGGAACATGGCACTCTCATGTTGACATGGGGCTGTGGGCTGATTTAATGCTTGTTGCACCGGCAACAACAGCTACTATTGGTAAAATGGCTCATGGTATTGCCGACAATTTGCTTATAACAACATACCTTTCAGCCAAATGCCCGGTGATGGTTGCTCCGGCAATGGATCTTGATATGTACCGCCATCCGGCCAATTTATCCAATATCGACATATTAAAATCATACGGGAACATGATTATCGAGCCCGGCGAAGGCGCTCTGGCAAGTGGACTGCACGGAAAAGGACGGATGCAGGAACCAGATTATATTATTGAAGAAGTTGTTCGTTTCTTTGTGCAAAAAAAAAAATTGCTGAATAAGCACTTTATAGTTACTGCCGGCCCAACCTACGAAAAAATCGACCCTGTTCGCTTTATCGGAAATTATTCTTCAGGAAAAATGGGATACGCCATTGCCAACGAACTTGTTTTAAACGGAGCACAAGTAACTTTGATCTCGGGGCCAGTAAGCGTAAAAAATCAAAATTCAGGAGTTAAGGTCGTTCAGGTTGAATCCGCCAGCCAGATGTATGAAAGCTGCGTTGCTCTTTTTCCCGAGGTCGATGGGGCTGTGATGTGTGCAGCCGTGGCCGACTTTACCCCGGAAAATGTTTCAGGAGTGAAAGTAAAACGAGGAAAGGACGATCTCATTATTAAGCTGAAGCCAACAAAAGATATTGCAGGTGAACTTGGACAAATGAAAAGCGCCGGGCAAATATTGGTGGGATTTGCGTTGGAAACAAACGATGAGCTTTCAAACGCATACACCAAACTTCAGCGTAAAAACCTGGATTTTATCGTATTAAATTCGATGAACGATAAAGGTGCCGGATTTGGTGTAGATACAAATAAAATTACAATGATCGACAAGAACAATATTCGGACTTTTTTTGAGTTAAAATCAAAGACTGAAGTTGCCCGGGATATTGTTGTCCGCCTTGTCGGAGAGATTGAAGCTCGTAAACCCAAAAGCAACTAATCGGAAATTACTAATTGGTAAAAAGTACTTATGAGAAGAATATACCTGATAATATTTCTGTTAATTGCATTTAAAGGAATGATTTCGGCACAGGAACTTCGCTGCAACATCAGTATTTCGTCATCAAGTCTGCAAAACGTTAACAGAAACTTGTTCGAAACTATGCAGTCGGATCTATACGAATTTATGAATAACCGTAAATGGACCGACGAAAAATATATGATGGATGAGAGAATTGAGTGTTCTATTTTTATCAATCTCACCGAGCAACTTTCGTCTAACGAATATAAGGGAACCATTCAGGTTCAGGCTCGACGACCGGTTTTCGGCTCCTCATACGAAACTACCTTGCTTAATTTAAAAGACAACGACTTTCAGGCAAAATATATTGAATATCAAACTATTGAATTTAACGAGACTTCAAACAAGGACAATTTAACCAACATATTGGCCTTTTACGCTTACCTCATTCTTGGAATTGACCACGATTCGTTTTCACCCGAAGGTGGAACAGAGTTTTTCCAGAAAGCGCAAGCCATCGTCAATAACTCGCAAAGTGCAGTGGAAAAAGGCTGGAAATCATACGAAAGCGAACGAAACAGGTATTGGCTGATTGAAAACATTATGAACAAATCATACTCAGGATATCGAAGTTGCATGTACCAATATCACCGTCAGGGACTTGACGTTATGGGTGATAAAGTTGCAGAAGGAAGAGCTTCAATCGCCGAGGCGCTCAAGTTAATCCAAAAAGTTTTCAGAACACGCCCGTCATTATATCTTTTACAAGTTTTCTTCGATGCAAAATCCGATGAATTGGTAAACGTCTTTACCAAGTCTTTTCCTGACGAAAGAAACCGTGTTGTTACTATTCTAAATGAGTGCGACCCATCGAACGGAACGAAATACGAAAAGATTTCGAAAGCAGAAGGGTTCTGAGATTTGAATATTCAGTTATCTTTATGACCGGATAAAATTTTGTATTCCGATCAACAATCAATTCTGCAAGATACTGTGCTTAAATCGCTTTCAATTAAAAACTACGCTTTAATAGATTCACTGGAAATTGATTTTTACAGTGAACTTAATATACTAACCGGCGAAACCGGTGCCGGTAAATCGATTCTTTTAGGTGCCATTGGCCTATTAATCGGACAGAGAGCAGAAACAAACGTTTTGCGAGATAAAAACGAAAAATGTTCTGCTGAAGGAGTCTTCGACATCCGGAATTACAAACTTCAAAACTTTTTTACCGAGAACGAACTCGATTACGAAGACACAACTATTCTGCGCCGGGAAATTACGCCGCAGGGTAAATCACGCGCATTTATAAACGATACCCCTGTAAACGTAAAAGTGCTGCACGATTTAGGACTGAAACTAATAGACATACATTCGCAGCACCAAAATCTTGAATTGAACGAAAAGCACTATCAGCTTCAGATTGTTGATTTGGTCGCCGGAAATGGAGACTTGCTAAAATTGTATTCAGCTGATTTCAAAAACTATCTCCTGCTTCAAGAAAAGTTGAACGACACACTTTCTCTGGCGAGCCAGGCAAAAAAAGATCTCGATTATTATCAGTTTCAATACAACCAATTGGCTGAGGCAAAACTAAAGGCCGATGAACAAACAGAACTTGAACTTCTGCTTGAAAAACTTACCCACGCCGAAGAAATCAAAACAGTTTTCGGACAGATCTACCAAACACTTAGTGAAGAAGAACGCCCTGTTTTACTGCTTTTGAAAGATAGCCTCAATAGTTTATCGAAGTTGAAGGAGGTTTTGCCAGAAGCAAATCAGATTTCTGGAAGATTAGAATCGGTTTACTTTGAATTAAAAGATATCGCTGATGAATCGTTTTCAATTGAGGAACGGACTGAAAACGATCCGGAAATGATTGAAAAAGTTAACCTGCGGCTCGATCTGCTATACTCGCTTCAACAGAAGCACAGAGTTAAATCGGTAGCCGAATTGCTCGATATTCAGGCTGAATTTGAAGCTAAAATACAGCTGGTAAACTCGTACGATCAAGATATTGAAAGGCTGCAAAACGAAATTTCTGCTTTAAAAAAGACCTTAGAGGAGCAAGCCGCAAAAATATCGAAGAAGCGTCAGTCCGTTGCAAAGTCAATTGGCGACAAAATTGTGGATATTCTGCAAAGTATTGGCATCCCGAATGCCCAGCTGAATCTCAAATTTAATAAACTGAACCAGTTAAACTCCACAGGTTTCGACGAGGTTAACTTCATGTTTTCAGCTAATAAAAGTCAGGAATTGCAGGAAATCGGCCGTATTGCCTCGGGAGGCGAGATGTCGCGCGTAATGCTCGCAATCAAAACGTTGATAACCGATGCCCGTTCTTTACCAACTATTATTTTCGATGAAATCGACACCGGAGTATCAGGCGAAGTTGCCGTTAAAATGGGACAAATCCTGGAGCAAATGGCTCAAACGGTGCAGGTTTTAAACATTACACATCTGCCACAAATTGCAGCCAAAGGAGAACACCATTTTAAGGTTTATAAATACGACCAGAACGAACAAACTTTCACCGCAATAAAAGAGCTCACCGAAAGCGAGCGTATTGAGGAAATTGCACAAATGCTGGGTGGCGAAAATTACTCTGCAATAACAATGAAAGCAGCTAAAGAACTGCTTGGGTAGCTATTCTTATTCAACCAGTTAGTAATACTAATAAGCTGTAGTCACCTAGAGTCGAAATGGTGACAATTTATTACTTGTCCAGAATAGTATGTCCGTTTTTATTTAGGAAGTATTCAGAAGGAATCATCCCGGTAAATTGGCGAAAGTTGCGCAAGGCTGTTGCTCGTGAACGAAATCCAGCATCAAAAAAAGCCTCCTGAAAATTGGAAGACTGATTTGACTCAATAAGCTGTATGAAATCGCTAACACGTAAACTATTGATGTAAACCGTATAGTTTTTATACCCGTTTTCCTGTATTACCTGAGTTAGAGTTGTCCGGTTTGTACAAAGCGCCGAGGCCAGCGTATTCAGTGACAAGTCAGGATCTCGCCAGGCACAGGTTTCCCTCATATAAGCGTCCAGGTATTCAACCAAAATTTCATTCTTTGTTTTTAAAATAGATTTACTGCCGATTTGTACACCATCCTTTTCTTCAATTCCATTCAATTTCGGATCTGATTTTCCAATCAGGCGGACAAAAAGTTCCATATAAACAATGAAAAGGCTACATCCAACGCTCACATAATAGTAAAGTGTGTGAATAATTCGGTCGTTGAAGGCTAACACCAGAATATAGGCAACGATGTTGATTGAAAGTGTAATCACATATTTTCTAATCCATACTCGGTTGGTATTGTTATATTTTCGATTACTTGGAAAGTATAACACAAATGGAATAGTAATAAAAATAACCACAACAAGCAGGAAACGAAACCAAATCTCAAATCGGCTAAAGAACGGAAGCATTTCCCATAACGACTTATGTGTTGTATATTCAATACCTGACCAAATTGTAAGAGAATAAATTCCAGATAAACCCAACAGTGGAAGATATAGTTTCACAAGACGTTTAAAATTGAGCCATCCCGGAGAAATAACCTCAACAGGGTATAAAACATAGCAGATAATCATAAAGATTCCCAGCAACATCATTGGTACTGAAACAATCACCTCTGGCTCTTTGCCATTGCAGAGCGAAACGAAGCGTGGAATATAGTTTAATACGGAGAACAGAACAATGAACGCGAGTATAGTGCGCGAACGTTCGCCCTCTTTACGACGAGAAAAAAGCAACAATGAGGCAAGGAAACAAACGAGTGCTCCTGCAAATGTAGTGGCTAGGTATAGATTATGCATTACTTATTACAAACGCGAATTATGGTTTAATCTTATTAGGTCGATCTATTTACAAAGCATCAGTTTAAAATAAAACGACAGTCACTAATGATACTGCTTCTACCTGCATCGTTAGTGACGGTCCAATTTTATTTCAACTTTTCAACACAATACAGGCAATTCCGGATGCTGCGCATTTAGCGTTGCTTGTATTTTACAAAATTACAAATCTATCGGTCTTCAAAATGACCTTGAGATTAATTTATCTTTCTATTTTTATAAAAAAGGGGATAATCTTTATACGATTTTCCCCTTTCTTACTTAGAAATTTCTAATGTTTATACTTTATCCTTCCAATACGAATTATTGAATAATTTTAGCCTTCAACTGTTTTTTAAAGCTTAATCGATTTGCTTTCAACAGATATATGCTTTCCTTTTTCATACTTGAAAAGCTCAACTTTTACCATACTTTCATCAGCTGCTTGTGGCGCAATTACAACGAAGTCCATATTTTGAAGGTCCTGATCAACTACTTCTCCATTTTTAATTTTTTTGTCAATCCAGGTTCCGGAGTTGGCATAAATACAAGCCTCTCCGCTTGTATTAGAATAGGATTTCAGCATCGGTTCGTGTGTATGACCAAAAACAACAATTCTAACTTTTGAATTTTTTTTCTGGAAATATTGAACATTAGCCATTCCATCAATATACGAAGTATAAAGGCTTCCCGGGATAGCTTCTTTAACTGATGTCATTACCGGAACATTGTTGTAAACCAATCTTTTTTCCCAGTTTGCCTGACTACAAAAGCCGCTGTATAAATGCATATCAATGGTTCCGTCTTCTTTATTGAACGGGATTATATCGTTTATGCAATAGTTACCTTTGAAATTACCAATATTGGTAACAATTATCTTATCATCGAAATTGTCTTTAACCGGAATTAAAGTTTTCATAACTGATTTCCAGATGTTGTAATAGGTAAACGTATTCACCTGGGTATCGTCGGTAGAGTTTAATGTAACAGTGCGGACTGGCGTAATTTCGCTGGCTGCCGGATAATTGGTTACCGAGTTCACTGCAATTCGTGTAAAGAAATAACCAGCAGGCAAAATAGTTCCTGAAGCAATATTCTGATTACTGTAAGGATCGAGAGCGCAGAAAAAATCATATCGGTGACTGTGTTCGATGGCTATTTGCGGAGTCGGATTATACGTACCCAGCCCTAAACGGTCATTATCCCGAGCCTGATTAATCCCTGGTAAAATCATTTCTACATTTTCTTTCTGAACGAGTAAATCATGATTTCCGGGAGTATAAGTTACTTTTACATTTCCGTCTTTAATAATACCGTTCAATACATCGATAACACCTTTATTCTGGGTTGCTATTTTCTGAATGAACTCTTTCTGTGTTTTGCCATCATAAGTATCTGTTCTGGAAGGAACATACCATTCATCTAGCATATCGCCGGCGATGACCAGTTCTTTAACGGTCTTTGAATTCCGTATTTCTGTCAGGAATTCGGCCAATCGCGGAAGATGTTTTACACATTCCGAATAACTTAAGTCTGCTCCTAAATGCAAATCACTAACAATTACAATTTTATTTCGAGCCTGGGTTTCTCCTCCATTTGCTAAATCAAAAGGATTATCTACCGAACCAGAAGACCCATCATCGTCTTTTTGACAAGATGTGGCAGTTAATATAAATAGAGCGGAAGCAATTATGCCCCACCACCTGAGTTTGTTTCTTTTCATTTCATTCGATTTTTTAATATAAATCAGAAGTACCCCGGGATATTTTGACCGCAAGTTTAGTACGAAAAAAAAATATTAGTGTGGCATATTTACAAAACCATGTGTCTCATTTTTACAATTCATGAAATTATATTAATAATACACATTAAAACGCAAATTGTGATTTAGCAATTCTATACAAAATTAAATGCAAGACCATATTTCATGCGTTCTGGCAAAAAGGCAAGTGTCAAAGTATATTAATAACCCAGCTGCTCATTAATAAAGATAACCTTTATTCTTTCCCCATCAAATTGCCCTTGTACTATCGAGTAGTAATTACAAATTCTGTCTGGCGAATGACAGTCAGAACATCTACCGGTTACGCTGCAGGGAGTCTTTTTTTGAAGACGCTTTGCATCGAGAGGTGCTGCTACTGCTCTGATTCGTTCGAAGGCCTGTTCTTGTGTTTCAACAATTTTGTTGGTTCCGCAAACAAGAAAAACCTTTTTCGGGCCATAAATAATGGGAGCAACGCGACTCCCATTGCCGTCAAGGTTATAAATTTTACCTTCCGAACTGATGGCATTGACGCTGCAAATAAAAAAATCGGCGTTAAAATTCTGGAGATAGAGTTCCTTTTTCTGTGCACTACTCAATGACGGCAAATATTTGTCTAAGAATTTCAAATTACGACCTCGTAAATATTTGTAAACGCCACAAACTTCCAG
>Ga0116171_10003828_pt1 | contig 13773 bp, 6 predicted proteins | sample AD_JPNHW2_MetaG_FD_89798 | JGI IMG/M metagenome (GOLD analysis project Ga0116171, IMG submission 89798) | Active sludge microbial communities of municipal wastewater-treating anaerobic digesters from Japan - AD_JPNHW2_MetaG | ecosystem: Engineered > Bioreactor > Anaerobic > Digestate | place...
CGCGATACCTCATACATTATGGCATCCCTGATGCTGGATTCGTTAAATACATGCAGTTCGGTATGTATCGGATAGCGGTTGGGCGGTGGCGTGGATATGATCGACAGGTCGCGGGCACCCATGAGCGAAAATTGCAGGGTGCGCGGGATGGGCGTAGCCGTGAGTGTCAGTGTATCGATATTGACTTTTAGCTGCCGGAGTCTTTCTTTTGTTGCCACGCCAAATTTTTGTTCCTCATCAATTACCAGCAAGCCCAGGTTTTTATATTTTACATCTTTGCTGATGAGACGGTGCGTTCCAATTAAAATATCAAGATGACCCTCTTCGAGTTCTTTCAGAATTTCTTTTTGTTTTTTGGCAGAACGAAAACGGTTGATATACTCAACCTTGCATGGAAACTCCGCCAGGCGGTCCGAGAAGGTCTTATAATGCTGCAAAGCCAGGATGGTGGTTGGAACCAGAACAGCCACCTGCTTGCTGTCGCACACGGCTTTGAAAGCAGCACGAATAGCCACTTCTGTCTTGCCAAAACCGACATCGCCGCATATCAACCGATCCATCGGAAAATCCGCCTCCATATCTTTTTTGACATCAACAGTGGATTTTATCTGATCCGGTGTATCCTGATAAATGAACGACGCTTCCAGTTCATGCTGCATAAAATTATCGGGCGGATATGCATGTCCGCTGGAGGCACGGCGTTGAGCATAAAGTTTTATCAGATCCTTGGCGATATCTTTAACGCGGTCTTTGGTTTTTGCCTTGAGCTTGTTCCAGGCATTGGAGCCCAAGCGGTTCAGGGTTGGCGGCGTACCATCCTTGCTGACAAATTTTGATATCCTGTGCAGGGAATGTATGCTCACATACAAAAGGTCCTGATTGTCATAAACCAGTTTGATAGCTTCCTGCTGTTTGCCGTTCACTTCGATCTTTTCCAATCCTGCATAACGTCCCACACCATGATCGATGTGGGTTATATAATCTCCGGGGCTCAGGTTATAAATCTCTTTTAATGTGACGGCCTCCCTGGCACTATAATTATCTTTCAGGCGGAAACGGTGGTAGCGGTCAAAAATCTGATGATCCGTGTAACAGCAAATTTTCAGGTCTTCATCGATAAAACCTTCATGTATTGAAGTATTTATTATCTCGACACCGAAATCGGAATCCTGTTTCCGGCTTTTACGGATATCCTCAATGATAGCGCTTATACGTTCCGACTGACTTTTTGAATCAGAAAAGATATAATTTGAGATATTGTTTTTAGTGTTTTCGGCAAGTTGATTTATCAACAGTTCGAAATTCTTATTAAAAGACGGCTGCGGAAAGGATCTGAATTCAAGGGTTTGGGGAGTTTCAAAAAAATGATGTTTCCCAAATTCAATGCGGGGAAACGATAAAAAGAGCTTTTTCAGGCTATCAGAATCGGAAAACAATTCGACAGCCTCGGGACTGATACCATCGGCATCAATAAGAGCCCGGCAATGCTCTGAAGCCAACTGATACAGCATTTCCAGTTGTCCAAAAGCGAAACCGGCATCTTCGAACCAAAAAGTTGCCGAGCCTTTGATATAAGCGGGAAAATCCACCTTTCTTCTGACCAGAATGCTATCGTTGGAATCGGGCACTATTTTGATATGTTCTATCCTTTCGAGAGAAAGTTGGGTGGACGGGTCAAAGGTGCGTATCGAATCCACCTCATCACCCATCAATTCAATCCTGTATGGATTTTCATTAGAGAAAGAATACACATCAATAATACCTCCTCTAACAGCATATTGCCCTGGCTCGGCAACAAAGTCAACATATTCAAAACGATACTCCACCATAATTTCCCTGAGAAAATCAATAGAAAGCTTCTCCCCCGTCCTGATGCGCAAGGTGTTTTTTTCAAAAAAACCTTGCGACACCACTTTTTCCAACAGAGCATCAGGATAGGTAACCACTATTAATTTTTTCCGGCCTTTTTGTAATTTATTGAGTACCTCGGTGCGCAGCAATACCGAAGTATTGTCAATTTTTGTGAAATTTTTCGGATACTTGTAAGAAGACGGGAAGAACAATATGTTCTTTTTAAATAATTTCACATCCTGTTCTCCCAGAATATTTTCAAGGTCGTTGAACAGGTATGCGGCAGATTCTTTATCGGGCATTACCACGCATTGCGTCTTTTCAGATTGCTGGAAAACAGCCGCTATAACAAAAGCTTTTGCAGAGCCGTTGAGACCATTGATATGCACTGCCGATCCACCGCTGCTTTGGGAGTGTTGCACAATATCTGCAACCTGTGCATCATTCTTATAACCCGATATAAGTTCCTGCAGTAACAATAGAATTTTTTTGCAAAGGTATTCTTTATGCCGCAAAAGATAAATTTTCGCGGGCATAAAAGTGCATAATTCCCGGATTATTTACGAAGAAGTTCTTTTGTATAATTCCCCTCGGCAATTTCGAGGGCTGTATGAAAGGCGAGTTTTGTCGTTTTTTCCAGCAAATCAATATTCAGGGTTTCGGGAGTATCGGTGGTAAGGTGCAGATGGGTATAGGAGTTTTTGGTGGCAAAGTACAAGGTCGGGATGCCCTTCGCGAAAAAAGCCTGCGCATCGGCGCCGCCTCCGGGCCATGTCTTTGTGGTCATCATTCGCGTGTTGAGCGAATCCTGCCTGCGTGCCACATTCCACAACAATGGCGTTGTGTTTCCCCCGCCCGCCTGTATACTGTCTCCATGGCCCACACAGTCGATGTTAATCATAGCAACAATTTTTTCAAGCGGTACCGGAGGATTTTCGGTAAAAAACCTTGAACCGTTAAGGCCTTGTTCCTCGCTGGTGAATAAAACAAATATTATTGAGCGTTTTGTTTTTATGCCCGAGGTGGCAAAGGCCCTTGCTATTTCGAGCACGGCAGCACTGCCCGAAGCATTATCGTTAGCGCCGGGAAAAAAAATATCACCCTGCTTTCCCACATGATCCAGATGAGCACCGATGACCAGGTACTCATCTTTCAGCTTTTCATCAGCCCCGGGCAGAATGGCAAGGATGTTTTTAGAAAAATGTTCTTTTTCATATACCGTGTTCACTTCCATAGATAAAGTATCACAAATCTCAATGCTGACAGGCTTTTTCAACGAATCAATCCGCGATTGCATTTCGCTAAGATTTTTGCATGATTTCACCATTAGTTCGTTGGCCAGTTCCTGACTGACCTGCATTTGCGGAAAGTCTGGCTGTTGATAGCCTGTCCCATCCATGATGCTTCCAATAGGTTTCTGCGGATTAACCATATTGGGTGTACTAACAAAAAGTATGGCTCTGGCTCCGTGTTTTGCCGCATTATTTGCCTTATACCGTGTCAACATCATATCTATTCCTTCCACACCCTTCGCCCAGGTAGGGTTTTGCTTAAATACCAGCACGATTTTATCTTTTACATCAGCCGTTTCATAATCATCGTAACCAAATTCCGGAAAAGTCATGCCATAGCCGCAAAACACCACGGGCGCAATGATTCTTCCCTTACCTGAAAACCCCCTGCACACAAAATCGGGTCCGTGTACAAACTGTTTCACGCTTTTTCCATGAATAATTTTTTGGAGTATCACCGGCCCAATAAATTCATTGTAATCAATCGGTACGGGTTGAAAGTAGGTATTATTCAGGCAGGGCTTCAGTCCCGAAATTTTGAGATATTCTGCCGCGTAATTTGCAGCGGTTTCATAACCTTTGCTGCCTGGGAAACGGCCTTCCAGTTTTTCAGAAGAAAAAAAATCTACATTCTTCATCATCCCGCTTCCGGAAATGTATTGCAAACCCCTATCAACATTGGCATTTGTTTGGGCAGATGCCCTCATTAACACAACGGATAAAATAATTATCAGGATATATTTTTTTTTCATAGCAGAAATTTTATCTGAAAAAGTAGTAAATTACGCTTGCTAAGTTACAAACTTTGAAGAACTGTAGGCCGTGAAATAAAAAGTACATCATAATTCCAACATCAAATAACCCGATGATTATGAAAAAGAACAAATTTGTCTGGACCTTTGCATTACCTTTTCTGGGAGCAGTTCCGATAGTCCTGATTGCATCATTTGAACAAAAAATCAAGTCCGGCTGGGGCGAACCAACGTGGAACACCCTGTTTGCTGTTGCCATGGTACTGGTTTTTGTGCTCTCTTTCTTCCCCTTTATTGGGTTGTTCAAAAGTCTGTGGGGCAAAAAAAATATTAATTTTTTCTGGGGCCGGGGAAAACTGGCAAGGCGGATAATGGCAACAGGCAGCAACGCCAAGGCCACCATAGTTAGTATTGGTGAAAACAGTCAGGGCGGAGTGGTGACCATCAATGACCAGCCTCTTTTGAATTTAGTTTTACGTATTGATAACAACTACGATCCGGAATATGAAGTAAGTTTTGACACCATCATGCCCCGCACGGCTGTAGCGCAATTTCAGCCGGGAGCGCAATTTGCGGTCAAAGTAGACAGAGCCGATAAAAACAATGTGGTATTTAATGCACAAGACACCAAAACAATGACGGAAAATACCCAAAAGCCCACCTATGGCGGAAAAGGATGGACAGCCCTGGACCGCCTGCGGCTGGAGCAGGCCGGTATTGACGGTATGGCCAAACTCATAAGTATTGAAGATTGTGGAAAAAGCGAGAATTTCTACCCGGTGGTGATGATTGGCTATGAAGTTTCCCTGCCTGGAGAAACACCCTATTTTTTCGAAAAAGAAATTGCCATGCCCACAGAAGCCATAATAAAACTTAAAACACTGACCGGAAAGAGCTTTAAAGCCAGGGTACATCCTGACGACAGGACAAAAATAACGGTGGATTTCACGTTTTAGCTTTTACTGCCGGTTACTATTTTTACAGGCCGACAGATATGAAAATATACCCTTTTAACAGTTGCGCCAAAAAACTATAAACCGAAAAAGTTACAGCCCCTTACTGATGCAGGACTATAAGTGCATTATTCCAGAACAAACCTTCAGGCAGGTAGATAACATGGGTATTCCTTGAAAAAAATGACAGTTCAAAACAAGACTCTGCAAAACAAAGTCAATTCATCAAAAACCAAAAATCAGTGACTTAACAACAAGCGCTTTCCATTTTTTTAATCATTGCTTAGGAAACGACCACAGGGAAATCGGTATCGAAATTAAGAAAATGCTGTTCACCCAAAATAAAGGTTAAAAAGTTTTTATAGGCGGGTGTGAAATTAAACTCGTTTATATCATAATAAATCTCCGGCAAAGGTTTATTACCAATGGAACCCATGTCAACTGAAGAAGTATTGAATTCTTCGAGTTCAGGGTATTTCACCACTTTTGACATTACGGGCATTTGTCCGTATTCTTTGCGGAGCAAAAGATCCACTACCTTATCGGACAGAGCCTGTGTGAGCCGGCGGTCATACAACCTACATTGTCCGGCACGGGCATAATAACCAGATATCTGTGCACGAGCTTCTATTTTAATTTTATTGCTTATTTCCGAGGCAATAACGCCGCTGATACCTCCAAAACGGGGATGTCCGTACTCGTCCACTTCGGAACTGGCATGTACCACATCCACTTTTTGTTTTTGGTCATCGTACCAACGCACGCCTTCCGAAACAGCTATCACCAGTGCTTTTTTGCGCGAACTCAGGTAGGCCTCTTTCACAGTTTCAAAAAAGAAATCCTTGCGTTCTTTGGTCATCTCGTATTCAGGAACAAGCGCCAGGTCGGCTCCTCCATAAATAGCACTGCCTGTGAGCCAGCCGGCATCACGCCCCATCACCTCAAGCACTATGATACGGGAATGGGAATAGGCCGTGGTACGGATGCGGTCGGTGAACTCCATAATGCCCTTTGCCGCCGAAGGAAAACCCGGACAAAGCACCGCTTCGATACTTTTTTTATCATACTGATGTATCGTTCGCGTGCGCAGGTCGTTATCTATAGTTTTAGGGAAACCGATCACCGGGATACCTTCTGTTTCGTAGAGTTTTTTGGCAGCGCCATTGGTATCATCGCCACCGATAGTAACAATAACGTCGATCTTATATTTTTGTAGGTTTTTTAATATCTGAGGCACCCTGTTTTCGGGATTTTTCTTTGAAGGAAACGGATTGGTACGACTCGAGAGCAAAGCTGTTCCCCCATAGAAACCATCATAAGGCTGGTGCGAAAGGTCAATGATATCCCCATCGCCCAATAAACCTTTCCACCCTTTGCGGATGCCGTACACCTTAAAGCCTAGTATCGATGCCCGGTTGCGTATGGATTCAATACTGGAATTCAGCGCCGGTGTGTCGCCACCGCCGGTAAGTATAGCAAGGGTTTTTCCCTCAAATATTTTTTGACTGTTTTTCATTTTCTAAAATTTTTTTTGACAGGCAAATATAGGACATTTTTTTAAAGAGAAGCTGTTAGAGGATATTATTAGGCTGGTAGGGGATAAGGAGAATAGGCTGGTAGGCTGGAAGGGGGTTAGGAATTAACATCTTTCTGTGTCAATCTGCGCACCAACGTGATGGAATACGGTAGTTTTTATATGACCGGTTGATGCCGCTGAAGCTTGCTGCTAAAGAACAATCAAGAATTTTTTTGTTCTATTTGAAAAGTATTTGAATAATTGCAAACAACATACCTTATACTAAAAACATGTTTTCAATATCTTCTCCGCAAGCACCTCCGCATGTTTCCTGTTTGATTCAACCGTCCAGCCGGCAATGTGCGGTGTTAGTATTACATTATCCGCATGAATAAGGTATTGCATAGGCTCAGGAAAATTTTCCAAACCTATTTTCTCAAACGACAGTGATTCGTATTCAAGCACATCCAATGCTGCACCTATTACCTTCCCGCTTTTCATGTTCGTCACCAGGTCGGCAGTATTTAACACCTTACCGCGGGAGGTATTGATGATTATTATATTCTTTCTGAAAGAATTAATAAAACGGTTATCCACCATAGCTCGTGTTTCAACGGTCAGGGGAACATGCATGCTGACGATATCGGCCTGCTCAAAAATTTCGTCCAGAGTTTTCTCACAAACAAATTCATCAGAATAATTGAACTTGTATTTGTCGTAGGCAATAACATGTGTATCAAATCCTTTAAGGCAACGTGCAAAAGCTCCGCCCATATTGCCATACCCAACAATACCAACGGTCTTACCCGAAAGCTCGGTTCCCCTGTTTTCTTCGCGTATCCATAGGCCGCGCCTTACCTGCCTGTCGGCAATGTGAATATTATTCAGCAAACATAACAGCATCCCCAGGGCATGTTCCCCCACTGCCTGGCGGTTGCCTTCGGGAGAATTATACCATCGGATACCCTTCGCCTCCAGGTATTCAGTATCTATGCTCTCCATGCCGGCACCAATGCGCGCAACAAATTTCAGGCGCTTAGCCTTATCAATGAAATCTTTTCCGATAACAAAACGGCTGTTCACCACGATGCCATCATAATCCGGAATCTCAGGTTCCAGTTCAGCAGCATCTTTAAGAATTTTTTCAACACACTCATGTCCGGCCTGCTGCATTTTTTCTGTAAAATACGGATGTATTTTCGACGCAATTAAAATCCTCATAATTCAATACCTTGTTACAAAATTAATAAAATGAATCAGCAACAGTTTCGTTTTATAATATTAATTTTGAATCCGGATGATTCAAATATCTATTAAATCGTGTGTCCGACGCGACTGAGTGAATTCTGACTTCTGAATTCTGACTTCTGAATTTCTATTACCTTTGCAACAATGGAAAAAAATTTTCATCTGACCGACTGGCTGCCTGTTTCACGCGAAGAGCTCGACAAACGCGGCTGGGATTACGTTGATGTGATCATTGTCAGCGGCGATGCCTATGTGGACCATCCTTCTTTCGGTCATGCCATGATAGCACGGCTTTTAGAAAAAGCTGGTTTGCGCGTGGCAATCCTCCCCCAGCCCAACTGGCGCGACGATCTCAGGGATTTTAAAAAGCTGGGCAAACCACGGTTGTTTTTTGGTGTTACGGCAGGTTGTATGGATTCCATGGTAAACCACTATACCGCCTTTAAACGGCTCCGAAGCAATGATGCTTACACTCCCGGAAACAAAGCGGGGTTCCGCCCCGACTATGCTTCGGTAGTATACAGCAACATCCTCAAAAGGTTATATCCCGACGTGCCCGTGTTGCTGGGAGGTGTGGAAGCATCGCTGCGCCGTCTGACTCACTACGACTACTGGTCGGACACTTTGAAACCCTCCATACTGATTGACTCCGGCGCCGACCTGCTGATTTACGGGCAAGGTATAAGCCCTTTGAAAGAACTGATAAAACACCTTCAGGACGGTGGCAACTTTAACACAGCACACCAGGTAACACAGGTAGCCTATATTACTGAGCAAAGCGCACTGATGGCAGATAATAATTCTATCGTACTCCCCTCTTATGAAGATTGTCTGAAGGATAAAAGTAAGTTTGCAGAGAGTTTTTGTATCATCGAAACCGAATCGAACAAACTGCATGCAAAACGCCTTATACAGCCATGCGGTAATAAATATATTGTGGTAAACCCGCAGTGTTTACCCATGACCGCTAACGAACTCGACAGCGCCTACGACCTGCCATACACGCGCATACCACATCCCCGTTACCTGAAAAGAGGCAGCATACCGGCTTATGAGATGATTCGCCATTCTATCAACACCCACACGGGATGTTTTGGTGGTTGTAGTTTTTGTTCCATCTCCATGCATCAGGGAAAATTTGTTGCCAGCCGATCCGAAAAATCCATACTGCACGAAGCAGGTCAGATGAACCGCATGCCTGATTTTAAAGGAATTCTGAGCGACCTCGGCGGACCGTCGGCAAATATGTATAAGATGAAGGGAACAAATCTCAAAATATGTGAAAAATGTTCACGGTACTCATGCATTCATCCTAAGATATGCGCCAACCTGGATGATAATCATGCCCCGATAATAGATATTTATCAAAAAGTAAGCGCCGTAAAAGGAATAAAAAAACTTTTTATCGGCAGCGGCCTGCGCTACGATTTATTTATTGGCCGCGACCCTAAGGAAGATAAGGAGAAACATCTCACGGAATACTTCACCCTGCTCGTTAAAAACCATGTATCGGGACGGCTGAAAGTAGCCCCTGAGCATACCTCCGACAAGATTTTAGCTATCATGAGAAAACCGTCCTATTCCCTGTACAAACAAATGCAGGAGCAGTTTTATAAAATATCGCAAAAGGCAGGGTTGCAGCAACAATTGATACCGTACTTTATTTCAAGCCATCCCGGCTGTTCCCTGGCCGACATGGCCGAATGTGCCATAGAAACCAAAAACACCGGTCTGCAGTTGGAACAGGTACAAGACCTCACACCTACTCCTATGACTCTCTCGTCAGTTATGTATTATACAGGGACAGACCCTTATACCGGAAAAAAACTTTTTATAACAAAAAATATAAAAGAAAAACGCGAACAAAAACTGCTGTTTTTCTGGTACCTGAAAGAAAACAGGCAGGAAATCATTAATATCTTAAAACAACACGCACTCTCGCATTACATCTCGAGGTTATTCCCGTTTAAAGCATAAAAAAAAGCAAGATGATGTTCACCCTGCTTTTTTCTATCACACAATTATTTTTATTTGGTTATGGTAATTTTTTCCGTCTTAACTGTATTGATGCCGGGAGTTTCAATATGATATTTTACAAAATAAATTCCGGCGTTCAGATCAGAAACATTTATCTCCTGAGTTGAGGGCAAATTTGCTGTACAATCTTTGGTAACTTTGCTAACCTCGTCACCCAGCATATTATAAACACCAAAAGTAATTCTTCCATTTTCAGGGATAGTGTATTTTACATTTACATTTTCTCTTGCAATGGTAGGATAAATAACCACAGAGGGGCTATTGTTGCCATTATCTTCAATGCCTGAAGCCACACCGCATACTTGTCCGTTAATCCAATCTACATCATAAGTTTGATATATTTCATCGGCAACAAGGGTATCGGTAGGATAAGTACCAAAGGATACGTTAGTACATGCTCCAGTAGTGCTGATATAGGTAAAATTAACGTTGCACAAAACGCCATTGATAGCAACTGGCATATCACCCCAAACAAAAGTTGTAATGTGTTCGTTTGGTGCTGCCTGAGGATAAACTCCCACTCCGGTAACTCCGGGGAACCAGTTGGTAACATTCACATAAGTTAATACAGCAGGATCCCATGAAACAGACCACATAAATGCTGTAACATCTTCGTCAAATCCCGTCATCGTTATAGGAACAGAAACTGTTGAACCCTGGGTAACACCAGATACGGTTCCCAGTTGACATACCTGTGAAAATGTGCTGACACCCATCAGCATCAAAAAAGCTAAAAGTAAAGTTTTTCTTTTCATAAATTTTTATTTTTTTTATTTATATAATTATTTAATTCCATAACTATTCAGTTTCAAAAATACACAATTATTTTTTATCAAACCAAAAAATTCTAATTTAAAAATAAAAATTCCGTCGGGAAAGTTTTCGCGGGTAAAGATAACTGTATGATTCCCTGCACTTTGTTCTTCTTCTACAATTTTTTCCACCAGTTCGCCCAATAAATTATATACACTCAACTTTACCGTGCCGCTTTCAGGAATTGTATAAGATAAATTTACTTCGCTACAAAACGGATTGGGAAAACCGGTGAATTCTAATTCAGGGGCATCAATATTTGCATTAAAAAATATTTTGGGTAAAATCAGGTACGCGTTTTCATCTGTCATTCCATACTGATCGCCAATAACTCCGGTACCAGTCATTTCAAAATCGACCATCCCAGAAAGTTCCTCAGGATTAGTAACCGGCTGGAACCCAAAACGGATAACTTCGTCATGTGCGGCCAAATCAAAATGCTGTGTTGTGGCATATACCACCCTGATTATTCCATCGTGCTCAGTAACCAGCAGGTCATTATCCTCAGCCAAAATTTCATCAAGTGTTGGATTTATCTTTACTGCTTGCTTATTTTTACCGGCACCTGGCATGTATGCACTAACCAAACGGTACTTGTGACTGGGATAAGTTAACTCCATGCCCAGCGCCGAAAACTCATTCATTTTTGCCCCCATCAGCAACGGAACTTCAAAATAACTTTGGCTGCCCGCAGAAACAGATTCTTCGGTTGCAACAATAATATTATCTGATATAGACTTTGCCTGTCCCCAACTGGCGACAGAATCTTTATATTTTGTGGCCGAAGCATCATAATCGCCGTAGGCAATGGTTTTCAGGATTATGTTCAGGTCGGCGCCGGCAACGCTAACCAAAGTATCAAAAGCCACCCAGTTTCCTTTCGGAAAATTTTTCGAAGGATCGTACGGAGAACCAACTTTTGCCTTTATCCTGGAAACATCAATTGCATTGATGGCCGTACTATTATCCACGTTAGCAGCTCTTTTATGTTTTGGTGTGAAACTTCTGGAAGGATCTGTAAGGGTATCCTGGCCAATCAGGTACTTTATCAGAGCCACATCAATGGCACTTACATCATTGGCGGCCTGCATGGTATCGGCAGTATATTTATCGTACGATAAAATATAATTTCCATCGGGCACATTAGCAAACTGATATATTCCCAAAGCATCGCTGGTATCCCGCATCAATTCAGCGCCCGCCGGATATGACTTTAAGCACACAATAACTTTATTGATGTTAAATTTAACAGAGTTATACGTTGGATTGCTGGGCGGAGGGTTCCCCGCCGTTGCTTTTGCCATATATCGTGTTCTGCCGGCAATATTATGCCCGTATCCCCCGAAATAAATAGTAGCCTGATCGGTTTGGATACAACCGTTATTGTTAATGGAAAGCGTATACGTGGTTGTTACCGTGGGTGAGGCATAAGGCTGTGCTATAGTGGCGCTGCTCAAACCCGCAGCGGGCGACCAGGTGATGGTACCTGGCCCGTTGCTCTGGTGCCCCATTATGATGGGAGTACCATAATAAGTTGTATCATGGCCGGCATTGGCAATAGGAATAGGACTTACAACCATATTCACCGTATTGGACCATGCGGGATTATTTGATATACAGGCAGCATTGGAAGTGAGCCTGCATTGTACCAAATCGCCGGTAACCAGCGAGAGCGTGGAGTAAGTGCTGTTTGTAGCGCCTGTTATGGGATTTCCGTTGATATACCACTGGTACGCCGGCGCGGTGCCACCGTTAACCGCTGTAGACGTAAACGACACCTGGGTATGCGTACAGGCAGGATTATTATAAGGTTGAATACTGATATCGGCGGCGCCGCTGGAATTTACTGTCATAGTTATGGTATCCGACAATGCCGGGTTATTGGAAGCACAGGTAAGATTGGAGATAAGCCGGCACACTACCTTGTCGCCATTGGCCAGTGAGGCATTGGAATACGTAGAACTATTCCCGGCCGAAGCGCCGTTCAGATACCATTGATAGGTAGGTGATGACCCCGGATTAGTTGCTGTAGAAGAAAAATTCACAGTTGTCCCCGAACATATCGGACCGGCAGGATTAGCAACGATATCAATGTCAACAGGCAAATTGGAATTCACTGTTATCTGCATCCCCGCTGTGGTAGCGCACTGTCCGGCGGAAGGTGTAAAAACATAGTTGACGGTACCTGCCGTTGCGGTACTGATGGCTGCCGGGTTCCAGGTTCCCGGAACCCCGTTAAGCGAGGTGGACTGCAATGCCGCCGGCGACTGATTAACGCAGTAAGGCCCCAGGAGAGTGAATGTCGGCGTTACGGGCGTGTTCACGGTTACCGTAACAACATCGCTGGCTGTCTGTGTGCCGCTGCTTACGGTAACCGTGTAAGTACTAGTTGCCGGGGTTGCCGAGGTGGGCGTACATGTGGGGTTGGCCACAGCGGCATTATTTAAATAGGTAGAAGGTGTCCAGGAATAGGTATAGGAGCCATTACCACCATCAGCCGTGGGACTGCCTCCGAGCACAACGGGCTGGTTAACGCAGGCTGTTTGATTATTGCCTGCATCGGCTGTCAATGGCGCGCCTTCGCAAACCGACTCCACAGTAACGCTTGGGTCGCTGGCATAGATATTGGCTGTGCTGGCCGATCCGGTGGCCACATCGGCGAGAGTAAGCGTTTCGGCAGCCGGAGCAAAAGCCGAGCGTACCGGAGTTATAGTTTTTTCGCTACATCCGCTGTAACCATTATTATCGGTTTTTATTATCTTATATCCCAGACCCATACCCGAAGAAAGCATTCCGCAGCCTCCCACCACGTAACCACCGTTGGCAAGCTGTTTGCCATCATTCCATATGGTATAACCCATACTGATGGGCATGCCGGAAACAGAATCCTTGTATGACCTGCAAAAATCAACATCAAAAGTACTGTTGAGTTTCAGCATAAAGTTGCTGAAGTATGAGAGGCTGGCACCCAATCCCGTAGTAACCCCAAACAGTGCATAGCCCCCGTCGGTAGTCGGCTGGGCTGCATAACCAAAGCTGATATCCATTGATAAAAACCCGCCCACCTTATAACTATACTGGCTCACTGGCGCATCAGAAGAGTTGAATTTCCATAAAAACACATCCGAAGCGCTCATGCCCGAGCCGGTTTGCGACGTATGGCCAGCCACTATATATCCCCCGTCGGCTGTGCGTTTTACGGAATGGCCTTCTTCACTTTCGCCATCCTGGCCATAAGTTTTTGCCCATTGCAGGGTGCCCGAGGAGTTTAATTTCAGAAGAAAAATATCAGAGGTGGTATCGGCATTAGC
>Ga0116171_10003831_pt1 | contig 13768 bp, 10 predicted proteins | sample AD_JPNHW2_MetaG_FD_89798 | JGI IMG/M metagenome (GOLD analysis project Ga0116171, IMG submission 89798) | Active sludge microbial communities of municipal wastewater-treating anaerobic digesters from Japan - AD_JPNHW2_MetaG | ecosystem: Engineered > Bioreactor > Anaerobic > Digestate | place...
CCAGAAGGCGCTTGCTGACGCCTCCGCGGAATACGGAGGCGGGGGCGGAGGACATAAGATTGCAGCGGGTGCATATATCCCCAAACCAGCAGAAGAGGAGTTTGTCGAACGTGTCAACAGGATACTCGGAGAACAGTTCGCTGCGGCGGGTCCAGGTCATCGCTGACTACCAGTTCGGTGGAGGGTGTGGCACCCGGCTCTTTCCGGAAGGCTGCACGTTCATCCTCTCCACCACCGGGCGGATCCGGCAGGTGCTGTACGAGGGGACAAGGCTCGCAACGGTCAGGGCATCCGACGGGAGGCTGACGCTCGGGATCGAAGGGGCGAAGCGGTTGCAGGCAGAATTGCCCGCGCCGGGCTACCGCGTGGTCGTCCGCGACGACGTGGCAGAATTCATTGCGAAAGGCAAGAATACGTTTGCAAAACACGTTGCGGCTGCAGACCCCGGTATCCGCGCGGGGGATGACGTCCTGGTCGTGGCAGGCGGGGATCGGCTGATTGCCTGCGGCGCTGCAGTCGTTTCGGGCGCGGAGATGCTTGCATTTAATTACGGAGTAGCGGTAAAAGTACGGCAGGGTAGTGAGAAAGATGCTTCCGGGAAATATCAATCCCCGCCAGATGAAGGCGATGATGAAGAAGCTCGGCATGAATGTCGAGCAGATTGAGGACGTGCAGAGTATCGTAATCAGGACGCCGAAGGGCAATTACGTCTTCGACAGTGCCGAAGTGCAGGCAATGACCATGCAGGGCGTCACCACGTACCAGATCCAGGGAGAGCCCCGGTTCGAGGCAGCGGCTCCCGACATCCCGAAAGAAGATGTCACGATGGTCGCTGCACAGGCGAACGTGCCGGAAGAGAAGGCACGCGAAGCGCTGGTGGCGACAAAAGGCGATATCGCCGAAGCGATCATGAAACTGGCCCAGTGATGATCGAAGCGGGCGACCGGGTTCTCCTCGTAGGGGAAGGCAGGGAATTCTGGGTCAGGGCCGGGCCGGGAATGCTCGGCACCGACAAGGGCCAGATCGAGCTTGCATCCCTGGTCGGGAAATCCGGGGGGGATGTTGTCACCACCCATAACGGATCGGCGTTCACAATCCGTATCCCGAGACCTACGGACTTTTTTACTTACGGGAAGCGGTCCGGGGCCCCGATGCTGCCCAAGGATATCGGCCTTGTCATTGCTTATACCGGCATGAACCACAACGACGACGTGCTCGATGCCGGCACCGGCAGCGGGATCGCAGCGATCTACTTCGGCGGGGTGGCAAGGAGCGTGAAGACGTACGAGATCCGCCCGGAGTTCTCAGCGCTCGCCAAAAAGAACATCACGGAGTCAAAACTGGCGAATGTCGAGGCGGTTGCAAGGGACTTCCTCGATGCAGAAGGATCATTCGATGTCGTCCACCTCGACCTCCAGGTCCAGACGGAGCACGTGACCCATGCGTATTCCCTCTTAAGGTCCGGGGGGTACCTCGCGTGTTACACGCCGTTCCTGGAGCAGATGGCGATCGTTGTCGATGCCGCAACTCCGCTCTTTTGCGAGGTCCACACCCACGAGCTGATCGAGCGGGAGATGACCCGGTCCAAGCGGGGGACGCGGCCTTCCACGTCAGTGAGTCACTCGGGGTATGTGACGATCGCACGGAAATAGGGACAGGATCCTGCAGGGAGGAAAATAACCGGAATGAGTCCTGCCACCGGGGAACTGCCGGAATTCTCCCGCACGTGAGGACAGGTCTGTTCCCAACGGGCATGGAGGACCAGAATCAGGGAGAATAAGAGACAGAATGGAAATAATCCCCCGCATTTCCGTGATCGTATGCACCTACAAGCGGCCCGCGTTACTGAAGCGGTGCCTGCGTTCCCTTGCGGTCCAGACCCTTGACCGCCGGCTCTTCGAAGTGATCGTGGTCAACAATGACCCGGGGACCGATCCCGCTCAGATCACCGCGCTGTACCCGGAAGATCACCGGGGGTTCCGGGTCATCGATGAACATACCGTGGGTATTTCCCGTGCCCGCAACAGGGGATGGCAGGAGGCAGGGGGCGAATTTGTTGCCTATATTGACGACGATGCCATGGCTGATCCGGACTGGGCCGGGCGGATACTTGACGATTTTGTCCGGGTGTTTCCCCGGCCGTTTGCGGTCGGGGGTAAGGTCCTGCCGGAGTACGCGGCCAGGCCGCCCTTCTGGTTTTCCGACGAACTCGAAACGTTTTCCCTGGGCGAGACACCGCATTTTTGTTCATCCGTTCGGGCCCGGTACGGTTTTATCGGTTCCAACATGGCATTTACCCGGAAGGTCCTGGAACAATCGGGGGGATTTTCCTGTAACTATGGCATGCTCGGGAATGTGATCCGGCTGGGAGAAGAGACGGAATTGTTCGCCCGGATCCACCGTACCTGTCCCGGCCGGTTCTGGTACGACCCAAAAGTGCGTGTCCGCCACGGTGTTTCGGATCGCAGCATGCACCTTGGGTCCCGCTGCACCCGTTCCTTCCGCAGCGGGAGGGCACTTGCCGCCATCGATGCCGCAGAAGAGTCCAAAAACCCGTTATCGAGAAAGATCCTTCACCTTATCCGGGTAGGGCCTGCCCTGCCCTACCGGATCCTGGTATTCCGGCGCGGCATACCCACAGAACTCGTCATATCCCTGCAGGATCTCTGTGAACGTCTCGGGTACCTTTTTGCAGGTTGATCGTGTGCAACTACCGGGATCGGGTATTTTATCCGGCACCGTTCGTATGAGCCGGTAATCCCGTTACCCGGCCGCCGGCGTAAAAATTCACACCGGGAGGCATGAGGGAGCGGGCCTCCGGGTAACAGCGGTATTTTATGGGCAGAGGGAGAATTAAAACGAAACCAGATCCGAAACAGGGTATGCAGGGAAAATTTCCTCACGATCCGGGTGTCCCGACGACCGGGCCGTCCCAAAGCCTCCGTCCAGGGCAAAGACCATGGAGACCGGCACGGTGCGTCGTGCTGCGGATCTGTGCCCGTAAAAACCCGGATCCGGCCTGAGACAGGACCGGGCGTTCGTTCAGAGGGTATCATGTTCTACCGGAAAGGCATACGCGGCAACTCCCTCCCCGCAATGACCCTCTGCCTCACGTTCGATGACGGGCCCGGGAGGACCGGGGACGAACAATGCCCCGGTCGTGGGGAGGCGGGGGGCATAAACACCGGTCCCGGCCCCCATACCTGCCTGATAGCAGGGTACCTGAAGAACCAGGGGATCCGGGCAACCTTCTTTTGTCTGGGCAGGCATGCTGCGCAGTATCCGGATATCCTTGCGTACGTACGAGAATCCGGCCACCTGATCGGCAGTCATACGTTTTGCCACCCGCACTTCCCCGGGATGCTTGCCGGGAAGGGAGCCCCGCACGAGGAACTTCTCCGGGCGGATGCCACCGTAAAACCATGGATCGATGGCAAAATCACGTTCTTCCGCTCCCCCTACGGGGACTGGTCGCGGGAACTCTACCTGGCCCTCACAAACACGCTGGCGCTTTCCATGAACCATGTCGGGCCGATCGACTGGGATATCGACGGGAAAGACTGGCTGAGCTGGCAGGACTGGTGCTTAACGCACGACCCCGGCGCACCGGAGAAATGCGCCGATCAGTACCTGAAGGCGATCCAACGGGCAGGCAACCGGGGGATCATCCTGATGCATGACAGCACCGCCGACCGGGAGTGTGACCGGGAGGGGAACCAGACGTTTCAGATGCTGCAGATACTTATCCCCCGGCTCAAGCAGATGCACTACCATTTCGTCCGGCTGGACGAGATACCGGAGATCGTGTCGAGGATGAACGATCCCTTCCGCTTCGCACTGAAAGCATCGAATGGAAAGTATATCTCCCCGCAGGATAACGGGGGGGATACGGTCATGGTTGATGGTCAAAGGCCCGGGCCGCGGCAGTGGCTGGGCATTGAAGACCTTGGTTCCGGTACCGTGGCACTCCGTGCCCGGAACAGCCTCTTCTTCTCGGCAGGTAACGGAAGCGGCGGAGCTGTCCTTACCAAAGCCACGGATATTCATGCGGGGGAAACCTTCGACCTGGTCACCGTTGACCGGGCTCATGTCGCGTTCAGGACAGCCGCGGGTAACTGGCTGGCGTGGACCGGGACATCCGAAGGAGACGTGCTCGTGGCTTTTGCATCGCCCGCCGGACCTCCTGAAGAAGGGGTGTTTGCGGTCGAGGTCAGGGAATTCCGTTACCCGGTTACCACGGAACTCGTCATGGCCCTCAGGGATCTTGGCGAACGTATCGGTTCCTGGCACAACCGCAGCAGGGGAAGGGATTGAGATCCCATTACCACGAGTACCGGCCGGGAATCGCCGGGTTGCCGGGGTTTATAAAAAAAAGTACACCCGGAGAAATCATGGTAATCTGTATCCTGACGCTCTTTTGGGCTCTGCCCCCCGCCGCTATGGCCTCCCCCGACTGCGATTGTGCCGTAGTACCTGTACGTAACCATAGAGAGATTTTCGGTTGAGGGAATGCCGGGGCATCGCAATGCGTCCAGCCGCCACTGGGTAGCAGGGCTGGAGCGGGAGGGCGATCATCACGTGAAAGGAGGAATTCTCCTTAACGAAAAGATCAAAACCCTCTCCATCGGATCGTATCTTTGTCCTGTTCGCTGAGGCCGGCAGATCGTAGAGGGGCTATATAATCCAGACCTTCGCATACAGGCGTCTCCGAAGAACGGGCCCGGGAACAAGGAACCAAACTGACACCAAAAGATCAGTTCCCGAAAGTCCGTCTCTCCCATGCGGACCGGACTTCACGGTACCACCGGAGGTACTGGCCCGCCTGTACCTCCAGGTCAAACCGGGCCTTTGCATCCTTTGCCGCATTTATACCCATGCGTTCACGTCCCGTATCGTCATCCAGCAGGTACCGGATCCCGGCAGCCATATCGAAGGGATCTCCCGGAACAGTGAGACTCCCGTTGAACCCGTCCCGGACCTGTTCCGGGATCCCGCCCACGGCCGTTGCAACAACCGGGATCCCGCAGGCAAGGGCTTCCGTTATCGTCAGCCCCCAGGCCTCGGTCCGGCTGGCGTGGACAAGGAGATCTGCTGCCTGGTAATACCGGGCCAGAATCCCTGTATCGCGGATGAACGGGAGGAAACGCACCTCCAGGTTCCCTGCCCGCTCCCCCGGTCCGTCTTCGCCAATCGCGATGAACAGGATCTTTCGTTTCGGGTCTGTTGCCGCAAGGCGGTGTACCGCGGTATGCAGCGTCAGGAAGTCCTTGTCCGGGTTGTTCCGGATCCCGTTCGAGATGAAAAGGAGGATCGTCCGATCCGCCAAAAGCCCCAGTTCTTCCCGTGCCCGGTAACGGTCATGGGGATGGAAGACCGAAAGATCGACCCCGTGGGGAATTATCCGGCTGCCGGCAACCGCAGGAGAAAGCGGCGAGTCCGGTACCTGGTCCATGAGCCATACCGAAGGGGCCGTGATATATACTGTTGAATTCCTGAAGATCTCCGCAATTTTCTGATCGTCGGAGGACCTGATGTGCTGTGCGAGCCGTTGCGGTATTCCAACGAACCGGTGGCCGTTCTTCCTGCCGGCCGTCGGGGATCCGGAACCGTGCCGGAGGAGGATTGCATCGTGGAGGGTCATGACCACCGGGACCTGTTTTGTGAGGAGGGGCAGGGCACGCAGGTCGAAATAATTGCCGTGGATATTATGGATATGCAGGATATCGGGTCTGCCCGAAATTGCGTCCGGGAGGTTCTGGGTTGCGGGGAAATCATAGTCCAGACCGCCGCAGGCCGCATGGACGGAATTGAGCGGATGGGCCAGGAACCGGGAGGCGTAATACCGGTACCGTGCCCAGGGAGACTGCTCTTTGGCCTGCCGGAATTTTCCTGCCTTCGTGAGCCAGACCCGTTCCCATGCGTTCCGGGACATCCCCCGGTCGATCTCCCGGACCCGGGGATCCGATCCCTGTTTTGTTCCCACGAAAAGGAAGGACCGGTACCCGCGGTCCTGGTAGTGGAGAAAAAGATTCATGGACACGGACTCTGCGCCGCCCTTGATATCGTAACTGTTCACCTGGAGTATGCTGCTGCCCGGCGCCAGGAGAGATGCATCGGTCACGAGATGTCCTCCCTCTAATCATACGATCACCCTGCCAATAATCATATTCAATGCAGGTCAGGTCGGGGTCATTTCCGGGGGTGATGATAACCGGTGATGACGCGGCCTTTTAAATAAAAATATTACCCGCCTCCATGACGAGCATGTTTCGTACTACAAAGAGGAGATCGTTCAACCGCTTTTCAGGATAATCTCTCTCTCAATATATACCACCAACCATTTATCCCATCATATCAGACCCTTCTCCATGCCCCCGGACGAACACGTCCATATCGTCAGCGCCGGCGAGAATATCCACGTCGCCTATCCCGCGATCTTCCGCACATTGCCGACAATCACCAGCACGTACGTACTGACCGACAGTGCTGTAAGGGAATTTTCACCCGGCCCCGAAACCCAGAGGCATCGGGTCGCCGTCCGCAACGCGGTAGCAGCAGTAAAAGAGATCGCCGCATCGCTTTCCATCCCGTTTACCAGCGAGACCGTCTATCCCCCGGCCTATCCATCGGTCCGTACCATCCTCACGAAGATCCACCGCGAACATCCCGGCGCACGCTTCACGCTCGATCTCTCGGGGGGTTCAGCTGCGCTCTGCACGGCGCTCTTTTCCTTTGTCCCCTGGCTTGGCGGGGAGGTATACTCTGCGTTTGACGGGAAAGTGCCGGGGATTGTGCCGGTGCCGGACCCCGGGACAAAGAGTATGCTGGCCAATCCCAATTACCAGACCATTCTCGCGGTCCTGATCCGGAACAACCGGCCCTCAAACGAGACACCGGGACTGCCGTGGGTCCCCCGGCATTACCTCTTCACGCAGGTATGGCCGTATTACCTGCGTTCCCGCACCAGGAGTTCCCTGCCAGCCGACCCGCAGAAACCGGTTCCCCGGTACCGGAGAGGACGTACGCAGGCCAATGATCTGTCGCAGCAGACATTCTCAAGTTATATGATGAAACTCCGTGTTGCCGGGCTTGTCGAGGAGGCGCAGGATAAAAAGAATCGTAAGGTGAAGAATTACCGGGTGACTGATCCCGGGGAGACCGCTTTCCGGTTCTTTGCGGATACTGCGACAAATTCGATCGTGAAAACGATCCTTGAAGAATGGGCCCCGGGTGGGCCGGGCACCTGATTTTTTGCGGGAATCCTCCCCAATCAGGGAGGAGAATGCTGGATTTTTCCACGGTCCCGCAGTAACATTGTTCGGGGGATTTTCCGTTCTGCAGGTTTCATCGTGAAAAAAAGGAGTCAGTAAGGCTGCCGATTATCGGATAATTATCCGGAAAAATGGGTGTGCAACCGACAATTTCCCCACGATTCCGGCGGGGAGTGCCCGGCCGTTCAACCGGATCGCGATTGAAAAATTTCAAGCGGGGCTGAGGGGTCGATTGAAAAATTTTTTCCGGAGATCGATTCGCGATTGAAATAATACGTTTCCGGAATGCCATTTGATTAAAAACCGGGATGGTTCTGTTTTGCAGTGCCTCACCCCCTTCAGGGTCCCTCACCAGGGTACGGCAGGGCAGGTTAAAGGGCCCCGACCATGGACACGATCGGGATTATGGGTACGGTAATTGAGGCCGCCGCGGGGCGCCCTCCGGGGCGGCGGCCGGTACCGGTATGGGGGTAAGGGGCATTCCCCCCACCAGTCATGAATCAGGAAATTTCAGCCACTAATCCTTGCTGTACACCGCCCCGCTCCGCCCGATCTTCTTCATCACCGTCTCCCATGTCGGCGTAATCAGAAAACTCTCCTCCATGAACCCGATCACCGTTTCGAACCTCTTCATCGGGAAGGCCATCGTCATGACATCAAGGGGGACGCACTTCCGCGCCGACGGATCGAACATGCCGAGGATGACCTTCGGGTCCGCCTTCTGCTGCTCGAGCCACGGGTAGTACACGATCGAACTGCAGCCCGCGCCCATGGGGCAGATAACCCCGTTCGGATCTGACCGGTCGAAATTCGCCAGCGTGAAAAGGCCGCTCATGACCTCGGGCCGGGCAAAGAAGATGACGACTTCGGGACCATCCTTTTCGGTCAGCTGGTCCCACCGGGTGAAAAGGAGTTCCTTGCCCTGCGAGTCAAAAGGGGGGATCAGGTTCTCCCATGCATCGACGATCTCAGGCGTCCGCTTGTACCGTTCGCCTTCCACAACGCCCGCTTTCCCGGACGAGAGGAAGTACCGGAACCCCTGCGGGCGCTCACCGGAATAACCGGTGTACATACGGCCGCCATTGCAGGTGACCGAACGGGTGTCGAACGCAAGCGGGGTGCCGTTCCGTGCCTGCCCGATCTGGCAGATAACGCATCGCCAGCCATCCGGCGGCGGGACTTTTTTACTGGTGCCGGGCCCGGCCCGGAATTCAAGCGCAAGCGGGAGGTCTGCACCGGGAAAATACTGCTGCCACAGGGCAGTGAAACGATCGCGGAGGATAAGATCCATAAGGGAAAATCGCTGGTAAGGGATTAAAGAGTGATCCTAAAAAAATCAGGTTATGTCCAGTCCCTGCACGACTGCGGATTCAGGCACATCGTACTCCGTTGCGGTACCGGCGATATGGTATTTCCCGAGTGCCCTGACGCCGCCCGTGCTGCCGCTCGTAGAATACGGCACAATGAATTCCCCGTTGACACTCTGCTGGCGGTACGTGAAATTCCTGCCGGTATTGGAAACGAGCTGCATCTCGATGATGCCGCTTCCGCTGATGTGAGCGCCCCTGACATATTCAAACACCTTGACCGCTTTCAAATCCACGGTTTTCGACGAGAGGACATTCGATGGCGATTCATGGATCAGCCGGTAATGGCGGAGCGCCGGGACATCGGTTGCCGGCTGGACAAAGGAGTTGCTGACTGCCATTGCATGGAACCCGGCCGGTGCCTTTGCATTGAATTGTTCGATCCGGCCTGCTGCCTCCGCAGAGCTCAGGAGCGTTGCATTGGTCAGGACCGGCAGCGAGAGGTTGGTGACCGAAGGGTCTGCATATTCGATATAATAGACCATGGTAGCATTCGTCATCGACCCGTCAAAATTATGGAGCCGGGAAACCGTGGTGAGATAATAGCGGGGGGTATACAGAAACCGCGATTCCAGCTGGTTCCCGTTATCCTGGCTGGGGATGAACATGGATTTCATGTACGGATCCGCAGCAAGCGAGGCGTTGTACCACGTAGCCATTGCCGGGAACTTGCTTGAATCCATCAGGAAATCCGTGACAACATACCGGGTGCCGAGATGATCGAGTATGGCATCCGCCTCATCTTCCGAGGTCGTGACAAAATAGGCCGCAGAACCTTCGGGACCGGAGACCCCCTGCTGGAACGGGTTGGCATTCGGGATCCGCTTCGCGATATAGGTGATCATATGGCCGTAGTCCCACCACGACATGACCCCGTAGGACTGGTCCGGGTACGCGAATGCCTTCTGATCATAGATCTTCAGGTAATCCACACCCGTCTCCGGGGAATTATTCCCCAGCCATTCCAGTGCATCACGCCAGTCCTGGTCAAGGTAGGTCGCCCCGCTCGCTCCGATGGAAATCGTATAGGAAGCGGAAGTCCAGGCAAAGAGTATCCCGAGTCCTGCTATGAGCAGAACAGAACCGATAACAACGAAGTCCGGTGACGGGGCCCGGTCCGCTTTTTTCCTGCCTTTTTTTAAGGACTGCGCACGTGACGGGCTGCCTTTTTCCCGTTTCCGGGATCCCTCGGCAGGGGCAGGTTCCCTGTCCGGTGCGGCAAAACCGGGAGAGAGTGCATTCCAGCCCTTACCGAAAACATACCCTGCACAGACTGCCGAGAGGAGCGCGATATTGATTGCAAGGTAGTACTCGTACCTCACGTGCTGCCATGTCGCTGCAAACATCACCAGCGACCAGACAAGGGCAAAAACCTCGTGGGGGTGCTCCTCTTTCCCGTTGTTGTACACCATGACGAGCGCACCCCCGGCAAAGAGGAGGAGCCCGTAATTGAATGACAGCCAGGCATGGTCGATTGACCAGCCCATGGCTTCCAGAACGGTGTTGGTCACTGCCTGCTGCCCGAAGAAGGCAAACAGGGAACTGACAAAAAGGTTGTAGATCTGCGGGCTCAAAACGAACAGCACCAGGACCGTTACGAGGGTGCATCCTGCAAGGACCAGAGGGTACATCCACTTCTGTTTCCCTTTCAGCAGCCCGGCAAGGCCGTACAGGGCAGCTGTTCCGCCAATCAGGATGAGATACGCGTAGATATGCCCGATGGAGTACGTGGACAGATCAATACCGGGATCTTTGAGCCCGAACAGCAGCAGGCCGATGATCGCGGTACAAAAAATCGTCCCGTTGATGACCAGGAAATACCCGCTGGACCGGCCCCGGTACGCATCAACAATGCACTGGACAACCGTGAAAATCCCCACGATCATCGCGAAGAGGATCATGGTCGGCATGGTTACCAGGCCAAGGAGATACCCGAGCCCCGCGATGAACGACAAGAACAGGGTTTTTTTATAACTCTCCGGTTTTTTCAGGTCGATGGCCGTATCCTTCACGGAGAGCAGGGCATAACAGTACAGGAGGCAGAAGAGCGTGGAGAAGAACACTTCGGCAATGTGGTGGTCCAGGTAACCGTACCAGGAGATGATATATATCTGGCCGGTTACCACGGCAGTAAAACCCGATGCCAGGACACCGCTCTTCCAGTCGCCAAATGCCCTGCCGGTAAAATACATCAGCACGACCGTTCCTGCGGCCACGAGGGGGGGCACCAGGAGCGCAACACCGATGATCTCGGGGCGGGTGGCTGCCCCGGTGAGCATACAGCAGAGGGCAACGAGCGTGGGGAATAACGGGCCCCAGTAGATCGTTGTCCCGGAAGGATAGTGGGTCATCGGATCGAACCAGCCGTACCCGGGGAAGTTGGCAAGGATCAATTCGACCTGCCGGAGGTTGTAGAACGGATCGTCCATTGCCACCATGCTGATGATATCGGTATTCCCCGCACCGTAAAGCGGGAGCAGGCGCACCCAGAGGCTGAAAAAGGCGAAGAGACCGACGATGCCGGCGATCAGGATGTTCCGGCGATTCACGAGGGAAAAAGCAACCATGAGATCAACTACCCGTATTGTTGGTTCTGCGGGGGAGACAGGAGAAGGGGACTCCCCCTCTTACTCTTCAGTCTCCTCACCCGTTTTCCGTCTGAGGATATACCACGCGCCACCGGCACCTGCTGCAAGAGCAGCGATCAGTACCACGAGGGTGGCCGGCGTGGCGGAAAACCCGATTGTCCGCGGGCCGGATGCCATCTCGCCTTTCGGGCCGGGCAATGAGGTCTCGCTCACGCCCACCCTGACATCGACCAGGGTAGGGGTGACCTGATACTCTTCAGGGATCGTACCGTTTGCCAGCGATACGTTTGTTACTGCCAGATCCCGGGTTGCCGGGAGTACAAACTCCTGCTGGCTGCCGTTGGCGACAGCGGCACCTGGTGCGGGAATGAGAGAAAGTATCAGGGCAAGAGATACCAGGAAAAATGAACCGGGGATCATTGTTTTTTTGTTCCTGACCATATTCATGGAACAAAGGTATACCCCCATCAGCCATGATGTTTGCGGTTGGTTTCCCTTCCCGCATCCGTTCATGCGTCAGGAGCGCCCCCCGGGCGCTCATCATCCCGCAACCGGATGCCCGTTCCGGTCCCCGCGCCCGATCCCCTTGTAGATGAAACCCTCGCGAATATAGGCATCCGGGTCCACCTTGTTTCGCCCGTCGATGATGAACGGATGCTTCCTGCCGGACAGCTGTCTGAGTACCTTCGGGTCGAGCGCCCGGTACTGGCGGTGGCCGGCAAAGATCGCGACTGCATCCGCTCCCTTCACGGCCTCCCTGAGGGATTGGACAATCGGTACACCCGGATATTCTGCAACATACGGGTCGTGCACGGTCACCTGAGCACCCCCGCGGATACAGGCATCCCGGAACGGTTCGGACGGCGTGTTCCTCGTGTCGTCCGAGTCGGAGAGGAATGCCCAGCCGAGCACCGTCACCTTCGCTCCGTTCAGAGGAACGCCGGCCCGCTTCAGCGCATCCGCGGTGAGGTGAAACATGTGGGCAGGCATGAAGTCGTTGATGCGGCGGGCCAGCACGTAGAGAGACGGCTCGTTCTTTGGGTAATCGAGGGTTCCCTTGCCGAGCACCTGCACCCCGCGTTCGAGATGGTAGGTGTCCTTGGTCAGGCAGTGGCCGCCGACGCCGGCGCCCGGCCAGAGCAGGGCGCGGGTGATCCCCTCGCCCTTCAGGCTGTCGATACCGCTGCGGACATCGTAGATATTGATCCCCATCGCCTCGCAGTAGAGCGCCAGCTCGTTGACGGCCGCAATCTGGAGGTCGCGGAAGGTGTTCTCCGCAGTCTTGGTCACTTCCGCCGCGGTTGCCGTCATCGGGATCACCTTTCCCGAGGTCAGGACCGGGGTATAGAGTCCGGTTGCCCGCTTTGTGCTCGCCTCGTCGATACCCCCCACACAGCGGTCGTGCTCCCGGATATTCCTCAGAAGCCGGCCCACCATCACCCGTTCCGGGGCATGGGCAAGGGCAAAATCCCTGCCGGCAACAAGCCCCGACTCCTGTTCCAGCAGTTCGCGGGCCATCCCCTCCGTAGTACCCGGCGTGACCGTGGACTCGAGGACAACGAGCATCCCGGGCTGCAGGTGCCTTCCCACCTGCCGTATCCCGTCCCTCAGCGCCGAGAAGTCCGGGAGGAGGTCGTCCTTGTTCAGGAACGGGGTCTGGATGGAGAGGGTCACCGCATCGAGTTCGGCAATCCTTGAAAAATCAGAAGTGCACCGGAATTTTTTGGCTGCCGTGACTTTTTTGAGCAGTTCCTCAAGTCCGGGTTCTTCCCCTTTGAGCGGGCTCTCCCCCCGGTTCAGCATCGCGATCTTGTAACCCGAAGAGGGCGAGTCCCGCTGGAACCCGTACACCTGTTCGAAGACCGTGGAATCCGCAAAAAGTGCCGCGGCCGGGATGCCGACATAGCCCATGCCGATCACGCCGATCTTTTTTATAGGGCCCCGTTTGAGGAGGAGGGTATCCAATATCATTGCACCAGGTGACTCCGGGTTACCGTGCCGCACGGATTTTTTCGCAGAATTCAAGGTTCCTTATCGCCTGGTCCGGGGTGATGGGGAACGGGCGCTGGTTCTTCACGCAGTCGATGAACGTTTCCAGTTCCCGCTTCAGGGGCTCCACCTTGCCTACCATGACTTTCTCGATGATGTTTTCCTGGACATACCGCTGCGCCTCGATCTGGTACTGGCCGGGCTTGCGGTGGATGGTGACCTCCTGCGACATGAAATCCCCTTCGATCGTGAAATCCTCGTCTTCAACGTAAAACAACCGGATCTTCTTGGATGCCTTGCGGCTTGCCGAGAGGACCACGGGGATATTTTTACAGTTCATGAGGACGCTCATGACATCGTCGTTGCCGACGCTGTGGAGATCGCAGGGATCCGTAAAGAACTCACTGAGGAGGATATCGATATCGTGGATCATCAGGTCCTCGACAACGGAACTGCCGGTGATCCGGGACGAGGTCGGGTTGTGCCGTTTCATCTCGAAATAGAGGGGCTTTTTCACGATCCTCTTGATCTCGGCAACGATCGGGTTGAACCG
>Ga0116171_10003832_pt1 | contig 13766 bp, 9 predicted proteins | sample AD_JPNHW2_MetaG_FD_89798 | JGI IMG/M metagenome (GOLD analysis project Ga0116171, IMG submission 89798) | Active sludge microbial communities of municipal wastewater-treating anaerobic digesters from Japan - AD_JPNHW2_MetaG | ecosystem: Engineered > Bioreactor > Anaerobic > Digestate | place...
CAGCCCATGCTGCACAAGCAACGGGTCGATGAGAAAAGCCAGGGTTACCGCGATAAATGACAGCAGCGCAGGGTAATAGAAAAGATTGTTGATCCAGTAAAACCAGGAAGTGATGAACGCCGGCTTATCTCCGAAAGCTTCTCTTACCCAGACATATAGACCACCCTGTTCGGGCCAGCCGGTCGCAAGCTCAGAAGACACAAGCCCCAACGGCACAAAAAACATGAAAGCGGCAAAAATCCACATGAAAACCGACGAGGCCCCGCCGGCGGCGGCGATGGTTATCCATCTCAGCCCGACGATGGCTGTGACGTTCATCAGAACAATATCATAAAGTCCGAGAGATTTTTTCATCAGGGCACCTGTTCCGCAATTGCCTTCCTTGATTTTCAAAGGCAGGTAAATCGTTGGAAAATGGCAATTTTTCTTTTACGGCTGATTATAATTCATCACTGCTGAAAATACTATTTTTGCCCTGGCTTTCGAAAAATCATTGTGTGCCGCAGAGGAAAAAGAAACCCGACGTTACACTAAAATGCAGCTTGAAGAATTTAACGCTGCAGATCGCATCTGATGAGCACTCCCCCGCGGTTATTTCTTGATGCATGTGTTCTGATTACCGCTGCAAATTCGCCCGAAGGCGGGAGTGCCAGAATTATTGGTGTTGCTGCCTTACAGGTCGGGCTACGTTGTTGGGAAATATGTCAGTATCGAAACGATCATGGAAAAGTCGAAGGAAAGTGTTAGTTTTGCCTGGTTCGGGAAAGCTGCATTATAAGATTTGGCCAGGACAGTAAAATTATTGGGTGGATCAGTTTTTTGGGGGAATCCAGGCGATCTATCATTTTAGATAACCCCATAACGGGCATTTTGTGTGATATTCTGGGTATGGCTTATCTCAACCTTCAGGTCAGGAGAACTTTTATGCAGGAATTTCGGGCAATTGCCAGGGTAGTAACCGGCAGAGAAACCACTGATGGCGCAGGAGTAAGGCTGGTGCGCGTTTTTGGCAATCGTGACGTTGTTGATTTTGACCCGTTTTTGATGATGGACGCTTTTGATAACACAAAGCCTGAACAATACGTCAAGGGGTTTCCGTGGCACCCGCACCGTGGCATCGAGACCATAACCTACCTGATCGAAGGAAACATTGAACACGGCGATAGCCTTGGCAATAAGGGCAATATTTATAACGGAGACTGCCAGTGGATGACCGCCGGAAGTGGCATTATCCACCAGGAAATGCCCCAACCCCCGGGAAAAATGCTCGGGGTACAGATATGGCTCAATCTTCCCGCAAAAGACAAGATGACAAAGCCTGCCTATGGCGATATCGTCGCGGCGAATGTGCCGGTCATTGACGATCAGGGCTGTGAAGTGCGCCTGATTGCCGGCAAACATAAAGGAAAAAATGGCGCCTTCACCGGCTGTTACATTAAGCCTCTGTTCATGGACGTAAAAGTGCCGCCACACAAAACCTGGGAACTCAACACCGTAGCCGAACACACTCTCTATACCTATACATTCTATGGTTCCGGCAGTTTCGAGGCCGACGCAAAGCACGAACACGGCGGCAAGGTCACTCTGCTGTTCAAGCCAGGCGAAAAGCTTCGGGTAACTGCTGGTTCTGATGAACTGCGTTTTATTGTGCTTTCGGCCCCCCCATTAAAAGAACCGGTTGCATGGGGCGGCCCGGTGGTCATGAATACCCAGGCCGAGCTTGATCTCGCTTTCAGCGAAATGGATGCCGGAACCTTTATAAAAAAGTAGTGACCCGGCGAGCTTCAGCCCCCCAGGCCGCTGAGAATGGTTTCTGCGTTGCGAAACGCGGTATAGGCATCTTTGTCGAGCGGAAAATCCCAGGTTCCAGAACGATGCAGCATCTGCCCGCCAAAACCTGATTTGAAGCAATACAGGCCATAGAACGGGTGGTCAGCGGCAACCCCGGGCGAAACGCCGCCCATGTCGTATTCTCTGCAACCCCGGGCGCGGGCCTGGCGGATGGCTTCCCAGTGGACGGCGTATGAACCCATGAGATTGCGTTTGCAGTTTGAAGAGGCCCCGAACAGAAACAGGGCGGTCTTTTCTGATATGGCCATGATAACGCCGGCGAGCAGGTCGTTACCGTGGCATGCAAGCAGAAACACCACCTCGGTGTTCTGGTTGTTCTCTTCAATGACCGAAAACAGGGCATGAAAATGGTCGTAATCGCAAACTAAAAACCGGTTTCTTCCGGCGGTCTGCACGTAAAGGTCGTAGAAGGCCGGCAGATGGTCTTTGCCGGCAATAAAAGTTCGCACGCCTTTGCGCTCTGCCAGGCCAATGTTATACCTTGTCTTCGGTTTCATGCGTTCGAGAATGGCCTTTTCAGTGGGGGCGATATCAACAATCATGCATGAAGCGACAGTCATATCGTTGACCGACTTTATTAAGTTCCATGAACCGGTGCCATAGTTCATGCGCATTTCTTGAACTCTGGCTTCAGGAATCACCGGGTGACTGAAATCACCATCAACAAATGGCGACAGCCATGGAAGATCGAAACGGATGAACGCGGTTTTCGAATCAAGGTGCGGAATCAGTTTTTCGGCAAGTTCTTCAAGATAAATGCCATAATTGTCGGGGGCCGGCGCGAATTCGGGGCCTTGCGGAATATAAGCGGCAACGCGGTTATCGCCAAAAGGCTGATTCAGCAACAGAACATCGCTTCTGCTGCCTGTATGGTTGATGTCGAAAGCACGGGGTTCCCAGCCGATACGGGCTTTAACCTGCCCCCAGAAGGTCGTCTGAAACAGAATGCTGGTTGGAAAAAGCTCGTCCAATGGCTTGGGCGCGAGTTTGATAGTCACTGCCGGGTCTCCGAATAGTAGCAAGACGGCCGCCAGAAACTGCAACGCTACAATTCAAAAAACGGCGGGCTGTCTTACTGTTAATAATGTCTTCAATCAATGATCTATATTTCTAATTGTACACCATATTCTCATTTTCGGCACCCATATTGAGCACAGAAGACCATACAGGTATCAATCAGCAGCGACAGTCGTTGCCGGCGATTTATCTGACTGGCCGGCCACGGGTGTTTCACGAAAAACTACGATGCCGAAGTAGGCGCAGATATCTTCGAGCAGTTCATAAACAACCGGCACGAACAGCAAGGTCAGGGCGGTCGAGGTAATCAGGCCGCCGATTACTGCGATGGCCATGCCGGCACGCAATTCAGAACCCGGCCCGGTGGCAATTGCCGCCGGAATCATGCCGCCCATGCTGCTGGCGCTCGTCATGATAATTGGCCGCAGGCGAATCGGGCAGGCAACCATAATCGCTTCTCTTCGACTCAGCCCGCGCATGCGCTGTTGATTGATAAATTCTACAAGAAGAATGCCGTTTTTAACCACCAGCCCCATCAGCATCAAAAAACCAATCATGGTCATGATATCGAGTTTGGGCTGAAAGACAATCATTATCATTATCGCACCGACAACGCCGAGCGGCACTGAAGTCATGATCGTCAGCGGGTGCAGAAAGTTTTCGAACTGCGACGCCAGCAGCATATAGACAAGAATTGTCGCAAGGGCTGCCGCAAAAATCATGGCACCAATGGTATTGCCGGCCTCTTTTGCCAGCCCCTGAAATTCGCCACGATAGCCAACCGGAAAAAGCTTTTGCGCTTCAGCAACAAACTCGGTCATCGCCTCGCCCTGCGATTTGCCTTCGAGATTCGCACCCACTCTGATTTCGCGTGCGCGGTTAAAACGGTTAATCGTTGAAGGTGAGACATCAGACCGAATCTCTGAGACGTTTGATAAAGGCACGGTTCGCGCACCATCGGTTGTTCTGACCATGAGATTCGGCAATGCTGCTGAACTTATTCGAAAAGCCTTCATCAGACGCATTTTTACGTCGTATTGTTTGCCTGCATCTTTGAACTGAGAAATAGCCTGCTCGCCACCGACCAGCAGATTGAGAGTCGCGGCCAGAGCACCGACATTCACGCCGAGAATTTCCATGCGGTCGCGTTGCAGCTGAACATGCAGCTCAGGCTTGCCAGGTTCACGTGAATCATCGATATCTACGTAACCCCCCACCTTTTTCATCCAGGCGTTGAGCTTGTCGGCCAGATCATTAAGAATGGCCATATCTGGGCCAAGCAGCGAATAGGTCAGTTGCTGATTGGCCATCCCACCAATCGACGCGATCGGATCCATTTCTTCGACCGAAAAGCGCTCAATTCCGGCAATACCAGCCAGCAGCTTTCTCGTCTGTTCCATCAGTCTGATTTGTGGCATTTCAGGTCGCGCTGCCTTGGGAATCAGCGCAACGTTAACAGTGCATTTTGTCGGGTCTTCGAGCGGGTCAGTTGCCACGTTGACCAGCGACATGCTGACGTATTTTTTCATCGGTTCAATGACCTGGCGCTCTACCTCGGCGGCGATTTGTCTTGAGCCTTCGAGAGAGGTGCCAACCGGGGTTCTGAAGTTTACCAGAAACAGATTTTTATCTAGCTGGGGTTTGAATTCAAAAGACAGGTAACCGCTCAATAAGACAATCAGTGCAATAATCATGGCCCCAAAAGCCAGCACCGTGTATCGCCAGTTCAAAACTTTACCGAGCACCCGCCGATACAATTCGTCGAACCGGTCGAGCGTGCGGCCGAGAAATTTTGCCACCCGATTCTCATCTGCCTCTGAAGCAGTCAGATAGCGCGAAGCCAACATGGGGGTCAGCGTAAAACTGACCACCAGCGAAACCAGAACGGCCGCCGTCACGGTTATGCCAAAATGAAACAAAAAGCGGCCAACCAGGCCACTCATCAAGGCTACCGGCAAAAATACCGCGACAAGCGTAAAAGTGGCAGCAGTAACCGCCAGACCAATTTCTTCGGTAGCATCAGAGGCGGCCTGTGCCGGAGTTTTATTCATGCGCAGATGGCGATAAATATTCTCGATAACCACAATCGCATCGTCAACCAGAAGACCGATCGAAAGCGATAGGCCCATAGTGGTAAGGGTATTGAGGGTCAACCCGAAGATTCGCATGATGACGAACGAAGCGAGAATCGAAGATGGAATCGCCAGAGCCGAAATCAGCGTTGAAGTCAGGTTACGCAGAAAAACCAGAATAACTATAACTGCCAGAAAGCCTCCGACAACAATATCAACCATAACCGAATGAATCGATTCTTCAGTAAATGGTGTTGAATCGACAACAATGCTTATCTTAACGCCTTCGGGCGCCGCAGCATTAAGATCTTCAATGGCCTGCTTAACCTGTTTAGCGGTTTTAACGGCATTTGAACCCGACTGCTTTTGAATCTGCAGGCCCATGACGTTCTGGCCGGCCATTATACCGGCAGACCGTTCATCTTCAATGCCATCCTCGATCTGCGCCACTTCGCCGAGAGTGATCTGGGCGCCATCGATGGTTGCAATCGTCAGACGTTTAAAAGCTTCAACATCAGTGAGTTCACCCATGGTTTTAACGACGAATTCACGCCGCTCATCTTCGATTTTACCGGCAGGAATTTCAATATTCTTCGATTTAACGGCCATGACCACTTCTGCGGCCGTCAACTGGTGGGCATTCAACTTGTCATTGTCGATCCAGATTTTGATTTCACGCTCTCTGATGCCAAATTCCCTGATCGCACCCACACCAGGTATGCTTTGCAACCGGTTTTTAACCACATCTTTAACATATTTAGACAATTCGGCGGTTTGAATCTTTCCGGCCACCGCCAGGCTGAGAATCGGCACCGCACCCGTATCAAGCTTCTCGATGAGTGGCGAATCCATGGCATCGGGCAACTGGTTTCGTATCGTTGCAACCTTGTCGCGCACATCCTGAACCGCGACATTAATATCGCGATTCAGCTTGAACTGGGCAATAACCCTGGCAATGTTCTCGGCACAGACTGATTTAACACTTTCAATGCCGTTTAAAGCCGCGATCTGTTCTTCGATTTTATCGACGACTTTCGATTCGAGGGTTTCGGGGCTGGCACCGCGATAAACACAGGTGATGGTTACGGTCGGAAACTCAACTTCAGGAAACTCATCAACGCCGAGTTCGACATAGCAGAGAATGCCGAAGAGAGCAATAGCCATAAAGGCCATGATGGTTGAAACCGGGCGACGAACGGCACTATCGGCAAGAATCATAAGTCAGCCTCATTCTCAATCTTGACTGACACACCATCTTCAAGTTGCTCAAAACCACGGTCAACAACCAGAGTATCGGCGTCAAGACCAGAAAGAATGGCAACCCGGTTATTGCTCGAAATACCTACCGTTACAGGGGTTCGCAGGGCTTTTCCATCACGGACAGTGAAAACATGACCAGCACGCGATGCTGATTGCAGCGAACCCGTCAGTGCTTCGGCAATTTTAACGATACTGACCGGCAAAACCGGAACTTGCCGGTCTTCTCTTATGATAACGCTCACATCGGCATAGCCACCGTGACTCAGCTTTCGATCAGGGTTGGCGATGACCGCCCTGGCGGCGAAGGTCAAACTTTTACGATCAATAGACGGAACAACGGCAATTACATTCGCGGCAATCGACTCTTGAACAAGCGGTGAGCGTATCAGCAGTTTCGTTCCAATCAGAACAAACGGAAGAAAGCGCTCAGGAAGGCGCAAAGTCAGTTCAAGCTCAGAATCATCAACGATTGTAATGCTCTGATTATCACTCTGTTCGTTTTCTATCATTGATTTGGCAATTATCAGCCCATCGTATGGCGCCACCAGGGTTGAATCTTCGAGGCGTCTTTTCGCGCTGCGAACCGCAACTTTTGCGATGGCCGACATGGCTCTCGCGGCTTCAAGAGCAGTTTGCGCCTGTTTAATCTGTTTATCGGCTACCGCGACAGCGTTCCGGGCAAGTTTATACTGGCCTTCCATCTGGTCATACTGCTGTTGCGGAATAGTATCTTTGGCCCTGAGACTTTTGGCTCTTTCAAAGTCGAGCGTCGCGGTATCAAGGCGAATCTGGGCCTGCTCGCGACCGATTTTTGCGGTTTCAATGGCGTCGTTTGCTGCTTCAACCTGAGTTTCTGAAGCCTTCAGACTGGCATTTGCGTGGTCAAGCGCAATATTGGCGTCTTCGAGGTCAAGCTCAGCAAGAGGTTGCCCCTTCTTCACCCGGTCACCCTCTCTAACATGCACCAGACCAACAAAACCTTTTGCCTTTATCTTCAGTTCAGCCCTCTGAGGTGCTACCAGTTCGCCGGTTGTCTGTTCGGTCCACTGCACTGTTCCGATTTCGGGTTTAAGCAGGCGCACCGGCACGATTCTGGCCTGAGCCTGCGCGAAAAGGGGCAGGCCCATCTCGACCAGGCCACAAAACAGCATCACCAGCAGAATGTTCCGGGCAATCTTTCCAAAAATCTGGCTGGTCGGGGCCGGTAATCTGAAACCGGCTGATAAAGCTGGCAAAGGCTCTGCTGCCTGAGGGTTTAACGGTGAACGCATTGAGTTTCTCCTGGTCTGGTCGATCTTCAGAGGTTGAATCGGTAAGTTGGTTATACTGGTTATTTTAGGGGTAAAAGCGCATGCTCAAGGCCACCGGCAGCATGCCAGAGAGAAATACGGGCAAGTTCGCGGTCGAATCCGGAAGTAACGCGGCGCTGGCGGGCAGAGACAAGCGCCGATTCAGCATCGAGAAGATGCTGCGAGGTAACCGCCCCGGCTTTAAACCGCTCTTCAGTCAGTCGCAGCGATTCTTCGGCCTGAGTTTCGGCCTGGCTTGAGAGTGCAAAGCGTGCCTGAGCTTCTTCAATACTGAGTGCCGCCTGATGAATTGCCAGAAGAATATTGCGCTGCAAGTCTTCAAGATCGTGAGACGCTTTGCTCTTGCCGGCCCTGGCCTCACGAATCCGGCTTCTGGTTTCTCCGGCATCAAAAACATTCAGGCCGACATAGACTGTGGCATCCCAGTTGTCTACAGCGTTGTTGAATTGATTACCCGAACTCCAGTTCCATTGAAGGGCAACTTCAGGCCGCAGACTGCCTTTTGCTGCTTTCCCGGCAAATTCCTGAATTCGAACCGCCTCGCGGGCGGCGGCCAGCATGGGGTGCTTTCGGGTTGCCATTTTTACCGCACTGGCCTCGGGCAATTCTGGGGTAGTATCAGGGTTTTCAAGAGCCGGCAGCGCCGATGGCTCAATTTCAAGACCGGTAAGCATCGCCAGTCGCGCCTGAGCCAGATCAATGCCGTTTTTGGCCCTGACCAGATTTTCGCGCCGTTCGAGAACCGAAACCTGAATTTTTAAAAGGTCATCACGCACCACCACCCCGGCTTCAAGCATGTTTTTGACATGCTGCTCGTGACTGAGGGTATCTTCGAGTGACTGCGACGCCACCTTTTCCATGGCGCGGGCGCTGAGCAGGCCAAACCAGGCTTCAGCAACCGCACGCACCATATCTTCACGCCGGCTTGTTTCGACATGTTTCTGCAATTTGACTTCAGAACCGGCTGCCTTAACAGCGTTTTTGATGGCACCACCCGTATAAAGAGGCTGAGAAAGCTTTAAACCTTTTAATTGCAGCTGCTTTTTGCCAAAGGGCATGCTGCCCGCGCCCGGCAGTTGAAGCTCAGAGACATGCCGAAAGCTCGTAAAGGTTTCTTCGGCTTTAATGCGCGGCAGACGATTGCTTTCGGCACGGTCAAGCCGGTTCTGCGAAGCTCTGGTTGCGTCTTCGGCCGAAAGAACCACCGGGTTAGTATCGAGAGCCGTAACCAGGCATTGCGCCAGCGACAAGGGTGCGTCTGAAGTTTCTGAAGCAAGCTGCTCGCCCAGGCAGACTCCTGAGCAAAAAAGCACGGCCACGACAATAAACAGAAAACCTGAGCTTTTAAGCCCGATCAGGGTTGTTGTTTTCATACTTGTTTCCTTCGCTTACCAGTAGAGGTTTGTAATTTTGCAGTTTTCGTTTTCGCTGTTGAGCGGCCCCGAATCGCGATGCCAAAAAGAATAAACTCAGAGAGCTGCTCAGAAATCTTTTCGACCGGGTAGCGTTTTTTTTGCGACCACCAGAATCTGAAGGTCTGAAGAATGATACCAAGAATCGCGTGGTGGATCAGTTCAAGATCGAGATGCGCGTAAATTTGACCAGCCTGCTGTGCCCGCATTGACTGGCGCATTTCGCCAAAACTGGCAGCAACAAAGCTTTCAGAGAGGCGGGCGCGAAGTTCTTCGTTTAAAAGAGAAAAATCTGAAGTCAGGCAGCGAAAGAAAAACTGTATTTCGGGAGTCTCGGCCACCCGGGTGAATAATTGGCGAATTCCAAGTTTCACCGCATCTTCGATTGAGGTAGTCAGAGGATCAATTTCGGGCAACTTCATCGCCACATGCAGCACCTGCTCGAACACTGCCAGAAACATTGCCTCCTTGGTAGGGAAGTGGTTATAGAGCGTAGCCTTGCTGACCCCGGCATTATGGGCTATTGAATCAACATTTGCCTGATGAAAGCCAAGAAGAGAAAATTCACGCAGAGCAGCGTTGAACATCCGCTCATTGCGCTCTTTCTGCAGTCTGGTGCTCATACCTGTTACCCTTGCCGTCCGCCTCGAAAAAAACTAAACTCTTGAGTTCGGTAATTTAAACTACCAGGTTTATAAAAGTCAATCAGCATTTTAATGAATCAAAGCTTTTTGACCTAGATTCCCGAGCGATTCATAGTGTGTTGTCTAGCTCCACCCCGAACACCGAGGCCCTTCTTCATTGACGGTGGCGTTTTTGACGGTTTGCCAGACAATAAACCCGCCAATAATTAATATGGCCTTTGGCAAAAGGCTGCTTAGCAGCCGATAGTTGCGATGCCGAACAACAGAATAACATTGACAAGTCAAGGGTCGCCGAAGGCGATGAGCGTAGTGGACTCGCTCTTGATAAGGTTGTTCGGTTGTGCAACATAAACGCCCGCGACCGACAATTTTATAAAAACCCACCGACACTAAAGTCTTCGGAGCCGGCGGCCAGTCTCCTCGGCGTGCCTTTTGGATCTACATGCAGATATAGGGCTTGAAGAGTTATGCCCAACTCTCGACAGAGCTTGCCAAGTCACTTTCCAGCCTGATAAACCACCGGAAACTCTCTCTTGATCGGATTCGCTTTAATCCTCTGTTGTGCCTGTCGACGTAAATTTAATAAATATTGACGTAGTGAAGCTGAGTTTAATATCATGAGCCCAATAGAAAGAGTTTTGAATCTTAAAGCCCGATAATTTTTGGGTTTCCGTTTAAGATCACATTTAGATATTTCTGATGTGCACACAGAGATTTGGTTAAAAAGAGGGGCCATCTATGAAGAAATCTGCCAAATTTTTCTTTCATCTTGCCACTGTTGCTGTTTTGTTCGCTGTCACAATTTTTACTTCAGCGCTTTGCAATACTGGCCCAGAGCCGGATTTAGATAAAGACGGGATTCCGGGTGTAAGCAATTTTCAGGCAACATTGAGTGGTAGTCGGATGAAAACCTTAGCTGCAAAAACCTCAGTCCCAGTAAAAGCAGCTTCTAACGGCAAAAAAGTCTTGTTTTATACCAAACGTAACAACCAATGGCTTGATTATACGACAGATTTACGTCAACTACTCGTTGATTCAGGTTATACCGTTGATGTCCATTCCAGTCCGACTGTTTTCCCTGACCTGTCTGGATATGATGTCCTTGCGATAATAGATTGTCTCGGCACCCCATGGGCAGAATATAACGACGGACAATTGCCCTCTGCCGAAAAAACGGCGATTAGTGATTTTGTCACCGCCGGTAAGGGGCTATTTTTTACCGGTGATTACATTCATCTGGATTTCCCAAAATATAATGACGTTTCCCAAATATTCGGATTTACTTTCAATTGCCAGTATATAGACTATATTCCCATTGGAAATTCTGCCGGCACTTACCCTGGGCCATATTGGCTGAACTATTACACATATGCCCCTGTATATGAATTTCAGAGCTACTATCCGCCGGCATCGGCACACCTGATTCTGAACAGAGAACCCTATAACGGCTATTCATGGTTCTACAACGAAAGCCATGAGATTTTTAACGGCATAGACTCTGTATTGCTCATGGGGGCGGGTTATCTTACCCCTAAAACATTCGGAGTCGCGGCGCTTAAAACTCACCCACTGACTTCAAGGCCTTTCAGATTACGCTGCCAGAATCGGCTTCCCTCTGGTGGTCGTCAGGGAGCATGGCAATGGTCGTGTGATGATTAGTGCCGACTCAAACGCCTTCACCAACAACGGTTTTTTACGGCCCTGTTGCTCGTCCATAAACGTTTCCCTGGCGACACAGCACGCTATCGAACCTGCAGCCAACGATGCTGCAGCTGCGATCAGGCTGCGGTCTGATTTTTAAAGAACGGGGCCAGGCGTTCGATGCCGGTGGTGAAGCCTACGGGTTTGCCGGCAAAAGAGAGGAGCAGCCAATAGCGCGTGCTTTCGCCGAAACCCGAAATATCAGCGAACTGCTGCATTACCCAGATACGGAAACCAAGCAGAATTCAGAGCTTCACGAATGCGTTCGCATTTCAGATTCCGTTTACGCACTCGGCCGAGCGAACTTCGCCGCTTTCGAGGGCAGTGCGGAGTTCGAGAAAAACGGATCTTTTTTCGGCATCGGAAAGGGGTGAGTCGGCCTGTGTGGCGGCTTCAATTTTAGACTGCAGAGAATTTTTCATGGTATTGCTATTTCTTCGAGGCAGAGTCGAATGGCGGAGTGCCCAAGCTCTGGGTAGCCGGAATGCGCACAAGGCTGAGGGCGAGTTCGGCAAGTTGCAGAGTTGGAAGCATGGGGTTGTTCTTCACCCTGATTCAGCGGTGCCAGCTGCAGTTCGCCGATCTCTTGGCCGATGAATTGAAGCTGGCTGGTATCGAATTCGCCGATACGGCAGGGAATATTTTCTAAACCAGCCGCCAGTATTTACTTTTATAAAGGGTAATAAGCTGAAAGATGCGGGGAAAGTAAGCATAAAAAGAGCTTTTAAAACGACTGGGCTTAAGATCATTTTTGCCCTGTTAATCACCCCGGGTCTTGAAAATGCGACAAATCGGGAAATTGCCGGAGCTGCCGGAGTATCACCGGGAAGTGTTGATTACCCGATAGCAGACCTGAAAGATCTGGGCTATTTGACCGGCAAGCATTCATTACCGCCCACCGACAATAAAGTTACTGCGTCGGAAAAAATCCGGTTGTCTTTCATTCTTGATCTGGCTTAGAATTCCGCAGTAGAGATTCTACTGCAACGAAAGATAATTCAATATTATTTCAGAGGAGATACGTATGAAGTCAAATCTTGGTAAGTTGTTCACTCTCTTGATCGCTCTCGCGCTTGCCTTCGCGCCAGCAGCCCAGGCCCAGAATCCACCGGCTCCGAGCGGCTGGGCGTCGGGAGGCAAATGGGTCGCCGGCAGTCTAGCTGCGGGCGTGGTGGGCGGGATCGGCAACATGGCCCTTGGCTACGCCCTGAACGGGATCGGCCTCGGCGATACGAGCCACGCCGATACCCTCAAAATGCTCGAGAAAATCTCCCTCCAGATACAAAGTCTCGATCAGCAGATGAAGCAGCTGAACATGGACCTGATGATTCTCGGCAATGACCAGATCGCCGCTCAAATTGACGCATTGGCGAGCGTGATTATCACCACCAACAATAACGTCACAAGACTCGCGACGGCGAGCGCCCCCGATGAGAAATCGCTGAAGGAGAAAGTCGAATCGGCCACACCCGTCGGGCGCGAGAAGGCGGAGAAAAAGTTAGGCGACTACCGGGATAAACAGAGAAAGGCTTACATGGCGACCATCCGCACCGAACTTGTCCCGAAACAGAGCGCCATCCACGACATGCTTGTGGGAAAGCGGCTCGCCAGCGGTGGCTTGATCAAAAGCTGGAGCAAGGTCTGCTCTGCCAGGCACCGGTTTTTCAGCCTCGAAGATTCGAGGGCCCAGGAAGCGATGTTCAACTACTGGGACATGGTTCAGGCGATCCAGCTGAAACTGATCGTCGACTACCTCCACGCGATTGAGGCTTCCGAGTCTGAGGTCAACAGCGCCATTGATGTCTACAACAAGAACCGCGAAGAGCAGCTGAAGATTCTTCCCCCGCCGGTGCCCGAATGGTGCCTGGTGTGCCGCCCGCGCGAAAAGAGCGATAAACGGCTCATGATCCGCGGCAACTATCTCGTGAACCCATATAACCAGGTCAACTACGAGAAGGCGGTCAAGGTGTTGAAGGAGATCAACGCCAAGCCGCACTGGGGTAACGGGTTCAACGACTGGCGCCTCCCCGTCTACGACGGCTGGAAAGGGCTTGGCTGGGGCTCCAAAGACCTGCAGATCATGTTTGACGAGGAAGAGAACGGCGATTACCTCAACGAGGGCTGGCGGGATGGCTGGCCGAAAGACTGGCTCAAGACTGGGGCGACCTTCTGGATCGACAACGACTTCCGGAAGAAAACCGGCGACCCATTTAGTCGCAATTACGTTTCCTGCTGGAGTTTTGACGCCTACGGTGGTGGCTACATCCACAACTGTGACAAGAATTTCGTCGCGAGCTGCATGCCCGTGCGCGACCTGAAGCCCGGCGAGTTCTACTTCTGGGAATAATCCACTGATTGGCAACTCACCTGGACCGTGAGACTTCTCTCACGGCCCGGCACCTGACCATCAAGAAACGCCGTCCATTCATGGGCGGCGTTTGCCATTCGGCGCAGTTGTTGTCGATCTGTAGTTCTAAGCTTTCGAGATATCTATGAGCC
>Ga0116171_10003834_pt1 | contig 13761 bp, 8 predicted proteins | sample AD_JPNHW2_MetaG_FD_89798 | JGI IMG/M metagenome (GOLD analysis project Ga0116171, IMG submission 89798) | Active sludge microbial communities of municipal wastewater-treating anaerobic digesters from Japan - AD_JPNHW2_MetaG | ecosystem: Engineered > Bioreactor > Anaerobic > Digestate | place...
ACTTTTGCAGGGAACCGCACAGCTTGAATTTTGGGAAACTTATGAATACAAGGATATATATGGTTACCTTGAACAGGCTGATAAAAAGCTGCAAGCAGTATTGTATTCAAAAGATACATTGCCGGCGAATGATTCCTTAACGGCTAACGGAGATTCTATTAAGAACACCCCAATAGCAACAGTTGAAAAAAAGGATACTTCACTTACCAAGAATGTAGCAGGTGACTCAACAAAAGATACAAATAAAAAAGGCCAGCAGTCATTTGAAGAATATGCCTTAGAGCATCCCCTTCTTGCATATCTGCAACCCGCATTGATACAGGATGAGAATGGAAATTATTATCCCAACAGAGGGCCGGTGGTTGGCTATTGTAAAGTACTTGATACCGCCAAGGTTATGTCCATGCTGAGACATCCTGACATTCAAATGATCTTTCCGCGCGAAATGCGTTTTGCCTGGACAGTAAAAGCTATAGATGAAAAAGGTACCACCCATCAACTGGTTGCACTGAAATCATCACGTGATGGTACGGCTTCACTGAGCGGCGATGTAATTGTAGACGCACGTCAGGATATTGATCAGCAACAGGGAAACCAGATTTCAATGAGTATGAATTCAGAAGGTGCTACTAAATGGAAAAGCCTTACCGGATCAAATATCGGAAAATCTGTTGCTATTGTTCTGGATAATGTGGTTTATTCTTTCCCGACAGTGCAGGGCGAAATTCCAAATGGACAATCCTCTATTACTGGTAATTTTACATTAGAAGAAGCAAAGGACCTGGCCAATATTCTTAAAGCCGGAAAACTACCGGCGCCGGCACGTGTTGTAGAAGAAGCTGTTGTCGGCCCTACTCTGGGTAAAGAAGCCATTAACGCAGGGTTATGGTCAATGATCATAGCATTTTTTGTTACCCTGCTTTATATGATATTCTATTACAACCGGGCTGGCATTGTAGCCGATATTGCCTTGCTGACCAACATGTTTTTTGTGTTTGGAATTCTTGCCTCATTGGGGGCCGTTTTAACACTGCCCGGTATCGCAGGTATTGTGCTTACCATAGGTATGGACGTTGATAAAAACGTTATTATATATGAACGTGTGCGGGAGGAAATAAGAATAGGAAAGGGAATTCGGCTGGCTATACAGGATGGGTATAAGCATGCATATTCTTCTATTATTGATAGTAATGTTACTACATTATTGACCGGTATTGTACTTTATGTGTTTGGCTCCGGACCGGTGCAAGGCTTTGCAAGTACCCTGATTATCGGAACACTCAGTTCTTTGTTCTGTGCCATCTTTATCACTCGCTTAGTATTCGTTTGGATGTTGGATAAAAATATCGAAATCAATGTTTGGAATAAATTTACAAAGAACTTCCTGACCAAGGTTCACATTAATTTTATCGGTGTAAGAAAATATTATTATGTGCTTTCATTAACTCTTGTTGTGATAGGTGTTATATCATTATCCGTAAGAGGGTTGAGCTATGGTATCGATTTTCTGGGAGGAAGGAGTTTTGTGGTTCGTTTCGACCAGGATGTAAAAACAGAGGATATCCGTTTATCGCTTGCAAATGTTTTTGATGGACAAAAGCCCGAAGTGAAAACTTTTGGCCCGAATGACCAGGTGAAAATCACCACATCTTATATGTTAAAGGACAAAACGGCAAAGGCTGATTCCATCGTTGAAAATAAATTGTATGAAGGTTTAAAAGGCTTCTACAAAAATAAAATTGAACATGACGAATTTATATCTCATGCCGACAAAAAGGCTTTAGGCCGTTTAAGCTCGCAGAAAGTTGAGCCTACCATTGCATATAGTTTGTTGGTGAAAGCATATTATGCGGTATTCTTTTCACTGCTGATCATTTTCATCTATATAGCCATTCGTTTTAAAAAGTGGCAATGGGGTTTGGGCGCGGTTGGTTCATTACTTCACGATACCTTTATTACAGTTTCGGTATTTTCATTATTATATGGTATTCTTCCCTTCAGCCTGGATATTGACCAGCATTTTATTGCTGCAATTCTAACGATAATAGGTTATTCAATAATGGACTCCGTTATCATTTTTGATAGAATCCGTGAATATATGGCATTATATCCAAAGCGTGATATGAAAACTAATATGAATGATGCTATTAACAGTACTTTAGGCAGAACTCTTAATACATCAGGTATTACATTTTTGGTTCTTTTATCTATGTTTATCTTTGGGGGCGAAGTAATCAGAGGGTTCGCGTTTGCCTTGATGTTCGGTGTTGTAATTGGTACTTATTCCTCAATTTTGAATGCTACACCTATTGCATATGATTTATTGATGTGGCAGCAGAGGCGTAAAGAAAAGAAGGCAATGAAACTTCAAGCAAAAACTTCCGTATAATAACCTTTGAATAGATTATTCCGGCAAATATCTGATTATTTTGATGATTAATGCAAAGAGCTTTTTTATTCAAAAAATTATGTTGTATATGTTGTTGATTAATAATGACATATTATAAATTAAGAAAAATATTGAAAAAAGTTCTTTTATTAATTAAATAATTATTTAAATTAGCACGGTTATTATTTTATGGTCAAATTTCATTAATATGTGTAAGAAAATATATTTCGGATTAGCTTTAATATTTTTGATTCTTCTTGGGCAAACCAATCAGGTATTGGCTCAGCGGAATTTTTCATCAGATGCTGACCAGGCTTTTGATCTGGAGCAATACTCTGTTGCAATTGATTTGTATAAGCAGGCATACAATAAAATTAAAGGCAACAAGCCTGAAAAAGCCAGAGTTTTGTTTCGCCTTGCAGAATGCTATCGCCTTACAGATAATAATAAACAGGCAATAAACTGGTACAGCAGGGTTGTAAAATCGAATTTTCCTGATCCGGCAGCACATCTTTATCTTGCTGATGCTTTAAAAAGTGATGAACAATACGCTGAAGCAATCGTAGAGTATAAGGAATACAGTAAGCTTGCGCCAAGCGATCCCCGCGGAGGTTTGGGCGTTGATGCATGCCAGTATGCCATAAAATGGAAAGATGATCCTACAAGATATGTTGTCGAAAATGTAAAAAAGTTTAATACAAAACAGGAAGATTTTTCTCCGTATTGGGCTGATAAAAACTATAAAGCCTTATTATTCACCTCTTCACGCGACGGCGCAACAGGTAAAGCTACCGATGGCTGGACAAATCAGAATTTTTCGGATATCTACGTTACCACCCTTGATAAAAAAGGCGCCTGGAGCGAACCATTGCCAGCCGATGAAAATATTAATACTGAAGTAAATGAAGGTACTCCATGGCTGAACTCAAAAGCTAATGTCATTTATTTTACCAGATGTCCTTTGATTAAAAAAGAGAAAATGGGTTGCCAGATTTATTATTCAAAAAAACAGGGACGTGGATGGGCAGCCCCCGATACACTTAAATTGACACCTGATATGAGTATTCCCGTTGGTCATCCGGCACTTTCTGACGATGAGCTAACAATTTATTTCGCAGCTGAAATGCCAGGAGGATATGGCGGAAAAGATATATGGGTAGCCAAACGTACAAAAAAGACTAAACCTTTCGATAAACCGGTTAACCTGGGTCCTGGTATTAATACAACCGGTGATGAAATGTTCCCCTTTTTAAGGGACGACGGAAGTTTATTTTTCTCATCCAATGGTTATGAGCATTTAGGTATGGGTGGACTTGATATTTATAAAACTGAAAATAAGGATGGAAAATGGTCAAAACCCGAAAATTTGAAGTATCCTCTTAATTCTGCCGGTAATGATTTTGGAATCATATTTAAAGGAAATAAGGAAGAAGGATTTTTGTCATCAAACCGCAATGGTGGTAAGGGGTCCGATGATATTTATTATTTTTATTTACCGCCATTGGTATTCACATTGCAAGGCGTTGTTAGAGATGACAGTACAAAGCAGATTATTACCAAAGCGCTTGTAAAGCTTGAAGGTTCTGATGGTACTTTGGTGGTTGATTCTACAGATGCCACAGGTACTTATCGTTTTGGTAAAACTCAGATTCTTGAAAATACTTCTTATGAGCTTACTGTTTCAAAAGAGGGCTTTACGGCATCAAAAGGTAGAGAAACCACGGTAGGTATCAAAAACAGCAAGGACCTGATCCATGATTTTAATTTGGCTCCGATTCCCAAACAGCCACAGGTATTGCCTGATGTTCTTTATGTTGTGGGACAGTGGTACCTGACACCTCAGGCAATGGATTCACTGAACTGGCTTGTAAATATTTTAAATGACAATGACCGTTGGGTTATTGAATTATCATCGCATACCGATGCCAGACCAATACCAATGACCAACGACACTCTTTCCGCACGAAGAGCCCGCTCTGCTGTTCATTATATTGTTGACTCAATGGGTATAGATCCCGGACGTATTTATGCAAGAGGTTATGGCGCCAATAGCCCGCGTGTTTTGGATCGCGATAAATCTGTTTTCCTTGATCCGGCAAAATACCCTGCATGTAAAGACAAATCCTATTTCTTTGCAAAGGGAACAGTACTAAATGAAACATATATTAAATCATTAGCAACAACCTGCCAAAAGGAAGCTGCCCACCAATTAAACAGACGAACAGAATTTACTGTACTTCGCGAAGATTTTGTTCCAGCGGCTATAAACGACAGTAATGCAAGAAATGTTGTTATTGAAGTAAATCCTATGGATAATGTACTCACCATTTTGCCGAGCGGTAGCGGAACATTTGAGGGACGTTGTATTATTAACGGAATATCTACCGACTTTAAATATGATGCTGCTGAGGAAGGTATGCAGATTTCCGAAGAACTTGTAAAAAGATTACTTGCTGAGTATAGAATTACCAAATCAGATTTTAAGGATAAAGACAAGGCATTTAATGATGATGGAACTATAAAGGAAAATATGGTGGTTACTTTAAAAAAGATGAATATTGCAAAGAAATCACAAGACTTTTTGACTGCTACCGTAGTAAAAAATCTTAAGCCGGATGTAACCATAGGATCAAAGGTGCTTACTAAATTTGGTGAGTATTATGTAGATGATGATAAAAAGCAATTGATTTTTGGAACGGCTCCTGCTCCTCAGGAAAATAAATAGTTATACTTGACATTATATAAAAAAGCGTCCCTAAATCCGGGATGCTTTTTTATTATAAAAAGAACCATGAACAACGAAAAGTACAATCAGCGCGGAGTATCAGCTTCAAAAGAAGATGTCCATAATTCATTACGCAATATTTCAAAAGGATTATACCCAAGATCATTTTGCAAAATCATTCCTGATTACTATGGTAATGATGATGATTATTGTGCATTGATGCATGCTGATGGTGCAGGGACTAAATCATCATTAGCATATATTTACTGGAAAGAAACCGGTGATTTGTCTGTATGGAAAGGTATAGCCCAGGATGCAATTGTGATGAATACCGATGATCTGTTGTGCGCTGGTGCAACAAAAAATATTCTTTTATCCTCCCTGATCGGACGCAACAAATTTTTAATCCCGGGTGAGGTCATTTCAGCCATCATCAATGGCACCGAGGAAATACTTGAAATGCTTAGAAATTTTGGCCTCACAATATATTCTACAGGAGGAGAAACAGCTGATGTGGGAGACTTAGCGCGTACTATTGTTGTTGATTCTGTGGTATCGTGCCGGATGAAAAGAAGTGAAGTAATTACCAATGAAAAGATCGGGCATGGTGATGTTATTATCGGTTTATCATCCAGTGGAAAATGCAGCTATGAAAATGATTATAATAGCGGAATAGGAAGTAACGGGTTGACCTCTGCCCGCCATGAAATGTTAGATACAGCATACTCCCGGAAATATCCTGAAAGCTATGATGGCGCAATGCCTGCAGAGCTTGTCTATTCGGGGAGCTTTCTTTTAACGGATAAAGTTGACGAAATGCCTGTGAATATAGGAAAAGCCCTATTGTCGCCTACCCGTACCTATGCACCAATCATTATCAATATGTTTGAGCAGTTCAGGGATGATATTCACGGCATGATACATTGTACCGGCGGGGCCCAGACAAAAGTACTTAATTTTATTTCCGGTCTTCATATCGTGAAAGATCATATGTTCCCTGTACCGCCTGTTTTCCGGCTTATACAGGCACAGGCAGGTTACGACTGGAAAGAAATGTATAAAGTATTTAATATGGGCCACAGAATGGAAATTTATACATCTGAGAAAGTTGCCGCCCAAATCATTTCTGTTGCAAGGGGTTTTAATATTGATGCCGGAATTATCGGCCATTGCGAATCTGCACCACGAGCTTCTTTGACCATACAGTCGGAATTTGGCAGCTTTAATTATTAGCTGCAGTTTTTATTTTAATTTTGTAAAAAATCTAATTATGCTTGAAAAACTCAAGGCAATATATGAACGTTGGGAAGAGATCGGAAAACAAATGAATGAGCCGGATGTCATGACTGACGTCAAAAGATTCATCAGGCTTAGCAAAGACTATAAAGATCTTACTCCTATAATTGAAGCCTATAAACGATATAATACCATTTTAAATCATATTGCATCTGCAAAGGATATTTTATATACCGAAAAAGACGATGAATTGCGGATGATGGCTAAAGATGAAATAGAAAATCTTACGTCTGAAAAAGATAAACTTGAAGAAGATATTCGCATTATGCTTATACCTGCAGATCCTCAGGATGGGAAAAATGCTATTGTTGAAATTCGTGCCGGCACAGGAGGAGACGAGGCTTCAATTTTTGCCGGAGACCTTTACCGGATGTATATCCGCTTTTCAGAAATCAAAGGCTGGAAAACCGAACTTGTTGATTTAAATGAAGGCACTGTCGGTGGTTTTAAAGAAATCATCTTTAGTATTAAAGGCGAAAATGTTTATGGCCAGATGAAATATGAATCGGGTGTTCACCGCGTGCAGAGAGTTCCTAAAACTGAAGCCCAGGGAAGAGTGCATACATCTGCGGCCAGTGTAGTGGTATTGCCGGAAGCTGATGAATTTGATGTTGAGGTAAAGGATAGTGATATTCGTAAGGACACTTATTGTTCCTCCGGTCCCGGCGGACAATCTGTAAATACTACATATTCTGCTGTAAGATTGACACACATACCCACAGGAATAGTTGTTACATGCCAGGATCAGAAATCACAGGTGAAAAATCTTGAAAAAGCCATGTCGGTGCTGCGAAGCCGAATATATGAAGCCGAGTATCAGAAGTATTTGGATGATATTTCTTCTAAGCGGAAAACCATGGTGTCAACCGGAGACAGATCCGCAAAAATCCGAACCTATAATTATCCTCAGAGCCGGGTTACCGACCATCGCATACATCTGACACTATATAATCTGCCTGTTGTAATGGACGGAAATGGAGTTCAGGAATTGATAGATGCCTTACAACTGGCAGAAAATGCCGAAAGATTAAAAGCAGCCGGAGAATAAAAACCTAATTTATGAATCGTAAAGAATTAATTGGAAACATTAAAAAGAAAAAGTCTTTTCTTTGTGTAGGCCTTGACCCGGAAATAAAAAAAATTCCCCGGCATCTGCTTGAGAAGGAAGATCCTATTTTTGAGTTTAATAAGTGCATCATAAGTGCTACCATCGATTATGCAGTAGCATATAAGCCTAATATTGCCTTTTATGAATCTATGGGTATTCCTGGTTGGATCAGCCTGCAAAAAACAATAAATTACCTTGAGCCATACAGGAGCGAAGTATTTATTATTGCTGATGCCAAGCGTGGTGATATTGGAAATTCATCTGCTCAATATGCCAGAACCTATTTTGATAAAAAAGTGTCAGGTTTCGATTTTAATGCAGTTACTGTTGCTCCTTATATGGGTGAAGATTCGGTAAGCCCTTTTCTTGAGCATCATAATAAATGGGTTATATTATTGGCATTGACTTCAAACAAAGGCGCTCTTGATTTTCAGTTTTTAAATATCAGTAATTCTGATGGGAAACGCCTTTTTGAGAAAGTTCTTGAGATATCATCAAAATGGGGCACTGCCGAGAATATGATGTATGTAGTGGGAGCCACTCAGGCAGAAATGTTGAAAGAAATCAGGAAAATTGTTCCCGATCATTTTTTACTTGTTCCTGGCGTTGGAGCACAGGGTGGAAGCCTTCAACAGGTGGCGGATTATGGCATGAACCATGATTGCGGTTTATTGGTGAATGCTTCACGCAGCATACTTTATGCTTCTGCCGAAAATGATTTTGCAGTAAAAGCACGCGAGGAAGCCAAAAAATTAAAAGACGAAATGGAGATTTATTTGAGAAAATATTCAGTGATTTAGCGAATAGTCATAATAATAAAAAAGCTCCTCAAAAGGAGCTTTTTTTATTTATTTTATTATATGATTCCATCCGAATTTATCAGGTTCTTCACCATATTGAATAGCACGCAACCTGTTATATAATTTTGTTGAAACCGGGCCGGCTTTGCCATCTTTACAGTATTCATAAACCTTACCTGATTCACGATCGGTAATAGTTTTAATGGGTGAAATTACTGCAGCGGTGCCACATGCGCCGACTTCTTCAAATTCCTCAAGTTCTTCAACCCTGACCCGCCTTTGTTCTACTTTCATTCCCATATCTTCTGCTAAAGTACGTAATGACATATTCGTTATAGATGGCAAAATTGATTTTGAGTGAGGAGTAATATAAGTATTGTCTTTTATAGCAAAGAAATTAGCGGGACCTGCTTCATCAATATACTTTTTTTCTTTCGGATCTAAAAATAATACCGTTGAATATCCTTCAGCATGGGCCCGTTGGCCTGCCATCAGGCTGGCTGCATAATTACCGCCAACTTTTATCGTACCCGTTCCCTGAGGAGCTGCCCGGTCGAAATCATGGATCAATTGTACCTTTACAGGTTTAAATCCTTCTTTGAAATAAGGTCCTACGGGTGTGACAAAAATAATGAAAAGGTATTCGTCAGCAGGCTGAACACCTACTTTGGCGCCAGAACCAATAAGCAACGGCCTTATATAAAGCGAAGAACCTGTTTGATGAGGCGGAATGTATGAGGTGTTATGTTTGATAACGGTTTCCAGGGCTTCTTTAAACAGTTCAAGAGGAACCGGCTGCATCATAATTCCTTCTGCAGAACGCTGCATACGTTTGGCATTTTCTTCCCAGCGAAAAACACGAATACTATTGTCTTTACATTGAAATGCCTTAAGCCCTTCAAAGGCTTCCTGTCCGTAATGCAGACAGGTTGCAGCAATGTGTATGTTGACATATTCCGAAGACGAAATTTCTAGTTTGCCCCATGAGCCATTACGCCAGTAACAGCGAACATTATAATCGGTTTTCTGGTAACCGAAAGGCAGGTTGGTCCAATCAATATTTTGCATACGAATTTTATTTTAATTGGTGAATAAAACGTGCTAATTTATAAATATAATCAATGCAAAAAGCATTATCAGTAAATTTATTTTAGTGATGAAAATAAATTTGTTACGAATTAAAAATGATAACAACAGGCTGTATTAAAAAAACTCACTGGTCATATTTTGTCCGAAAGGACTTTGTGCTCTCTTCATGGCTCGGCATATTTAAAAAACACCGGAACTATGAAAAGACAGGAATCACCAAGAGGAAATATTCCTTAATAATACAGCCTGTTTTATTAAATCAGATAAGTGATTTTATATCATCATCAGGATTGGTAATACCACTGATCTGGAAATTTTCGACAAGCACTTTTGCCACGTTGGGTGATAAAAATGCCGGTAATGTCGGGCCTAAATGAATGTTTTTTACTCCAAGGAAAAGCAGTGCAAGTAAAACAATAACTGCTTTTTGCTCGTACCAGGCAATGTTATATACAATAGGCAACTCGTTAATATCATTCAACTGAAAGACTTCTTTTAATTTAAGGGCTATAACCGCCAGTGAATACGAATCGTTGCATTGCCCTGCATCAAGCACGCGTGGTATGCCATTGATGTCGCCTAATGGTAATTTGTTGTACCTGTATTTAGCGCAGCCGGCTGTGAGAATTACAGTATCCTTGGGTAACTTTCCTGCAAATTGGGTATAATAATCGCGGTCTTTCATTCTGCCGTCACAACCTGCCATTACCACAAATTTCCGGATAGCGCCGCTTTTAACAGCCTCAACTACTTTGTCGGCAAGTGCAATAACCTGTGCATGTGCAAAGCCACCAATAATTTCCCCTGTTTCAATCTGCTGTGGTGGCGGGCATGTTTTTGCCAGATCAATGATTTCAGAAAAGTCTTTTTTTCCATCCTGTGTGCGGTCGGGAATATGTTTGAAACCCGTGAAACCGGCAGCGCCCGTTGTAAATACCTTATTACTGTATGATGCATTTGTATGAGGGGGAACAAGGCAATTTGTTGTAAAAAGAATCGGGCCGTTAAAGGTTTCAAACTCTTCACGTTGTTTCCACCAGGAATTTCCGTAATTTCCGGCGAAACTTTTATATTTTTTGAAGAAAGGATAATAATGTGCCGGGAGCATTTCGCTGTGTGTATATACATCAACTCCGCAACCTTCTGTTTGATTGAGCAAATCTTCAAGATCGCGAAGATCGTGGCCACTGATCAAAATTCCAGGGTTTGAACGTACCCCAATGTCTACTTTGGTGATCTCGGGATTGCCATAACGTGAAGTGTTTGCTGTATCAAGCAGTGACATCACTTCAACCCCATATTTGCCACATTCCAGCACTAATGATACGAGATAAGTGGCATCAAGGTCCTCGCGTGTTGTTTCAGCCAGAGCCTTTTGAATAAACGCATGAATTTCCTCTTTTTCAAAGCCCAGGTTTGATGCATGTTCGGCATATGCCGCCATTCCCTTAACCCCGAAAAGTACAAGGTGTACCAACGAACGAATATCTTCATTTTTATAAGAGAGAGTTCCCACTGATGTAGATTTTGTATCAAAATCAGTATCTGAAAATCCGATCCACAGGGCAGAATCATGGCTTATTTCAGAAATATCAATACCATTTGAAATGCAATATTTTTTAATTTTTTCACGCCAATCAATTGCCTTACGAATTCTTTGATAAAAAACATTTTTATCAAAATTGGCGTTCGTAATTGTCGTGAAAAGACCCTCAATCACAAATCTGTTCAATTGCTGATCGTTATAGCCTGTTTTTCGTGCAGCAGTACTATATAACGAAATTCCTTTCAGGATATGGATAAGCATATCCTGCAAATTGGCTACGTCTTCTTTTTTACCGCAAACGCCGGCAATATTACAACCAATACCTTTGGCTGTTTCCTGGCATTGATAACAAAACATACTCATAATTTTTCCTCCAGTTTTTTAATAAATAATATAATAAGGTTAGATCCATTCTTCATTTAATAATTTGCCCTGAATGCTTATATAAATGGCTTTAACGGGAACTTTGCGGGAGGACTTTTCCATCGCCATTTTTACAATTTGCAACAAACCCCCGCAACAGGGCACTTCCATCATGATCACCGTAATTGTATTGATTTTTGATTGGTCAATCATTATGGTCAGCTTTTCAATATAGGATTCAATGTTTGAATCAAGCTTTGGACAGGCTATAGCCAATGTTTTGCCCTTTAAAAAATCATTGTGGAAATTTCCGTAAGAGAATGCAACGCAATCGGCAGCAAGCACCAAATCTGCATTTTTGAAATATGATGCTGCAGGGCTAAGCAAGTGCAGTTGAACTGGCCATTGCCGCAATTGCGATTCAATTATGGTATCAGCAGATGTAGCTGAGTAATTTTCATTTTTTGTAAAATCCATTATTTTTGAACCGGGGCATCCACCGGAATGAATGTGATTTGGTTTTGTATTATTTGCCCCTGTTTCAAATTGATTAATGACATCCAAATGTAGGTTTTTTTCCTTCAAATAATGAAGCCCCTGGTTCAGGAATTGTTTTTCATTATGATCATGTAAATGGCGGAAATGAGCCATAATAGTTGCCTTACCCAAAGTACTTAATCTATCCATGACCCTAATCTCATCATATGGTTCGGCTTCGCGTTCTTCAAGAGTGATAGCACCTTCGGGGCATTCTCCGATACATGCTCCCAGGCCGTCACAATAAAGTTCGCTTACCAGGCGGGCTTTGTCTTCAATTATCTGTAAGGCGCCTTCGTGGCATCCCTTAACACAAATTCCACAACCGGTGCATCTATTTTCATCTATTTTTATTATTGTTCTTTTCATAAGAAATTCTATTTAGGTAAACAGGTACGCAAATATACAAATAAAAAAACAAAATCAAAGATTTATTTTAATTCTAAATAACAAAAAGCTGAATATAAATATTATAGTTGAATAATTTAATTAATTGGGAGAAAAAGAACAACAATTTTATTGAACAGGTTAAACCAGATCAATTAGTTTTTTCTTACTAAAATGTTCTCTTACTTCTTCTGTTACCCTGTGAATGATTCCATCAGTAAGACATTCTTCAAAGGGGCATATTTTATTGTCTAACGGACATTTATTAATTGCCATAGTGCCTTCAATTGCTTCATAAATATCCAGCAAAGTGATTTTTTCTGCAGGGGTGTTAAGAACAAATCCTCCTGAAGGTCCGCGGGTAGATTTAACGTACCCATATTTTACCAGGCGCTGCATTACTTTAGCAATATGATTTTTTGATGCACCAGTTAGCTCTGATAATATATTAACATTTATGTTGGTTTTTTTCGAGCGGGCAATCAAAACAATTGCATGTATTCCAATAGAGGCAGCTTCTGAAATATTTACAAGGTGTGCCATATAGAGTTTTTATTTTGAATTATTTTTTTCGAATTTTGTTATAGCGAACCTGATTAATATATAACATACAATAATAAATACGGGCCAGCTAAGGTACCAAAGTATGGATGCTATCATTGACGTATACATCTTTCAGTTGTTTAATATTTATGTTCTGAATCAGACATTTCCTGTCTGTTAATTTTTATTTTATCAATAGCTTTCCAGGCAAAATAAATATAGACAATGACAAAAGGAACAAACAGCGATACATAACTCATAACTGTCAGTGTGTATTTACTTGAAGAAGCATTTTCAAGGGTAAGCGAACTTTGTAGGTCGGCTGAAGACGGGTAAAAACATGTGTGATTAAATCCGGAACAAAGCAACAATGAAAAAACGGTTAATATTGTTCCCGGACCGGTAAACCAGATTCCTTTTTTACTTTGGCCAAATAATGAAACGGCTATGCCGGTGATGACAAGAATAACGCCGGCAAGAAAGATAATGGATAATGCCGGCAATTCAAGGAAATTCTGTAAATATTTATTTGAAACCATTGTAATTATTCCATTTGTTTCGTATCCGTATCCGGGACTCAGAAGCAGTAATGTGATAAAAGTCAGAAAAAACGCCAAAAATATAACAGTATTATAAAACAGGTGTTTTTTTGATCGCTCATAAATTGTTTTGTCATCTATATTATTCATAAAATATAAGATGGCCAGAATTCTGGAAAGAGAAAAAACAGAAAGTCCTAAAGCAACATTTTGAAAATTGAGTGCTGCTTCAAGTCCACGCCAGCCTGTAAGCCATTCCACATTATTCATTGAGTTTAACCTGAAAGACGAACCCGTAAAGAAGGTTCCTACTGCTACACCAATGAGGAATATTCCTATACTGCCATTTATGTATAAAAATGTTTCATATGTCCTTGCCCCCAGAAAATTACCCGGTTTTTTTCGAAATTCATATGATACAGCCTGTATGACGAAACAA
>Ga0116171_10003835_pt1 | contig 13755 bp, 13 predicted proteins | sample AD_JPNHW2_MetaG_FD_89798 | JGI IMG/M metagenome (GOLD analysis project Ga0116171, IMG submission 89798) | Active sludge microbial communities of municipal wastewater-treating anaerobic digesters from Japan - AD_JPNHW2_MetaG | ecosystem: Engineered > Bioreactor > Anaerobic > Digestate | place...
GTAACTCTTTTTGCCATGCTGCTTGCCGTGGAGAATGGATACCAGGCTGTGATCATGGCACCAACCGAGATACTTGCCGAACAGCATTACAGGAATATCCAGTCTCTATTGCAGAACCAGCCCGACATTCATATTGCCTTGCTGAAAGGTGGTTCCTACAAGGGGAAGAACCAGGTGAAGGAAGATATCAGGAATGGCAGCATACAGATCATTATCGGTACCCACGCACTCATTCAGAAGGATGTCGAATATTACAAAATTGGTTTTGCTGCCATAGATGAACAGCATCGCTTTGGTGTTGAACAACGGGCTGAGTTATATCGAAAAGCCGGGACTCATCCTGACCTTTTGTATCTTTCTGCTACTCCCATTCCCCGGTCTTTGGCGATGACTGTATTCGGTGATTTGGAAGTCAGCCGCATCGATGAAATGCCTCCCAATCGGAAACCGGTCAAGACTATATGGCATAATGCGAAGCAAAAAGGGGAGATGTACGGTGAACTGGAAAAGGAACTGGTGAAGGGACGACAGGTCTATATAGTCTGTCCCCTGATCGAGGAGTCTGAAAAGAGTGATTTACTCGATGCAGAGACTTTATTCAAGCAAATATCAGAAGAGATATTTCCCCAGTATCGATCAGCCATCCTGCACGGCCGAATGACCAATGAGCAGAAGAATGAGATCATGCATGGTTTCCAATCCAATGAGATCGGGATACTTGTTTCCACGACCGTAATCGAGGTTGGAGTGGATGTTGCCAATGCCACGGTCATGATGATAGAGCACGCGGAGAGATTCGGTCTGGCGCAGCTTCATCAACTGCGGGGGCGTGTTGGACGAGGGACGGAAACCTCTTATTGCTATTTGGTATCTTATCCTCCCATTTCCTCCATTGGCAGGGAAAGATTGAATACCATGGTATCTACACAGGATGGTTTTGTAATAGCAGAGAAAGACCTCGAACTGCGCGGACCTGGTGAATTCTTCGGGAAAGAGCAATCCGGGATGCCTGTCTTCAAGCATGCAAACCTGATCAAAGACCAGGAGATGCTGCGATTGGCAAGATTGGAGGCATTTGAGATCATTTCTTCTGATTATTCGTTGGAAAAACCTGAACACCGATTACTTCACAAGAAGTATATGGCAGAGTATCTGGTGCGGGAGAAGATGATTAGTTATTAGACCCCCCTTCCCAAGGGGGGAAGAATAGATGACTGGGTGATAATTTAATAAATAAGATTTACTCCAACTTTCCCTTGGGAAGGGGAAGATATATGATGGGACAAGGGACAACTATCAGTTAGACAGTATAGAATGACAACAACCACCCATAATCCCCCCTTCCCAAGGGGGGATTTTAGACGAAGTGAAAATTCATCTATTCTTTCCAAGGGGGATTTTAGTCGAAGTGAAAAATCCACTATTCTTCCCAAGGGGGGAAGTGTTAAATAAGGAATCTAATCGTTATTTGCTTCTTCCCATCAACTCCACTTCTGCACAACTGCTATGATTTCATCTTTCGAGAATGGTTTTGAAATGTAGTCCTCAAATCCTTTTTCCAGCAGTGCTTCCTTATCTCCAATCATGGCATAACCCGTGACGGCGATAATGGGTGTCTTTTCGTACCCGGGCATTTTGCGGATTCTTTGGGCTGTTTCCACTCCATTCAGACCGATCCCAAGGTTTATATCCATCAGTATCATATCAAAATGTTTCTGGGTTGCAAGATGGATTGCCATCACCCCATCACGGGTATAAACGATGGAGTTGCATTCCCTGAGATAATTGCGAATGACTTCTGAATTGAATGGATTGTCTTCCACGACCAATATCTTCTTGTTCAAGTACGCACTTTCACTGACTTTCGATTCTGTGAGATCTTCCTGCATTTCAACTGGTTCTATGGTTATGTAAGAAGAGGGCAGTATAAGAGAGAAGGTGGAGCCTTCGCCTTGTGTGCTTTGAACTTCCAACTTCCCGCCGAGTAATTCAGCAGATTTTTTGGCAAGACTTAATCCGAGTCCCACTCCTTCGAAATTCCTCCCGTAGCCTTCACTGACCTGCCTGAATTCATCAAAGATCAGTTTCAAATTTTCAGGTGCAATCCCAATACCTGTGTCATGTACACGGATGATGACCCATTCTTTCCCGTCTTTGATTTCCTTCCCGTTGGAGATGTAGATTTCACCTTTTTCCGTGTATTTGATGGCATTTTCGATCAAATTATCCATGATCCTGGTGAAGATACGCTCATCCACATTGACCTTGAAACCTTCCGGTACTGAATCGAAGCGTATCCGCAAATTGCTCTTTTCTGCATGACTCCGATGATTCTTGATGATGGAGGGTAGGACTTCGCCAACCTCGATGATCTTGTATTTTGGTTTCACGCTTTCCGATTCCAGCATGGCAAGATCGAGGATCGAAGTGATGGTGGATATCAGACGCTGCGCAGAGACAATGATATTCTGCACCATATCCAGTTGGGATTCCGTCAGGTTCTCCTGTGTCAGGAAATCGGCAAAACCGATGATCGCATTCATCGGTGTTCGTAGTTCATGGCTCATATTACTGAGAAGGGATTCCTTCAGCCTGGATGATTCTTCCGCCTTTTCCTTTGCCACGATGAGGTCGTGCTGGATATTCTTTCTTTCTGTGATATCTTCCTTCACAGCCAGGAAACTGACCAGGTTTCCATTATCATCTTTTACAGGTGAAATGGATACGGATTCCCAATACAATTCACCATTTTTCTTCTTATTGTGGAATTCACCGTGCCATTCATTTCCTGCGATAATGGTTTGCCAGAGTTCAGCATAAGCGTTTTGGGGTGTCTCTCCTGATTTCAGGAAACGGGGATTGTGACCGATCACTTCTTCCGAAGAATAACCTGTGATCTCTGTGAATTTTGGATTCACATACTCAATCTCTCCATTTGCGTCCGTCATCATGATCATGACGGGGCTTTGCTCCACTGCACGGGATAGTTTGCGGATCTCTATCTCTGCCATTTTCCGGCGAACTTCTTCCAAGTGGTGCTGGTGTTTCAGATCATATTCCTGCAACGCCCTCTCCACAGCGGGAATAAAGCGTGCGAGATTGTTTTTCAGTACGTAGTCATTGGCTCCGGCTTTGATCATACTCACAGCCCTGTCTTCACCGATCAGTCCGGACACAATGATGAAGGGAATCTCGATTTGCATGTCGTTATAGATCTCGAGTGCTACGTTTCCATTGAACTGAGGAAGAACATAATCACAGATGATGAGATCCCATGTATTGGTTTCGAGTTTATTCCTGAAATCCTTTTCAGATTGAACCTGGGTATGCACCACTTCATAGCCTGCAACCTGCAATTCACGACGCATCAGCATGATGTCATTTTCATTGTCCTCGATGAAGATCACTTTCAGATTCTTTTTCATATGCTCTCCCCTTGCATTGGCGGAAGCTCATTGATCACCAGCCAATAACTTCCGATTTGTTCAATCGCATACATGAAATGGTTGAAATCGATAGGTTTCCGGATATAGCTGTTGGCACCGAGCGAATAGGCAACAAGAAGGTCTCTCTCTTCCCTGGAAGAGGTGAGGATAACAACCGGCAGAAGTTTGGTACGTGGATGCGAACGAATGCTCTGAAGCACTTCCAATCCACTCATCTTCGGAAGTTTCAGGTCCAGGAGAATCAATGCGGGCATCGGTGTTTCGTCAGCATTGGCATAGCTGCCTTCGTTATGCAGGTAATCGATTGCAGTTGCACCATCCGTCATGACGACGACTTGGTTATCGATTCTGTTTTTTTTCAGGGCGCGGATAGTAAGATCGATGTCATCAGGATTATCTTCAATCAGCAGGATAGTCCTTTCAGCCATTTTTACCCCTTATCAGATGAATTTTATATATTTGACCAATTACTAAAAAATAAGATTAGCAATGAAAAGGAAAAATGTCAATAGGAATCTGTCATATCTGCTAATTAAGCTATTTGGAGCCATCCAATGTCATACGTATGCAATCCGTATCTCATACCAATGCCATTCCAATCCCGAGAGATTGGTATGAGATTGGAATCCGATTGGTATGGGATTGGAATCAGATTGGAATCACTCATGAGACACAGGGAACTTTTAGAGTTCAAATATCCTTCGAGACTTTATAATAAACAGGATTAGGGGATGTGCGGACTTCAAATAGGTGAATGTAGAGACGACCTATACGAACGTCTCCATTGTCCTGGAAGGACACAACATATTAGCGCTCGGGTTTCAACCCGGCGAAAAAAAACACATTGAAGTACAGTCCCGTAGGGACGAAACGTGAATCATTAGCATGTGCCGTCCCCATGGGACTTATCTTCATTATTATCCAAACGCCGGGTTGAAACCCGAGCGCTATTACATATCATCCCATTGGGATGAGGAGGATATGAAGTCTTCACTTCCTTTGAGATTATTCTGATTTTCTGTCATGAAGCATGTATGAACTTCACATCGTTTTTAAGTTCGCATACCATGCGAATCTTCCGCCGTATTCATTGCGGCGTTGCTCTTACTGCAACCAGTAACCAGTAACCTTCCTCCCATGATGCTTAATTGATTAGATCTCAAATAATTCGTTAGTGCTTGACAAGAAATCCGTGTAATAAATAATTCGTTTCGCTATTGAGTAAATATGTAAGGAGTTAGTAATGAAGACATGGACACCCAAACCAGGTCAGATTGACCAGGGATGGTATTTGATCGATGCTTCGGACATGACTTTAGGCAGGCTTGCCACTCAGATAGCTTCCATACTCAGGGGTAAGAATAAGCCATATTTCGTACCCAATATCGATACCGGTGATTACGTCATCGTTGTCAATGCTGATAAGGTGAAGGTATCGGGAAGCAAGTTCCAGCAGAAGTTCTACAAGGATTACAGCGGTTATCCAAGCGGGTTGAAAATCACTCCGTTTGCCCGTATGTTCCAGCAGAAACCTGAGCAGATCATCCACCGTGCAGTCAAGGGAATGCTGCCCAAGAATACATTGGGTCGGCAAATGATTTCAAAATTGAAAGTGTATAGTGGTCCGGAACACCCACATGCAGCACAACAGCCTGTTCCGTTCAGACCCTAGGAGGAAATTGGATGCAATATTTTGATGCAGTGGGCAGAAGAAAGAATGCAACCGCTCGTGTTCGTTTGACACCGGGAACCGGCAAGCGAATCATCAACAACGTTCAGATGAAGAAGTATCTTCAGCGCGAAGTGTTGGAAATGGTTGTCGAGCAGCCCTTTGAAATTGCAGAATTAAGCGAGAAATTCGACATGAAGGTCAATGTTGCCGGTGGTGGTCTTAGTGGACAAGCCGGTGCCATCCGTCATGGTATTTCCCGTGCCCTGATCAAATACGATGAAGCTTTGAGAGAAGGTTTAAAGAAACACGGTTTTCTGACTCGTGACCCGCGTATGGTCGAACGTAAAAAGGCCGGACGTCCGAAAGCGAGAAAAAGATTCCAGTTCTCTAAACGTTAATGGATTTTTATCCTTCCATTTGGGAGTTGCAAGGCGGTGTTTCAGAAGAAACTGGATTGCGTATATCCCGATTGGAATATTAACCGTAATTAAGGAGTAATGAATGTCAGTTGTATCTATGAAGCAACTCTTGGAAGCGGGTGTTCACTTTGGACACCAGACCCATAAATGGAATCCCAAGATGAAGAAATATATCTTCATTAAGAGAAACGGGATTCATATCCTCGATCTGAAGCAGACAGTTGATTCCATCAATGATGCTTATCAGTTTGTGAAGGACATTGCCGGCAAGGGTGAATATCTCCTGTTTGTCGGTACCAAGAAGCAAGCACAGGATGCTGTCAAGCAAGCTGCCGAAAAAGCCGGTGTCTTCTATGTCAACAATCGTTGGTATGGCGGAATGCTGACCAATATGTTCACCATCCGCAAGAGTATCGAAAAGATGGAATATTTTGAGCAGATCGTTACCGATGGAACAGTCAGCAGCTACACAAAGCTCGAACAGGGCAGGATGAAGCGCAAGCATGACAAGATCGAAGGTGCCCTTGGTGGTATTCGCGGTATGAACAGACAGCCCGGTGCTGTGTTCATCGTTGATACCGAACATGAAGAAATAGCCGTGAATGAAGCACGCAAGCTTGGTATTCCAATCATCGGTATGGTCGATACAAATTGCAATCCGGATGTTGTGGATTATGTGATCCCTTCAAACGATGATGCGATTCGTGCCATTTACCTGATTGCTGATATCATTGCCAATGCAGTCATCGAAGGGAAGCAGTCCCTGGCAGAAGGTGTTGATGCAGCACCGCTTGCCGAACCTGAAGTTGAAACTGAAGGTGAAGAGGAAGAAGAAAAGCCCGTCGTCGATGTTGCCTTGGAAGAAATGATTGAATCAGTAAACGACGAACAATAAACGATTTCCAATCCGGGGGAGATCGTGTACGGTCTCTCCCTTTTTTTATCTAAGATTCTCTGTAAGTAACGGAGAACATGTATTTACAAAGGAGTTCCAATGGTAGAAATCACTGCTGCAATGGTGAAAGAGTTAAGAGAGAGAACTAATGTCGGCATGATGGAATGCAAAAAGGCATTAGTGGAATCCAACGGCAATATGGAAGATGCCATTAAATATTTACGTGAGAAGGGAATCAGCAAAGCTGCTGCCAAAGCCACACGCGAAACCAAAGAAGGACTGGTTTTTGCTTATATCCATTCCAACCACAAGCTTGGTGTACTGGTGGAAGTGAATTGCGAATCCGACTTCGTGGCACGTACCGATGCCTTCAAGACTTTGTGCAAAGACATTGCGATGCAGGTTGCTGCATCCAATCCGATTGCTATCGAGCCGGCTGATATCGATCCGAAGATCATCGAAGCCGAGAAAGAAATTGCCCGCAATAAGGCACTGAACGAAGGGAAACCAGCCAATATCGTCGATAAGATCGTGGAAGGTTCCATTCAGAAGTTCTGTAAGGAAAATTCACTTCTCGATCAGGAATTCATCAAAGATCCACAACGTACTATTCGTTCTCTTGTTCATGATGCAGTCCTTTCCATGGGCGAGAATATCAAGGTTGCACGTTTCGTTCGTTACTCATTAGGTGAATAACCGGGAGTTTGTATGTTTACCTATAAGCCGGAAAAGATCCATAGAATCATACTGAAACTCAGTGGAGAGGTCCTGGCGGGGGAAAAGGGATTCGGTTTTGATGATGCAGTCATCGACCGTTTGACAGATGATATCATTGATTTAAGAAAGATTGGCTTGAGCTGTGGAATTGTACTCGGCGGAGGCAATTTCTTCCGTGGTGGTACCTGGAAGAACAAGTCTCTTGACCGTGTTGTCCTCGATAACATCGGCATGCTGGCAACCATCCAGAATGCGCTCTATTTATCGGAGATACTTCGGAAGAAGAATTACAGCACAGATGTCTTTTCTGCAATCAAAGCCGACAAGATTGCCAAGTATTATACACCCATCAGGGTGGAAACTGCATTCCAGGAAGGAAGGATTTGCTTCCTTTGCGGTGGAACGGGAAATCCGTTCTTTACCACGGATACTGCTGCAGTACTGAGAGCGATCGAGTTAAATGCCGATATCGTCTTGAAGGGAACCAAGGTGAACGGAGTCTATTCTGATGACCCGATAACCAATCCCAAAGCAGAGTTCTATGCAAACATCAGTTACGATGAAGTGCTGAAGAAAGAACTGAAAGTCATGGATTTGACAGCTTTTTCCCTTGCAAAAGAGAATAACATTCCCATCAAGGTCTTCAACATCAATGCGAAAGGCAGTATGAAGGATGCTGTTCTGGTTCGTGATTCAGGAACATACATACATCGTTGATAGAGGTGATCATGGAAGATTTCAAAAAAACAACTGAAGAAAGAATGCAAAAAACACTGGATTCATTATTGCACCAGTTCTCAAAAGTAAGGACAGGTCGTGCAAGTGCTTCCATCCTGGATGATGTGAAAATTGATTATTACGGTTCTCCGACTCCGGTGAAGCAGTTATGCAATATCACGATCCCCGATGCGAGGATGATTGTTCTCCAGCCGTGGGACAAGACCAGTTTGGGCGAAATCGAGAAATCGATTCTGGCTGCCAATCTCGGTATCACACCGGAAAACGATGGTAATGTGATTCGCCTTCCCTTCCAGGCTCTTACGGAAGACAAACGTAAGGAAATCGTGAAGCAGATCAAGAAGACCTGTGAAGAAACACGCATTTCCCTGCGTAATGTTCGTCGCGATGCAAATGAAGCCGTGAAGAAAGTGAAGAAAGACAGTGAGATCAGTGAAGACGATGAGAAGAGATATCTCAAGGATATTCAGGATGTCACGGATAAGTGGATTCAGAAGGTTGATGAAGCTGAAAAAGTAAAAGAAAAAGAGATCATGGAAGTATAACTTCCAATCATTTATAAAAGGACATTCAGATTGAATGTCCTTTTTTTATTTCATGAGATAGGAATAGTATACCCTTTGTTTCCTTATCTGCATCTTTCAATGGTAATAATGAGATGAGAAAGAGTTTGTCGATGGCAGGATTAGGACTCTTTCTTTTAAATTGTATCATATTCCCCGAAAAAAGAACGCTTTCAAAGTAATGTTTCAGATCAGATGCAACAGGCAAGACTGCAAAGATATCCTGACCAATGGGATTGCCTTCGTATCCTGCTGATTTCAGATGACGCAGAAAGGCGATGTTCATGTTTCTTATCACAAGATTGGAATCAATCTCGGCAATATTATCTTCCAGGTTGTCAATTAAGGCTGGAAACATAGCAAACCTACTATTTTGAACCTGTTGTAAAGCACCAGACAGGTACATCAACCGCATCACCACTTTCTTTCGAAGAAAGTAATTTTCCATCGATGATGAGAGGATGCAGGCTGGATGGCTGGATCTTTGGGCTAGCCGATGTTGTGGGGATAACCTTCCAGTAATATGTTGTATTGGATTTCAGAGGCTGTATCTCTTTCGGGATATCAATGCTGAATTTGCTGCTTTTCGTCTTTTTTACGTACATTACCATTGGTTTGCTGAAAAGTGAATCGGTATCTATGACAACTCGAAAAGCAATCGGAGCCTTGTATCCGCCTACCTGGGCAAATCCCCAGGAGAGTTTATTCATGCTGTTTAGTATCCCCGTTGAAATATCTGCTGGAATAGGGTCTTTAGCAGGATTGGGTGTTGCATGAACGAGTAAAACCGGCTGTTCATTCCACACATTATTTGTGCCCTTGGGCATGACAATCGTGAAATGAACAAATGCTCCCGTACTATTCTGCGTAACATCTGCCACCAGTGTATCTCCCACTTCCCAATTGGATGGGAATGCGGCAGGATTCAGCATCACATAAGAACCTTTACGGATTGAATCCACATTCAATAGCTTGAAATGCTTTGGGCGTTCAAGATTTGTGGATACTTCTTCAGGTCTTTCCTGGAAATAGGCACGAATTAGCACATCTGACGGTTCGAGAGCTGTACCATCGGCAGTCTGTATCTTTTGAAAGATGGGTCTTGGTAAGGCTTGTGCAAAAAGAGATAAGCACACTATCATGAGTACTGCAACGAGAATATAACGCATTTTATTCCTCCAGAAGGATCATGAACTTTTTACAATCTTCATATGAACGAATCGGTTGTGAGTCAAGCATTTTCACTTACTCAATAAAACAGACACTCGTCTCATCATATTCCTGTAATCTTTTGTCTTGACATTCATACGATCATGGCAAGGTTCTTGATCATTCAAAACGTGAAAGGTGAGTATGAATTCATACCCGGTATGATCTCCCGGAAAAAGCAACTCCTTCCCGAAATTCTTCGGGTGTTGGAAATCTTGCATAAGGGAAACAATATCGCTTAGCAAATTCATCTCGCATTCAGATATCAACAATTTCCTTTACAAATTAAAAGAAGGGTAATTAGCTGACAATCGACTTTGCGTAAGGAGATATTATATGTTCAATTCAAGAATCACTTTGCGTTTATTTCTACTCTTGATTTGTCTTTCCATTCCAATCTTTGCTTTTGCCAGCGAGACAGATCTGCTTCTGCCTGACTTAAGCACAGTTCAGTTCCTTGGCATGGATGGACATACGCTTCTCACTTATGGATTGCTGTTATGCGTCCTTGGTCTTGTATTTGGATTCGCCCAATATGCAGGCATCAGGAAACTTCCCGTTCACAAATCCATGAAGGAAGTATCTGAATTAATATACACTACCTGTAAGACTTATTTGGTCACACAGGGTAAGTTCCTGATTTTGTTGGAAATTCTGATTGGCATTATCATTATTTTGTATTTTGGCATTCTGAAACATCTTCCCGCTTTGCATGTCATCATTATTCTGGCTTCCAGTGTCATTGGTATCCTTGGCAGCTTCAGCGTGGCATGGTATGGTATGCGTGTGAATACGTTTGCAAATTCCCGCTCAGCATTTGCCAGTTTGAAGGGGAAGCCCTATCCTACATATGAAATTCCCATTCGTGCAGGCATGAGCGTTGGCATGATGCTGATCAGCGTTGAATTGCTGGTCATGCTTTGTATCCTTCTTTTCATACCTGGAGAGTTTGCAGGTGCCTGTTTTATCGGGTTTGCCATTGGTGAATCACTCGGTGCTGCAGTACTTCGTATTGCAGGCGGTATCTTCACGAAGATTGCCGATATCGGTGCTGATCTGATGAAAATCGTCTTCAATATAAAGGAAGATGATGCCCGCAATCCTGGTGTGATTGCCGACTGTACCGGTGATAATGCTGGTGACTCCGTTGGTCCTACTGCGGATGGTTTTGAAACCTATGGTGTAACAGGCGTTGCCTTGATATCCTTCATTGTCTTGGCAGTACCTAATGTAATGACGCAGGTTACACTTCTTGTCTGGATATTCGTCATGCGTCTTGTGATGCTGATATCCAGCGGATTCTCTTACTTCCTGAATGGAATCATCTCCAAGATTCGTTATCAGAATGCGAAAAAGATGCACTTTGAAGATCCATTATCCTCATTGGTCTGGATCACTTCATTTGTATCCATCATCCTGATATTCATTTTATCCTACCTGATCCTTGCTGATCATCTTGCTGACCCAACTCTGTGGTGGAAGCTTGCCGGGATCATCACTTGCGGGACACTCGCCGGTGCCATCATTCCTGAAATTGTAAAGATATTCACTTCAACCAAATCTGCCTATGTGAAGAATATTCTCATTTCCTCCAAACATGGGGGTCCGTCACTCAATATCCTCTCCGGTATCGTGACGGGTAACTATAGCGCTTACTGGATTGGCTTGGCTATTATCTTCCTGATGGGAACAGCCTTTGTGATTAGTACGATGGGTCTATCCTCCCTGATGATTGCCCCCGCGGTATTTGCCTTTGGGTTGGTTGCCTTCGGGTTCCTGAGCATGGGACCTGTTACGATCGCTGTCGATTCATATGGTCCTGTTACAGATAATGCCCAATCAGTATATGAATTATCCCTGATCGAGACTATTCCGAATATCAAGCAGGAAATCGAGAAGGAATTCGGTTTCACACCTGACTTTGAAAACAGCAAAGCTTACCTCGAAGAGAATGATGGTGCAGGAAACACGTTCAAGGCAACCGCCAAGCCTGTGCTAATCGGTACAGCAGTTGTGGGTGCAACGACCATGATATTCTCCATCATCATGATTCTCACACATGGTATGACCCAGAACATGGATAAACTTTCCATTCTGAATCCACCATTCCTGTTAGGATTGCTTGCAGGTGGAACCATCATATTCTGGTTTACCGGTGCAACAATGAATGCTGTTACAGGCGGTGCATACAGAGCTGTGGAATTCATTAAATCCACTCTCAAACTCGATGGTGTGACCGTTGCTTCAACAAAGGATAGTAAGAAGGTGGTCGAGATTTGCACGAAATACGCTCAAAAAGGTATGATCAATATCTTCATGGCAGTGTTCTTTACCACACTTTCCTATGCCTGTCTGCAACCTTTCTTCTTTATCGGTTACCTTATTTCCATCGCCCTCTTCGGTCTTTTCCAGGCAATCTATATGGCGAATGCCGGTGGTGCCTGGGACAATGCCAAGAAGATCGTGGAAACAGACCTCCGCATTCGTGGTCCGCTGCACGAAGCAACAGTGATTGGTGACACGGTTGGCGATCCTTTCAAGGATACTTCTTCTGTTGCCATGAATCCTGTCATTAAGTTCACGACACTTTTCGGATTATTGGCGCTGGAATTGGCACTCACCCTGACAAGATCGATGAACTGGATCCTTTCTGTTATCTTCTTCCTGATAGCAGTGGTCTTTGTTTATCGCTCCTTCACGAGTGTTGCAATTAAAGACGAAAACGAATAGAAAATTGATTATATAAGAAACGGGATCAACCGATCCCGTTTTTTTATTTTGTATGTTGAATTCACTTATTATCTTATCCTGTAAATAGCTTTCATGAAAAAATATCTTTACAACCATTGATGGATATGTATAAATGTATAAGAGTTCTTTATTAATGCCTTATTCCTATGCTGCACAATGAGAGGTTGAGATGGAAAATAAGAAATTGAAGGCTACCATCAAGAATATGGTGAAACAATTCATCTATAGAAGCCTTCTTTTCTGTTTCCTGGTTCTGGTGCTCATTTTCCTTATTTTCTCAATCCGAACCATCATTGATCCCTACTATACAAACATGTCCCTTCTGCAATTATCCAAGAAGATTTTCATGACTTTTACGTGGCCCTTTGTCTTTTTTACGGGGCAGATTAATGACAACCCGGGAATCACAGGCTTCCAGGTGCAGCCTTTATGGACTACACTGGGGATTATTTCGAATCTTCTCTATTTCATGATACTTGGGAATGCAGTTTTTTATATATTTGAAAAGATAAGAGACTTATTGAAGACATAAAAAAAGGCGACCATCAGGTCGCCTTTTTCTTATTTTACATTTATTTTGGACTAACCACCAACAGGGTATCACCCTTGCCAACAGAATCACCTTTCCCGAAAGGAATGGCTTTCACGACACCATCGCAAGGACAGGCAATATTATTATACATCTTCATTGCTTCCAATACCAAAACGGTTTCTCCATATTTTACCGTATCACCAACCTTCTTCTCGTAGCTGATGATCATGCCGGGCATGGGTGCATGAATAACCTGATCTCCGTCAGCCGCTGCAACTTCATTCTTGCTTGCTTTCGCAGGTACCGGATCAGCTTTTACCGGTGCAGGAGCAGCAGGTTTGGGTTGTGAAACAGGCTTTGCAGCAGCAGGTCTGGCAATTGCAGGAACACCTTTTTCATTTACTTCCACCTTGAAATACTCGCCATCAACGAATACGTCGAATGTACGGATATTCTCAGGTTTCTCAGGTGCTTCCTTATCAGGGCATTCCACCAGTTTACCGGCAAGAGCCTTCTCGATTAGGGCATTCTTCTTTTCCACTTCTTCAATGGAAAGCGGTTTCACATCGGCAGGAACTTCCTCCAAGCCATACTTCCATTTCAGGAACTTCGGTCCGGTTACTGGATAGAGGGCAACGATCAATTCATCATCGATGTCCTTTGCCAATCCCTTCGCCTGTTCCTTGATTCCCGGCATTTCAGGTTCAAGAACATCACCGGGTCTCTTTGTGATGGGCTTTTGACCACGCGGATAATCCTTCAATGCCTTGGCTCTCACCTCAGAATTGATGGGACGGGTGGTCTCGCCATATA
>Ga0116171_10003837_pt1 | contig 13750 bp, 7 predicted proteins | sample AD_JPNHW2_MetaG_FD_89798 | JGI IMG/M metagenome (GOLD analysis project Ga0116171, IMG submission 89798) | Active sludge microbial communities of municipal wastewater-treating anaerobic digesters from Japan - AD_JPNHW2_MetaG | ecosystem: Engineered > Bioreactor > Anaerobic > Digestate | place...
CTTCATGTAGCTATTCATTATAAACATCCTCAAAGCCAATGCAATCACCAAAGGATAAACTACAAAGGGAAGTGTCTGTGGCAAGATTGGCCAAGTAGCCAGCAACAAAACCAAAATCACAAAATTCACCCTTAAATACGCCTTAACAAACCGACCAAATCTTTTTGATGTAAGAGCAAAAGCCACAAAAAGATTGATTGGGTTAGCCCATAAGATATTCATATTCCACGCCATCGATTTATGTGCCGTTCCAACCCAAAGGAATGTAAAAAGAACTCCTAGCAAACCGGTTCCGAATAGCAACAACCGGTCAAACCACGCACACTTATAAACCTTTTTAATATAGATATAGGATAAGCCTGAGGTAATTATAAGAACTAATAAAAACACCCAAACTGGCGACCACCAAATAACCTTTAAGCTGCTTAGCTTACGTCCTAATATAAGTTTAGGGGTTTGAGTTGCTGGTGTGCGATCTAATTTACCTGATTTAAAGTAAGCATTCTTAAACGCAGCATCAAGATGATCGGGTAAATACATGTAATCCCATGGTTCAGCAACCCTATCGGCAGGAATCCCAAGTAATAGGTTGATGCCAAGTTTTGACCAAGGCATATGAGTCAAATATGGCATTAAAAGTTTTCTAAATGTCTGTCCCTTATGAAATGATGAATAATCAAATTCCATTTTCCGAGGAATGGCTTCAACCAAAATATTCCTGATACGGGTAGCGCAGTTATCGTAGAAGAAATCGTAACGATAGTAACGATTTTCTGGTTTATAGTTTATTATAAGCGAATCAAACAGTTTCTGCTTTTCTTGAGCAGTAATATTCAGCTGCATCTCGGAGATTGATCTATTCTCTTCAATATATGATTCCTTAAAATCCTCAAAATCATATGCTGATAGAATATAATTCAAACGACCTCTCACAAATTTTGGGTAAAAATTAGGTTCTGAAAAATCGAATGTTCCGTAATTAAATACTACATCAAGATCCCCAGGTTTATCCTTTACTCGAATAGCGCTATGCCCAAATATTGAATACAGTTCATCTCCAGGAGAGCAAGTTATAAGGCTAATCTTAGCGCTATCGGTTAAAAGTATCTCAGACCTTCTACTTTGAGCATTTAAAGCAGCAGAAAAAATGAAAAACGATGCAAATACAATAAGTTTTAAACGATTCATAGTTTTAACACCTAATTTTATTTGTAAAGATAATTCCATTGTTCAATTGAATGCATAATTCATCAATATTTAGCGGAAAGTTTTTTTATATTCGCATTAACAACAACCCCTTATGAAAACTTTCGGCTCATACATTGGAGGTGAATTTAAATCAACCTCCGAAAAGATTCTGATTAAAAGTCCATACAGTAACGAAACAATAGCAGAGGTCTCGCTTGCTGGTAGAATTGAACTCGAAGAGGCAATCGGCAAGGCCCAAAAAACAGAAAACGAGTTAAGCAATTTGCCTTCATATAAGCGCTATGCAATCCTCATGGATATAGCACAAAAGATGAAGGATAAACGAGAAATCCTTGCAAAAACGCTTTGCTTAGAGGCTGCAAAACCTATAAAATTTGCCTACAGCGAAGTAGACAGAGCCATTCAAGTATTCATAGTTGCCGCAGAGGAGAGCAAGCGATTACCATCAGAAATTTTACAAATCGATTGGACTCCTGCAGGAGAAGGGAAAGAGGGCATTTTAAAATACTTTCCTGTAGGATTAATTGCTGGGATATCACCATTTAACTTTCCATTAAACTTAGCGGTTCATAAAATAGCACCTGCCATTGCATCGGGCTGTCCGATTATTCTTAAGCCTGCTCGATCAACCCCTCTTTCGGCACTATTACTTGCCGAAATAATCGATTCCACAGAACTTCCAAAGGGTGCATTATCTGTTTTACCAATGGATCGAGAGGCAGGTAACCAGCTTGTAACGGATGAACGTTTTGCGCTTCTCTCCTTTACTGGCTCTCCACAAGTAGGTTGGAAAATGAAGAATCAAGCAGGGAAAAAAAGGGTTGTATTAGAGTTAGGAGGAAATGCAGGCGTAATTGTAGCCCAGTCAGCAAATCTTGAAAAGGCTATTCCAAAATGTGTAAATGGAGCTTTTGCCTATTCAGGTCAGGTTTGTATTCATACCCAAAGAATCTATGTGCATAAATCAAACTTTATCCAATTTATTGAAAGCTTTTGCAAACAAGCCGAAAAGCTAAACCTTGGCGATCCACTAGATCCAAAGACAGATATATCATCGATGATTGATGAGGAAAATGCAATTAGAGTTGAACAATGGATAAACGAGGCTGTTTCCAATTGTGCGAGAGTTGTATTTGGAGGTAAAAGAAAAGGAGCCTTCGTTGAACCTACGGTTATAACAAACTCAAAACGTGAGATGAAGGTTTGCTCCCAAGAAGTTTTTGGACCAGTTGTTGTAATTGAATCATTCGAATCGTTTAAGGATGCTATTAACGAAATTAACTCATCGGAATATGGATTACAGGCTGGCGTATTTACAAACTGGCTTGACGAGCAAAATTATGCCTTTAATGAACTTAAGGTTGGCGGTGTAATCATAAATGATGTTCCAACATTTAGGGTTGACCATATGCCTTACGGAGGCATAAAAAACTCTGGATTCGGACGAGAGGGTGTAAAATATGCCATGCTCGACATGCTAGAACCGAAACTTTTGATTCAAAATTTTAAATGATTAAAAAGATTATAGAACAGCGATTTAACGTTTCTTAAGTCTATTTATTATTGAAAAATTACTTATAGACTCTGGCAGGCACGAGTTCAATTAGTATATTTGCAAATCTCAAGTACCAAACACCTCAAAGTAGATAAATGGCATTAGAGCTACTATTAAAAGGAATACTTGTTGGGTTGCTAGCATCAATACCGCTTGGCCCAATTGGGGTGATTTGTATTCAACGCACTATCAACAAAGGTCGATTAAGTGGCTTTTTATCAGGCGTTGGAGCCGCTACCGCCGATACTATATTTGCCACCATCGCTGGTTTTAGCTTAACATTTATTATTAACTTCATTGAGGAAAAGCAAAGAATCATTGAGATTATCGGAGGAATTGTTATTATTATTCTTGGTTTTAAAACTTTTTACACCAATCCTGCAAGTCAACTTCGTCGGCATAAAAAGCAACAAAACAAGCTTATCGAAGATTTTATCTCCGTTCTACTTCTAACAATAACAAATCCATTTGCAATATTTCTATTCGTAGGTATGTTTGCAGCACTTGGCATTGCATATAACGGAGAAAACATGCTATTATCGCTGGTTACTCTTGCCGGCGTGTTTTTAGGAGCCACACTATGGTGGTTCACCCTAAGCTCATTGGTAAATTTATTCCGTAAAAGATTTAGGTTAAAACAACTTTGGTGGATTAACAAGATAGCTGGAGCAGTAATATTTCTGCTTGGTGTTTTAGCAATTGTGAATGTTGTCCGTATCATTCTGATTAACCGTTGATTGACCTTTTGAATGGTCTTCATCTTTTACAATTCCAAGGAAGATAGTGTTGATATTATCAATAATCTCGCCCACACTCTTTGCGAAATTTGAATAGTTACGTATATTTAATAGCTATATTTGATCGAGAGGTAAAAATAAAATTGCCCTCGATTTATCTACAAATCAATTCAATACGACTATTTTAAAAAACACACTAGAATGAAATTATCCAATAAACTGATACAGATTTCTTCTTTTGGATTAGAGGGGAATTGCGAGAAGGAAACATTCAGCAAAATAATTCAGATTAGCATTTCAAGTCTAGTTCTTATTGCTTATTTCATTATCCAATCGCTGCTAGCAATTTTCTTATTAGACAGTTTATTACTTATGCTTTCCTCTGTGGTTGCCGTTTTTACTCTCGCCATCAACCTAAGCATTGTTTTTAAAAGTAAAAGTTCTAATGAGCTTACCACCTTTTCAGCAATAATCAGCGGATTAGTACTATTACTTACCATTTTTACAGGGCAAATTGGAATTATTGGAACTTTAATTCTTGGAATCTTCCCTTTCCTTGCAATTTCGATGCTTGGGAGTACTAAAGGAAGCTATATATCTATTTTATTTGGCTTGATTTTTATACTCGCACTATTCATTCCTGTTGAATTTAACCAATCTTCCAGCCAACCATTAAGCTTTAAACTATTTTTTAGCATTACTTATTTTCTTTCCTATATCCTTGCCTACTCTTTTGAAACAATCAACAATAAGTCCATTAGAGACTCTGAAAAGCAAGTTCTTGATGAGAAGAATGCGAATAAGCTGAACGATGAGTTCATTGCAAAACTCTCCCACCAGATTCGCACCCCGCTGAACAACATCATGGTAATATCAAATATTCTTACAAGTAGCAGTCTTGATGAAAAGCAGCGTGATATGGTTGATACTATTCAAGCGTCAACCAACAACTTGGTTAATGTGCTAAACAGTTTAGTGGAGGTATCGAGCGTTGAGCTACGCGAAAGCGGGGAGCTAAACATTAGCTTCAACTTGCAAACGACGATAAACAACACCCTCAAACTATTTACCTCTCAAAGTTTTAACAACATTTCATTCAATCTAAAAATTGATGAAAGCGTACCAAAAAACTTTATTGGAGATCCAATAAAGATCAAGCAGATATTCCTGAACATAATTGAGAGTATTATAAAAAATAAGAGTAGCAACAAAATCAACATCGATATAAAGGTTGGCAAAAGCAAGGAAACCGGAAATTCCTTTGAACTCTTATTTGAAATAAAGAGTAATAGACCAATCATGCTCCCAATTAATGAGAACCATAGCCAGTTTATTGTAAACGAAACCACATTCTCATCGGCTAGCACTCAGATCTATATTGAACTTTTAGATTTAAGTATTACTCAAAAATTAATTGAGAGCAAGGGCTCAAAGCTAAGCATTTCGCTAACCTCCGAGAATGCAACGTTTAACTTCCCCTACAATTTAACCAAATCCGAAAACGATGTTGTGGAAAAGGTTGCTATTGAGCAAGGCGAAGAGGTAAAAAAGGAAAAGATAAAATCACAACCCACCATAAAACTCGACAACGCCAATATTTTACTTGTTGAAGACAATTTAATAAACCAAAAGATTGTGATTCTTAGTCTTAAGAAATTGGTTAAAAACATTGAGGTTGCAAGCAATGGAAAGGAAGCTCTCGATAAATTCGGTACTAGCAAATTTGATATCATTCTAATGGACATACAAATGCCAATTATGAATGGTATTGTTACAACAAAGAAGATACGAGAGATTGAAGCAAGCACAAACTCCCATACACCGATTATCGCTATAACTGCAAATGCTTTACTTGGGGATAAGGAGGAATGTATAGAGGCTGGCATGGATGATTATATCAGCAAACCTTTCCAAATTGAGATTCTTATCCAAAAGATGAAAACCTTAGTAGAGGGTTAATCAAAAATCAATTGCTAAAATAAACAGCTCAGGTCGGGCTTAATTCCGATGATTAAAACATCATCAACCTGATCGTTTTCTCCTTTCCACTCTAAAATGCTATCCTCAAGGTATTGACGTTGAGTTTCAAGTGGGTACTTATGAATATTAAGTAGTAGGTGTCTAAATCTTCTAAACTTATATTTTTTGTTTTCGGGTCCACCAAATTGATCGGTATAGCCGTCGGTAAAAATATAAAGCATATCATCAGGCTGTATAGGAATATAGTGGCTACTAAAGAGCTGCCTCTTGGCGTTATTGCCCATTCCAACAGAATATCTATCACCTTTAATCTCAGTAATCTTACTATCGCGAATTAGGTAAAGGTTGCTAAACGCACCAGAAAACTGCAAAATATTATTCTCTTTATCGATTATACAGAAAGCGACATCCATCCCATCTTTAATAAGAGCGCTATCCTCGAGAAACTCCTTGCTGAATGTTTGAATAACTCCAGTATTAAGTCTATTTAAAATTTCAGCAGAATCGTTTATTCCCTGTACACTAGTTATATTCCTAAGCAACTCTATTCCAATGATTGACATAAAAGCACCCGGGACCCCATGCCCTGTACAGTCAACAACTGCCACAAAAAGCTTATTTTTGGTTTCGTTTACCCAATAAAAGTCTCCACTAACAATGTCTTTAGGCATGTATAAAAGAAATGAATCGGGTAATAGCTTTTTAAACTGAGCAACGGAAGGCAAAATAGCCTCTTGTAGTCGTCTAGCGTAGTTTATACTATCGGTAATATTCTTATTCTTATATACTAACTCCTCCTTCTGCTTCTCAACTTCGCTCATTGCAAATTCGCGCTCTTTAAGCAGTTGGCTTGTCTTGCGAAAGATTCTAGTTCTTCGTCTTATATATATTATGATTGATAGTGTAACAACAATCATATAAAAGATATTGGCTAGCCGGCTCTTCCAAAGAGGTGTTTTAACAATAATCTTAAGTGTTTTACCTTGCTCATTCCAGGTTAAATCGCTATTTGCTCCCTTTACGGTAAAATAATATGTACCAGCACTTAGGTTAGAAAATGTTGCTGAATGTTTAGTTCCCAAATCAACCCACTGATCTGACACACCGCTCATTTGGTAAGAGTAACGATTATTCTCAGGACGAGTAAAATCTAGTGCGGAGAACTCAATGGTGAATACATTGAATTCTTTTGGAACCACAACTTCCTGAGATCCTTCGACTGAAATTGATTTCTTCACCCTGCTTCCAAGCAGATCGAAGGTAGTAATAGCAATATTTGGACGAGCTACATTCGAATTAATTGAATCGGGGAAGAATGAGTTATAACCCGAAATTCCACCAAAAAATAGTTCTCCGGATTTTGATTTATGGCTGGCATTAACGTTAAATTCCAAACTTTGCAATCCATCGATAACATCAAACGATCTTACAAGCTCTGTTTCCGGGTTTAGCACGGCTAATCCCCAGTTTGTTCCAACCCAAATTCTTCCTTTATTATCCTCTTCGATCGAGTATATTAAGTTATTTGGTAAACCATTCTCCTCGGTAAATAGTTTAAACTTACCTGTTTCCTTATCAAAACGATGTAAACCATTGGCTGTCCCAACCCAAATAAACCCATTTGAATCTTGGAATAGGCATAATATCTCATTCGACACCAAGTGATCTTGGGTGTACGGATCCCTTTTAACAAACCTTTTAACAGAACCCGTATTCGGATCTATTCTATTAAGCCCTCCTGTTGTTCCTGCCCATACAAACCCTTCTTTATCGACTATAACATCAAAAACCTCACCATCGGTTATTGTAGTAGTATCAGCAGGGTTATGGTAATAACCAATTAATGTTTTCCCAACAATTTGGAATAGGCCGATCTTTGTTGCCACCCATAAATTCTCTTTATGGTCTTCGGTTATTGAATATATCCTGTTATTATTAAAAAGACCTAATGAATTAATGCCCTGATGGTTAAAATAGTTTACAAAACGCTTCTCATTCCTAAGATACAAAAGCAATCCATTTCTTGTACCGACTAACATCTCATTTTGTCGGTTGATATATATTGAATGAACAAAATCGTTAGGAATGTACTCTTGCACTTGTTTGCTTGAGTATAAAACGTTATCCCCTGTATTTGGATTAAATCTGAAAAGACCAGCACCCCAAGTTCCAACCCACACTTGACCATCAACATCCTTGATTATTGATGCTACATCATTATTTGCAAATAAAGGATTACCATTTTTAGACTTTGAGTAAAGTTTAAACTTAGGTGGTTTTCTGTCCCATTTAATAAGCCCTTGAAATGTTCCAATCCATAGAATTCCAGAACGATCCTCAATAAACGAGGATACCGATGATGTTAAAAACCGATCCCCGTTATAGTTTAAATCATCGTAGCTAATCAGAGTTTTAGTCTTTTGATCAAAACAAGAAAAACCTAAATCAGTAGCTATCCATAACAAACCACTTTTATCTTGAAACAAAGTGTTGATAATCGAACTATGTAGCCCCGAAAGGTTTTCCTTTGTAAAAAACCTAGTAAAGTTATTAGTATTTCTATCGTAAAGGTTTAAACCATTATCGGTTCCAACCCATAAATTTCCAGAAGAATCCTCAAAAACATCTTTTATAAGATCACTACTAATCGAATACGGGTTTTGTGGATCGTTTGTGAAACGCTTAAAAATTTTAAGCTGCTTATCAAAAACACACAAGCCATCCTTTGTACCCACCCATAAAACACCCTGCGAATCCTCGCAAACATCAAAATCGCCAAGGTCGGAAGAGAATGTAAATAGGTTATTATAGTGAGAAAAGCGGATAAAGCATCCTTTTTCGGCATCAAACATGTCGATTGCATTCAATGTCTTAACCCATACTACTCCTTCATGATCTACATACACCGTGTAAATCCTATTATCACTAATAGTTGAAGGATCAATCTCCTTGCAATAATAATTTGTAAACCTACCAGTATTTCGATTAAGTACGCTTAACCCACGATTCGTCCCAACCCAAATATTTCCTACCTTATCCTCACAAATCGAGTTGATATAGTTATTAGATAAACTATTTGAGTCAAGAGGGTTATTACGGTACGTTTTAAAAGCATAACCATCGTAACGGTTTAAACCATCTTGAGTCGCCACCCAGATGAAACCATATGAATCTTGAATCACACTGGTTACGGCAGATTGGGATAAACCATTATCGATATTAAAAAGCTTAATATGGATTGATTTGCTACTAACCGGAGATGATAGATTAATAGCAAGAAAGATGAGTATTACTAACCTTAAAAGTTTAAGTAACCAATTCATAGGTTATGCTAAAATAGAAAAAAGAGTGTCATTTAATGCTATAATGTACAACATTTACAAAAATTAAGTTCTTCTATTAACTATTGTGTTATTAGAAATATATCGATATGCTATATTTTAATAATTGCTCCATCGCCTAGTTGAAGTGATTTTAACCTATTCGAAGGAGATTCGATAAATACTCCAATATCTAGTTTTTGCCAATTCTTATCAATCCTTTTTATTGTTTCGGTATCCATCATAACAACATTAGGCCAATCCCTATTTGGTTTATCAGACAAGTAAACTTTTCTCGTGCCATCAAATACAATGTGTTTATTACCTCCTTCTATTTCATTAATAAAGCAGGTATCTCTTTGTGGCTCTATATTCCCTGCCAAATACCATACAACCAAAGGTATATTTGAAAGTTCAACCTCCTTATCAACTACCACTAAAGCGTCAATATAATGGAACGAATTTAATCTATACAGCCTAGACGACAGTTCTCTTACATCTACACCACCTTCTTTATCAACTGATATTAATAATGCTGAAATGCCATTATCAATTAACGAGGTGTTAAACGCAACAACTCCTTCGGGTAATGGGAATAGATCTTCTGCTATTCTTTCTACATCGATATTAGAAATTTGTTTGCTCGCAATATCTTTTTTTGAGGTAGCATCGATAAAAATCTTGCTGCCGAAACAGGGTTGATCTGATGCATGGTCAAGTACATCGAGAGGCCCTTTACTAAAAAAGATATCCTTTGCAGGATTAACATTTTTTGAAATAGTTTTAGCAAGTGGGATTGGGTCATGAATATCAATGTCACCATCAACTGCTATTAGTATTTTATTAAACATCATTTGTCCTGCGCCCCAAAGAGCATTCATCACCTTGTAAGCATGACCCGGATATGTATTCTTGATTTTTACAACAGAAATATTATGTGCCACCCCCTCAACCGGAAGATTCATATCTTCAAGTTCAGGTAGCATTGAAAGTCTAATTGGAGTTAAAAAAATTCTTTCCGTTGCCTTTGCAATGTAAGCATCCTCCATTGGAGGAACACCAACTATAGTAGCAGGATAAATCGCATCCTTTCTATGAGTAATACAAGTAACATGAAATCTCGGGTACCAATCTGCTAAAGAATAAAATCCTGTATGATCGCCAAATGGTCCCTCCCAAGCCATCTCTTCAGATGGATCGACATAACCTTCTATTACAAAATCAACATCCTCAGGAACTTCCAAGTCAACGGTAATGCATCGTACAAGTTTAACCTTTTTCTTTCGTAAGAACCCAGCTAGAATGTATTCATCAAGATTATCGGGCAATGGAGCTGTTGCCGCGTAAGTATAAACCGGATCTCCACCTAAAGCAACAGCTATGGGCATCAGCTCTCCAGCCTTTTTGTACTCCGAATAGTGCCTTGCCCCTACTTTATGACGATGCCAATGCATCCCTGTTTCATTCGGGCTAAAAATCTGCATCCGGTACATCCCCAAATTACGTATTCCGGTATTTGGATCTTTTGTATTAACCATTGGCAACGTAATAAATTTACCACCATCAAATGGCCAACACTTTAATATGGGTAACTTATTAATATCGGGTGTAAGATCAACTACCGCTTGGCATTCCCCTTTTCTAGAAATCACGCTTGGCATCCAGTCGGACATCCTTTTTAGCTGTGGCAGCAATTTAAGCTTTTCGAGAAAAGATTCTTTAGGGCTAGCTAAATCCTTAAAAAGTGATTCTATCCCCGCTCCAACCTCATCTAGACTCTCAACACCTAACGACAAACGCATTCTTTTCATCGAACCAAACAGGTTGATTAAAACAGGAAAATCAGTTCCTGTATTCTCGAATAGAATTGCCTTACCTCCACCTGTTTGCTTTGAAATTCTATCAGTTATTTCGGCTATTTCGAGTTCTGGGTTCACGAACTCCTTAACCCGAATAAGCTCATCGTTCTTTTCGAGGACTTTAACAAATTGGTTTAGATTCTTATATGCCATCTTCCTATAATGATTGGGAGAATGTGAATATATAAAAAAAAGGTTTCGGTATCACCGAAACCTTTCTATAATAGCAATGATTTAAATTACCTTTTTGCGTATTTAAAATCACGACCTAAATATCTTGCTGTAGAACCAAGTTGCTCTTCAATTCTTATAAGCTGGTTATACTTAGCAATCCTGTCAGAACGTGAAGCAGAACCGGTTTTAATTAATCCTGTGTTTAGAGCAACTGCAAGATGTGCAATAGTAGTATCTTCAGTCTCACCAGAACGATGGCTCATAATTGAGGTCATTGAATGAATATCAGCCAAACGCACAGCGTTTATAGTCTCAGTTAGAGTACCAATTTGGTTTACTTTAATAAGAATACTATTAGCAGCACCCTCGTCGATACCACGTTGCAGACGGTTAACGTTGGTAACAAATAGATCGTCACCAACAAGTTGGATTTTACTACCAAGAGTTTTGGTAATCAGTTTCCAACCATCCCAATCGTCTTCGGCCATGCCATCTTCGATAGATATAATAGGATACTTATCAGTCCAAGATTTCCAGTAATCAACCATCTGCGATGAAGTTAGCTTATCGCCAGTTGATTTATGTAAGTGATATACTTTTTCCTCTGGTATATAGTACTCAGATGAAGCGGGGTCTAAAGCGAGGAAAACATCAACTCCAGGTTTATAACCAGCTTTCTCAATAGCTTGTAGAATTACCTGAATAGCCTCCTCGTTTGATTTTAGGTTTGGCGCAAAACCTCCCTCATCACCAACGTTTGTAGAATAACCCTGCTTTTTCAATACAGATCTTAGGTTATGAAAAACCTCAGCGCCCATTCTAATGGCATCGGTAAAGTTCTCTGCACCAACAGGCATAATCATAAATTCTTGAAAGTCGATGCTATTATCGGCATGTGAACCACCGTTGATAATATTCATCATTGGTATAGGTAAAGTGCAAGCATTTACACCACCCACGTAACGATAAAGCGATTGTCCGGTTGACTGAGCAGCCGCATGAGCGCAAGCTAATGAAACGCCAAGTATTGCATTTGCACCGAGATTTCCTTTATTCTCAGAACCATCAAGTTTAATAAGAGCTTCGTCAATATGTTGTTGATCTTGAACATGCTGACCCACAATTTCTTCAGCAATTGTTGTATTTACATTTTCAACGGCTTTAAGTACACCTTTACCAAGGTAACGACCATTATCACCATCACGAAGCTCAACTGCTTCATGAACTCCTGTTGACGCACCGCTTGGTACAGCAGCGCGACCAAAGTAACCGCTTTCGGTTAACACATCAACTTCAACAGTTGGGTTTCCTCTTGAATCGAGGATTTGACGGGCATGAACGCTAACAATTTGTCCCATAAGTATATTGTTTTAATTTTTCATGTAAATTCATGTAAAAATAATGAAAAAAAGGGATACGGTCGTTAGCCATTATCCCTTTTGTATCCTTTTAAACTAGTTGATTATTCTGCTTTTTCTTCGGTTGATTCCTGTTGAGTTTCTTCACTCTTTGGTTCAACTACTTCAGCAGCAGTTTCAGCCTTTTTGGTTTTTGCACCACGGCGTGTCTTTTTAGCTGCAGGTTTAGCAGTTTCTTTTACGTAAGTTGTATTATAATCAACAAGTTCAATAATGCACATTTCAGCGTTATCACCAAAACGATTACCAGTTTTTAAAATTCTGGTATAACCACCTGGACGATCAGCAACCTTAACGGCTACTTCACGGAACAGCTCTGATACGGCGTATTTATCTTTTAAATAGCTAAACACGGTACGACGTGAGTGGGTGGTATCGTTTTTACCTTTGGTAATTAAAGGCTCTACATATGTTCTCAACGCTTTAGCTTTAGCAACAGTTGTAGTAACTCTCTTTTTGAGAATTAACGAAGTTGCCATGTTTGAGAGCATTGCCTTACGGTGAGAGCTAGTCCTGCTTAAATGGTTAACCTTTTTATTGTGTCTCATCGCAGTTATTCCTTGTCAAGTTTATACTTTGTAATATCCATACCGAAAGATAAATTCATTGCTTCCAATAAATCTTCAAGTTCAGTAAGAGATTTCCTACCAAAATTTCTGAATTTCAAAAGATCGTTCTTGTTGAATGAAACTAGTTGACCTAATGTTTCAACATCAGCAGCTTTCAAACAATTCAAAGCGCGCACAGATAGATCTAAATCAACAAGCTTTGTCTTAAGTAATTGACGCATATGAAGTACTTCTTCATCAAACTCTTCGTTTGAGTACTTATCATCAGCATCAAGAGTGATCTTCTCATCTGAGAATAGCATGAAATGGTAGATGAGAATTTTAGCAGCTTCCTTAAGCGCATCTTTTGGATGGATTGAACCATCGGAGAAAATCTCCATAACGAGCTTTTCGTAGTCTGTTTTTTGCTCTACACGGTAGTTCTCAATCGAGTACTTTACATTTTTGATTGGGGTATGGATTGAATCAATTGGAATAATTCCAAATTCACCTTCTTCAGGTTTATTTTCTTCTGAAGGAACATATCCACGACCTTTATTAATAAAGAACTCAATTTCGAGTTTTACGTCAGGATCCATCCTGCAAATAACCAGTTCAGGGTTTAGCACCTTGAATTTGCTAGTAAAGTTTGATAGGTATCCTGCTTTGAACTCGCTTTGACCAGAAATATTAACGGTAACCTTTTCAAAATCTTCACCGTCAACAATCTTTTTCAAGCGAATTTGCTTTAAGTTTAACACGATTTCAGTAACATCCTCCATAACTCCGGGGATGGTTGTGAACTCATGATCAACACCTGATACTTTAATCCAGGTAATTGCGTATCCTTCAAGTGATGAAAGGAGGATTCTTCTTAAAGCATTGCCCACCGTGATACCATAGCCTGGCTCAAGAGGACGAAACTCAAATTTACCGTACTGTTCGGTAGA
>Ga0116171_10003838_pt1 | contig 13749 bp, 6 predicted proteins | sample AD_JPNHW2_MetaG_FD_89798 | JGI IMG/M metagenome (GOLD analysis project Ga0116171, IMG submission 89798) | Active sludge microbial communities of municipal wastewater-treating anaerobic digesters from Japan - AD_JPNHW2_MetaG | ecosystem: Engineered > Bioreactor > Anaerobic > Digestate | place...
CAAGCGTGTGATTGGTGCCCGGAAGAACCACCAGTTCAAAATCCTTTTTGGCCGAAATCAGCGCATTCACCACCTGCATGGTCGAAGCCGGATCGACATTGTCGTCCACCTCGCCCACAATTAGCAATAATTTACCCTGAAGTTTAGCCGCATTCACCACATTCGAATTTTCAGCATACTCGGGGCCAATCGGGTAGCCCATCCATTGTTCGTTCCACCAGATTTTGTCCATGCGGTTGTCGTGGCATCCGCACGACGACGAACCGGCCTTGTAAAATTCAGGATGAAACAGCAAACCGGCCAATGTGCTTTGTCCTCCGGCTGACCCGCCAAACAAGCCAACCCGCGTGGTATCCATGTAGCTGTATTTTTCGGCGGCGGCTTTCATCCACAAAATACGATCGGGAAATCCTGCATCTTTCAGGTTTTTATAGCAAATATCCTGAAATGCTTTTCCTCTATTCGAAGTTCCCATTCCATCCATCTGAACGACGATAAAACCAAGTTCAGCCAGACCCGACCAGGCATAACTGTATGGACGGAAACTCTTCTGTGTGAATGAGCTGTGTGGCCCGGCATAGATGTATTCGATGATCGGGTATTTCTTTTTCGGATCGAAATTCGTCGGACGGTAAATGTTGCCCCAAATATCGGTTTTTCCGTCGCGGGCTTTGGCCACAAAAGGTTCAGGAGCAATCCAGCCTTTGGCCTGCAAATCGGCAATATCGGTTTTTTCGAGCGGCATCACCACCGAGCCATCGGCCGTGCGGCGCAGAACAGTAACAGGCGGCGTTTGCACGGTTGAATAGGTATCAGCGAAATAAGCGTAGTCAGCAGAGAAAGTGGCCTGATGTTCCATCTTTTCAGGAGTAAGATCGACCAGACTACTGCCGTCGAAATTCACTTTACAGTAATGGATGTAGTACGGATCTTCGTCGGCATTTCTTCCTGAAGCCTTGAATATGATCGCATTCGCTTTTTCGTCAACCTTCACCACTTCGCGAACCACCCAGTTTCCGGAGGTAATCTGCTTTTTCACCTGGCCGGTTTTGGCATCGTACAGGTACAAATGGTTCCAGCCGTCGCGTTCCGATGCCCAAATGATTTCATCGCGTTTTTCCATGTCGTGACGGAAATATTTGCCGCTGTAATCAATAAAAGTTTTGCTGCGTTCGTCAATAATCACCTTTACGGCTCCTGAAGTTCCGTTTACCTCAACCACCTGAAAAACCTGGTGCCCGCGCTGATTGAAATCGAAGGTAAAAGCCGTACTGTTTTGCTTCCATTTCGGATTCGACAATTCGTACTGGTTTTCAAAAGCCTGAGCATCAACCGAAATCTGTTTCAGGGTTTCGATATTGAAAAGCGACGGGCGTTTGATGGGCAGTGCATCGCCCGGTTTCAGGTAATTGCGCTTTTGGAGGATAGGCTGCAACTGCGACTTTGGCGACGACTCGACGAAATAAATGAAATGATCTTCGTTTTTGCGCACTTTGTTCACCGCCAGCTTTTTCGAGTCGGGCGACCAACTGAAATACGACGAATAAAAATCGCCTGCCGACCCGTCGAAACTCAACTGTATTTCTTTGTTGTCTTTCTTACTGCGGACATATACATTGTAATTTTTAATGAAAGCAACCCAAACGCTATCCGGCGAAGTAACTGGCTTGTTGCTCAATTCATCAGAACCTTCATTCCAATACGGGCGAGGTCCATCTGGTTTTGCTACCGAATCTTTCACCAGCGCATAATTTTTCAGGTTGCAGGTGAAATACTTCTTATCAAACAGAAACTGGAACTTGTTCGCTTTCAGGTCAAACTTCAACTTTTGCAACTGAAGCGATTTTGCCGTTGCTTTCACTCCCGGCTGTTTGTTAAGCTGCTCAACCAGTTTGGCCACATCAAATGCCGGTTTGCGGGTAGCTTTGGCTGCATCAACCATCGTGTAGGCCATTCCCTCGCGGGTTTTCACCGCGTACCAGAACACCGAAGTGGAATCGATCCAATTGACTGAATTTACCTGGTTATACACCAGATCGTTCAGTTTCATGATGGAATCGGCCCGCTGGTAATCGGCCGGAGTAACCTGCGCCGGAGCCTTAAACGTCGCGCCCAGCACAAAGACTGACGCAATCAGAAAAAATGTAATTCGTTTAAACATGGTTTATTATTTGGTTTCTAAAATTCCGATGCTTGTTGGCCCTTAAAATCCTTCCGATGCGCAGAAAATTGAGATTTCTCACTTCGTTCGAAATGACATGGTAATGGGGAAAATGGGGATGTTCGGGCGGTGAAGCCGCCCGAACATCCCCGCCCATAATTACATCGAATTGTCATCCTGAACGAAGTGAAGGATCTCTTGTAAGCAAGCTGTCATTCTGAGCGAAGCGAAGAATCTCATTTTTTACCAGACAACATTGATTCTAATTTTTCAAAGTAACATCGAGGTAAACCGAATAACGCCCATACGATTCGTAGAATGGTTTGTAAACCACACCATCGATGTTAAATTCTAACTTTTCCGGATCACCGGTGATCGATTTACTGATGTCTTTCAAATCCAATGTTACCTTCCGCCATTCTTTTAAAGGCTCAGACTCTTGCGCGGCCAATACAATTGGTCCGTAAAACAAACTGGCCACATTCTGCTGATCCATAACTGGTTCCAGGTAAAAATGGAATGGCATACGCAACTCAACCTTATCGCCAGCTTTCCATTTGCGGCTAATGGTGAGGTAATTTCCGGGCTCTGCCTTAACAGCTTGATCCTTACCATTGATCTTCACAAAAAATCCTTTGGTTGCCCAATGAGGTACGCGAATATGGAGGTCAAACTCACCCTTCCCTTTAATAGTCAACATAGTATGATCTTCCTTCGGGAATGCCGTTGTTTGCGTTACAGTGATATTCTTTTCAGTCCATTTTAATGTTGACGGCACGAACAGATTCACATACAACGCCTTGTTGTCGGCGCTTTTGAAATAAATCGAGTTCTGAAGTTTGGTGCTGCTTTCGAGCGCCGTGCCATTACAGCAAGTAAAACCGCTCATGTCGTCGTTGCTGAACTGCTTTTCGGAACCGGCATTCAGCGGAACATGATACGTATTTGCCGGACTATCTTCCGCCACAGAAGCCAGAATGTGATTGTAAAGGCCACGTTCGTAGTAGTCCATCAACTCACCACGTTGTTCGAAAAGGAAAAGGTCGCGGGTTAACTTGAGCATGTTGTACGTTCCGCAGGTTTCGTTCTGACCACCCACAGAAAAACCATTCTCGTAAATGGTTGAAGGCTGTGCGATAAAACATTCGGCATTATTGGGGTTGCGCGCTCCGGCCACCCCACCAATGCTGTACATGTAATCGTTGGTAGTCATGTTCCAGAAATTATCGGCGATGTGGAAATATTCAGGCGATTCCGAGTCGCGGTAGATTTCGAGCGCCCCCACAATCTGAGGAATGTGCTGGTTGGCGTGCAACCCACGGAACAAATCGACATTTTTTGCCAGTCCGTGCGAATGTTCGGCATCGCCGTAAAACACTTTGATGTTATCGAATAAGCGGGCTACTTCCATGTAACGCGGCTCGTTGGTCAGGCGCGACAAACGTGCCATAGCTTCGTTCATTCCACCAAATTCACCGGCGATGTATTTGTTCCACATGCTAATGAGTGTTGCTTGTGGCACCTTGCTCAACCGGGCATACACCCAGTCGCCCATGCCTTTCACAATTTCAAGCGCTTTTTTATTGCCGCTCACCTCGTAAATATCCATCAATCCAGCGAGGATTTTATGCAAAGTGTAGTACGGTGCCCATATTCTGGTTTTGTCGCCACCATAACTTGCGCCTTTTTCGAGCATGATAAACTGATCGGGCGGATAAGCGCTGATAAATCCCTTTCCCCAGTTCCAGTAATCGGTGCGGATACCGCCTTCGCTCAAATCAGAATCGTAGCTGGTTTTTCCTGAACCTACAGGCACCGCTGTTGGATCGGCCACAAATTCGCCACCGGCAGTTTTCGGCTGTCCCGACAATTGCGCCAACTGGTAAAGGGTATTCACCATGTAATCCATTTTGGCTGCAAAATTTGCATGAAGTGCGGCGTCATATCCGGTGCTGGCATAAGCCTGAGCAATAGCGCTTAAATAATGCCCGGTTGCATGACCACGCAATTTGGTTTCCTGGCTATCCCAAACGCCCAGCGGTTTGGCTCCCTTCGGTTGTTCCTGACCAAAGGCATTGCGGAACATATACAGGAAATCATCGGGATTTGACTTGGCTAAACCGGTAATGAATTTATCACGGTTTTCCATGAATTTCGTGTCATGATGATGAATGTCGGCATCCAAGCTTACCTGATCGAGTTTAAAAAATTCGAGCGTGCGATTGGGAGTTGCCGCTTTTGCTGCTTTAACAACCACCGTTGCTTTAGGCTGAAGATTTGTTCCTGAAACTTTTCCAGTCAAAGTGTACGTTCCGGCTGAAAGCACTTGGCTGTTATCTTTTGGCGCCGGCCAGATTACCCGAACTTCAGGACCTTCGATATCGTTGCTGTAAACACCCTTTACAAATCGTGGCAGACGTGGAAGCACTCCCACTTCGGTTTCAACCTGAATATCGGGAACGCTTTTCAGGTAAGCATTGTACAACTGTGGCGTTGTTTCTGGGAACTTTTGCAACTCACCTTCCGATTCTTCGTTGGTTCTAACCGTTGACTCGCCTTCGCTCAGCGCATTGCTATAAATTCGGGCCACCTGTTTATCGTTCAGTGCAACCCGATAGATGCGGAAATCGTGCAATTTTGCGTTTAAACCGGTGTATTCCGGATTGAGCGATCTTCCGATGTAAAGTTTATTGGTTTCTCCTGAATTACTCTTGAAAAGCTGTCGCAATTCAACTTCAGCATTTTTAGTTTCAGCAACAAGCGCGCCATTTACAAAGGTACTGAGTGTTTTATACGGAACGTTGATCACCACAGCCACATGAACCCATTTGTAAACAGGTAAGGCTGGTGAACTTGCCGTGTAACTTTTTGAATTCGTCAGGATTTGAGCCTGAAATTCTTCCTTATCCGAAGTCCCAATCGGAGCAGCAAAAAAATGCGACTTGCTGTCTTTACCAAAATCGAAAAACAACTGGCCACTTTTTGCCGAACGCAGGTAAATCCATCCGGTGATACTAATGGTTTGTTCGCCCGTTACCGATTCCGCCGGAAGCGAAATGTATGTGTCGTTACTTCCGTTTAATGAAAGTACGGTACCAAACAGCTCGTCCTTCACAAACTTGAAATCAGTTCCCAGAACGTTTCCGTGCAAATTGTTGCGCGACCAGTCTTTCACATCTTCCTTAAACGTGTAGCGCGAGATTAAACCCGTTTCGCCAATTCCATCCAGAATTTGATCGCCGCTTTGTGCAACTGAAGTGTTGGTTCCCAAGGCAAAAAAGCCTAGTAATAGTCCAAATAATAGCTTATATATCTTCATATCTGTCATTTAAATCGTTGGTATCTTCTGTGTTGGTTTGATTACTAATTTTAATTATTATTCTCTCGTAAATCTTTCCTACCCATTGTTAATTGAGATTTCTCACTTCGTTCGAACTGACAATCAGCGAGTTGTTGTTGAGATGTAGAGTTGGTTTGCGGCTAAGCCGCAAACCAACTCTACATCTCACTATACAAGCAAATAGGTGTCATTCTGAGCGAAGCGAAGAATCTCATTTTCCACGAGCAATAGTATTTTTAAGTTCAATTACTTCACTACCGACAAACGTACAACTAAAACCCCGTGTGGCGGAATATCTTTTACCAGTCGGTCGCTGGTTTTCCCAACGTTTTTATGTTCCCACAAATCGAATACATTGTATTCTTTTTTGTGCACACTCACTTCGGTGGCAAAGTACATGGTTTGCTTTTTCCAATCGTAATTGAGCTTCCAGGGCTGGCTGGTGCGGTTCATAAAGCACACGGCCACTTCTCCATTCGCTAAAGGTTTTGCCCAGATTTCGTATTCGCCCATGTCCATAAATTTAGTGGCTTGTTGCCCCAGTTTATCCTGATTGACTGCAATCACATCGGCATTGGTCAGTATTTCTTTGGTTTGGACATCCATGTTGCGTAAGTCGTTTCCGGCCATCAGTGGAGCTGCCAGCATCGCCCACATGGTAAAATGCGTTTTATACTCGTCGAAAGTCATGCCACCATTACCTACTTCAAGCATATCCGGGTCGTTCCAGTGGCCTGGTCCGGCATGTTGCTGCAAAGCTGCCTGTTTGTCGATGATGTCGAGTACGCCCAACCCGCCCCAGTCGAAGGTGCACTGGTAGCAATCGCGGATGTCGGCAGTGGTGCGCCACAAATGGCCAATGCCTTTTCCCCACTCCCACGGTTTATTTTCGCCCCACTCGCAAATAGAGAAGACAATCGGGCGACCGCATTCTTTTAACGCATCACTCATGGTTTTATAGGCAGCTTTGGCATTTTGGCCTTCCTCGTTGCACCAATCGTATTTCAGGTAATCGACACCCCATTTGGCGTAGGTGCGGGCATCCTGGAATTGGTAACCGCGGCTACCGGGACGCCCCTGACAAGTGGCCGAACCGGCGCAGGAATAGATGCCGAATTTCAATCCTTTTTTGTGCACATAGTCGGCCACCGCTTTCATGCCATTCGGGAACCGTTCGGGATCGACAACAATATTGCCCAGCGAATCGCGGCTAACCTGCCAGCAATCGTCGATCACCAGATAGGTGTAGCCCGCTTCGAGCATTCCGTTATTTACCATGGCGTCGGCCATTTCGCAAATGAGCTTTTCGCTCACGTTACAACCAAATTTGTTCCAGCTATTCCATCCCATAGGGGGTGTTTGTGCCAAATCCTCGAATTTCTGAGCAAATGAAGTAACGCTCAGAAATATCAGTAGTAATATCGTTAATTTTTTCATTTTCAAATTCTCAAATTTCCTAATCATCAAACTAATTTAACCATGCCTCCAACAAAGCTTTTTGAGTCGGAGTCGTATTAACCATTTTCTCAATTTTAAAAGCTTTCTCAAGCATTGGCGGCAGTTTAACCTCTACTTTGCGATTATGATCGCTATTTTCAGTTTCCGAATAAACAGGGATCCCAAAATCAGGATCCCTGTTTGACCATTAATCTATTGTTTCCTTGAAAAAAATCGGCAAAAGAAAATTAGTCCACAATTTGATTTTCTGATCGTAATCCGGGGAAATTATCTTCAATATTTTCAAATTTTTATCTCATAGATACATCTGTCGTTCCCGCGGTGAATTGACGATACCACCCGGGCGCTTACCGGATGACCAACCACCGTCGAAAACATTTTTTCGGCAAAACCTTCGGAACAAAAACAAAGAATTGACGAACGAACTCCTTTCTCCTGTTCACCATCGGGCAAACGCAATATGATTTATTTTCGTCGGCCACGATAATTCCTTTTGCCTTGTCGTAATTCACTTTCCAGCCCCATTCTCCTGAAATGAAGGCATTAAATTTTTCGATATCGCCCTTGTATGGAGCCAGAACGTTGTCCATTTCAAGGTAATTGTAGTGCGCCATCGCGCAAGGTTTCATGATTTTCCGACATTCCTCGTCATTAGCATTTTCATCAACCTGTAGCAAAAGGGTCGAAATCCAATCCTGCATGAATTTCAGCTTTTTATCGTCGGGGCGAGCTTGACCAACAACTGTTTCCGATGCTGCAGCCTGAACACCCAACGAAGCAAATCCGCAAAAACAAGCGCCTGCGAGGCAGGTTTTTTTGAAAAAGTCCTTTCTTGAAATCATCATAACCAATGATTTATTTTGAGAATTTCAATTTCTTACTCTACCTGCCATTCATAAATTCCGGCGGCATTTTTTTCCTGAAGTTTTACTTCAAGCTTCAGGGCTTTGGTTGTAACTGGTTTAAACTGAACTTCGTTGCCAAAACCTTTTTCAGTTCCATAAGGGTTGGCATTCTCAACAGCAACCCATTGTCCGTCTTTATCCTGATAAAATATTTTCCACGACTGTGGCACACGGCATCCACCCCAAGGCGCATCATCAAACCAGTAAACGGTCGAACGGCTTATTGTTTTTTCAGCTTCGAAACTGTACGAAATCCATTCGGTTGTTCCTTCTTTTGGCCACCAATGAAAATATGGAATGGTGCGGTCGTTGGCATCTTTTGGAACCAAACCGTCTTTAATCGACGACAGCGATTTTACCTTGACCGAAGCATCAATCTTACTTTCGGAAGCTATAGTTGGCTGTGCTACCGGGCGGATCGAACTTAAATCGTTCGACAACCAAACCGACATTTCGCCGCTGCCGCGGTGAGCCCAGGCGTAATACGGAATCATGTTCAGTTTAACATCTTTAACCACTACTTTCCCCTTTGCATCATAGCTTAAAAGCTGCGCATCGGTGTGTATCATGTTTATTCCGTAAAGCAACTCAGGTTTGCTTTCAACAGTAAATTCTGGCTTTTTATTCAGGATAACACTTAAAACGCTGAAATCATTATCGGGCCATTCGGCACAATACACCACCGGGCCACGTTCAATAGCCACTTTGCCACGATCGGCCTCAACAGCGGCATGTGCTTTTACAGTGCGTGGTTCCATGTCGAAATGCACTTCAACTTTGTCGCCTTTTACCCATGTACGGTTGATGGTAAAATAACCTTTTTCGAGCGTACTTTCAACCAGCTGATCGTTCACTTTTACAGTGTATTTCAACGATTTATTATCGGTATAAGTATATAAATTGCTTGGCACAACCGATCCCTGAACCCATCCGGGAATTCGGATCTTCAGGCTGAACTGCTGCTTCCCTTTTGGCGTAACTTCCAGATTCACATCGCCATCCCAAGGATAACGGGTGGTCTGTTTCAAGCCTACAACTTTGTCGTTAACTTTTATTTCTGAATTGTTCGACATGAACAGGTTGACATACAAGTCGCTGTTGTGAACGGCGTAAACATATCCGGGAACCGATGGAATAAAGCGGGCAATATTCGACGGGCAGCAGGCACAACCAAACCAGGGTTGACGCTGATGTTGGCCCATCGATTCGAGTGGATTAGGATAAAAGAAAGCCCCGCCATCGAGCGAAACGCCGCTGATTAACCCGTTGTAAAGTGTGCGTTCGAGTACATCGTAATATTTCGATTCGCCATGCAACAGGAACAAACGGTAGTTGAGATAAACGTTTCCGATAGCCGCGCAGGTTTCGCAGTAGGCCGACATGTTGGGCAGTTCGTAGTTTTCACCAAAAGCTTCGCCGTTTCCGGTGGCGCCAATTCCGCCAGTGATGTAAAGTTTTTTACCCACAATGTTTCCCCAGATACGGTCGATGGCATCGATGTAACCTTTGTCGCCAGTTAATGCAGCCACATCGGCCATTCCGGTGTACATGTAGGCAGCACGAACGGCATGTCCAACTGCTTCGTCCTGCTCCAGAACCGGTTTGTGACTCTGGCTGTATTCCTGAACGAACTTGGTTTTTCCACGTTGATCGAGCAAAAACTTTGCAAAATTGAGGTATTTTTTGTCACCGGTTACCACGTACAATTTCGACAACGCCATCTCGGCAATCTGGTGACCCGGCACCACGATTACTTGTCCCGGGTTTGGACCAATCTCACGAATGGCGCAGTCGGCATACTTTTTAGCAATATTCAGGAAATTCGTTTTTCCGGTAGCCTGATAATGCGCAATGGCACCTTCTACCATATGTCCCAGGTTGTATAATTCGTGGCTCAAATCCTCCTCTTTTTCCCAGCGTTTGGTGCCCGACCATTCGTGCGGATGTTTTGGATTCATGGTCCGTGCCGTATAAAGGTAACCGTCAGGCTCCTGAGCTGCTGCAACAATCGTCAACACGCTGTCGATGTATTTATCGAGCTTTTTGTTGGGGTAAGTTTGCATCGAATAACTGGCACCTTCGATGGTTTTGTAAACATCAGTATCATCAAACGAGTAGCCTTTCACTTTAATCGTATCACTTGGATGCGCTGCATTCACAAAGTTTTTATACCGACCTGTTTCTTCGCATTTACTGAAAGCTAATGGAATAGTCACTTCGCGGCTGGCATTGAGACGCTGCCCCCAAAACGCATCGGTTACTTTTACCGATGTGAACGGAACGGGTGATATCGGATAGCCATGATCCTGTTTTGGCTGTGCAAAAAGATCGGCAGGAAGGCTCAATAGACTTACAGCTATAATAAAAACGGTTGGGAAAAGCCACTTTACTGATCTTGAAACAGCATTCGAATTAATTAGGTTGAATCTTAAATAGCTCATTATTCTTGGTTTAGTGCTTAATTTTATTTAAGTGTATTTCAAACGCTTCTAGTGGTGAAAGTAAAAAACATTTTCAAACAATTCGAATACATTATCGAAAAACAGTTTGGACCATTAAGTCGGAATAAAAATTCTGCTCCATTTGCTTCTACTTCCTCCTTTTTCGTATGTTTGCATACCAGAACAGACCACTTTGATGTTAACCTATGGAAAGTAAATTTCATTTTACAGTAAATCCGCAATCGAACCTGCTCAAATTTCAGCAGTTAATCGACTCTATCAACGAAGCCATCAGTAAAAACCTTTTGCAAGTAGGCGACATGCTGCCTTCGGTTAACCAGATTTGCAAGGAAAGCGCACTTTCCAGGGATACCGTTTTTAAGGCTTATGCCGAATTAAAAAATCGTGGCGTGATTGAGTCGGTTCCAAACCGGGGATATTTTGTGGCCAAAGCTGTAACTAAAGTTTTTCTGTTTCTGGATACATTTAAAGCCTATAAAGAAGTACTTTACGGTTCATTTCTCGAAAATCTTCCTGAAAATATCGCGGTAGATTTGCATTTTCATCACTACAACATTGACGACTTTGAGAAGATCATCAATGAAAGCCTGGGCAAATACACCAAGTATATCATTATGAATTTCGATCATGAGCGTGTCCCTCAGATTACCAGCCAGATACCGCCTAATAAATTACTGGTTATCGACTGGGATGTGAATACACAAAATGGAACTTCAACCATTCACCAGGATTTTGGGCAATCGCTTTACGACGCGCTCGAAAGTGGTATTGATTTAATCCGAAAATACGAGAAGTTTATTTACCTGTATCCTTCATTTACATATCACCCAAAAATATCGATCGACTTTTTTGAGAAGTTTTGCTCCGACAATAACCTCAATCACAAAACGCTGTACGATTTTAAGAAATTCGATCTTCAGAAAGGCGAGTTATATTTGCTTGTGAGCGACCGTACTTTGGCTAAATTCCTCGACCAATGCCACCTCAAAAATTTGGTACCTGGAAAAGATGTAGGTGTAATTTCGTACAACGAGACACCAATGAAAAAGTATGTAAAAGACGGAATCACAGTCATTTCCACCGACTTTGAACTGATGGGTAAAAAGATTGCCGAATTTGTTTCAACGGGAGAAAAAATAAACACGGTAATACCAACAAAACTGACGATCAGAAAATCCCTTTAATAGATGTTTTATAACACTAATGCTAATTTTGAGATCGGTCTCCGAAGCCCTAGTTTTGTCGAGCATACCAGAACAGAACGGATGAATCAAAAAAGGCTTGGAATTCGAATTTTGCCAATCATGACTTTTTACTTCTGTCCTTTAAACTTTTGACTTTAAACTTTAAACTTGATAAAATGTATTTACTCGGTTTCGATATAGGAAGTTCTTCAGTAAAAGCTTCGCTGATTAATGGTGAAACAGGCGATTGTCTGGGTTCGGCTTTTTACCCCAAACAGGAAATGAAAATTACTGCCGTTAAACCCGGCTGGGCTGAACAGGAACCCGAATTGTGGTGGGCCAACCTGAAACTGGCGCTGGCCGATGTGATGGCTCAATCGAAAGTAAATCCGAAGGATATCGATTCAATTGGTATTTCGTACCAGATGCACGGACTGGTTGCCGTTGACAAAAACAAACAGGTTTTGCGCCCTTCAATCATTTGGTGCGACAGCCGAGCTGCCGAAATTGGCAACAAAGCTTTTGCCGGAATTGGCGAAGAAAAATGCTTGTCGAACCTGCTGAACTCGCCGGGAAACTTCACCGCTTCGAAACTGAAATGGGTGAAAGACAATGAGCCGGAATTGTACGCCAAAATCGATAAAATTATGCTTCCGGGCGACTACATCGCCATGAAGCTTTCAGGAGAAATAAAGACTACCGCCGGAAACCTTTCGGAAGGTATTCTCTGGAATTTTAAAGAAAACAAGGTGGCCGATATGCTGCTCGACTATTACGGATTCGAGAAATCGTTTATTCCTGAAGTTGTTCCAACCTTTTCGGTGCAAAGTGTGGTGAGTGCCGAAGCTGCCGCTGAACTTGGGTTGGCTCCGGGCATCAAAATCAGCTATCGCGCAGGCGATCAGCCGAACAACGCGCTTTCCCTGAACGTACTCAATCCTGGCGAAATTGCCACCACTGCCGGAACTTCAGGAGTTGTTTACGGCGTGAGCGGAGAAGTAAAATACGATCCATATTCGCGGGTAAACACCTTTGCGCACGTTAACCACTCTGCCGAGGCCAATCGTTTGGGAGTACTGCTTTGCATCAACGGAACCGGAATTTTGAATTCGTGGCTGAATAAATACGTTGGCAACAAAGCATTTTCGTACGAAGAAATGAACCAGAAAGCTGCCTCAGTTGCCATCGGTTCTGAAGGTCTGAGCATTCTGCCTTTCGGTAATGGTGCCGAACGCGTACTTCGCAACAAGAACATTGGCGCACAAATTTCAGGATTAGGTTTTAACACACATACCGAAGCTCACCTATTCCGTGCGGCGCAGGAAGGCATCGTTTTCTCATTCAAATACGGAATGGAAATCATGGAAGAAATTGGCATCAAAGCGCAGGTCATCCGAGCCGGAAAAGCCAACATGTTCCTCTCTCCTATTTTTCGCGAAACACTGGCCGGAATTTCAGGAGCTACCATCGAGTTGTACAACACAGACGGATCAATCGGTGCTGCACGCGGCGCAGGAATTGGTTCAGGATATTATGCCTCGGCGAAAGAAGCTTTTGCCAACCTGAAAAAACTGGATACCGTTACACCAGATTTAAGCAAAAAAGCCGAATACGAAGCTGCTTATCAAAACTGGAAGCAAAACCTCGAAAAAGTCATTGGTCAATAGGAAAATAGCTTTTCTAATGACTATTGACTAATGTCCAAAATATTAAATAGTAAATCATAAATAACAAATTACAACATGAGCACAAAAGTGTATTTCCCATCAGTGGAAAAAATTAAATTCGAAGGAAAAGAAAGTAAAAACCCATTGGCATTCCGTTACTACGATGCTGAAAAAGTGGTGTATGGCAAACCCATGAAAGAATGGTTTAAATTCTGTATGGCTTGGTGGCACTCTTTGTGTGCTGAAGGTGGCGATCCATTTGGCCCGGGAACACAAATTCACCCATGGGTAGGTGCTGCTGATGCTTTGCAAGCTGCAAAAGACAAAATGGATGCAGGTTTTGAATTCATGCAGAAAATTGGTATTGAATACTACTGTTTCCACGATATCGACCTGATTAGCGAAGGTTCATCAATCGAAGAATACGAAGCTAACCTGAAAGCTATTGTTGCTTATGCCAAAGAAAAACAAGCTGCTACAGGCATCAAACTGATGTGGGGTACTGCTAACGTATTCTCTCCACCACGTTATATGAACGGTGCCAGCACCAATCCTGATTTTGATGCTGCTGC
>Ga0116171_10003839_pt1 | contig 13748 bp, 11 predicted proteins | sample AD_JPNHW2_MetaG_FD_89798 | JGI IMG/M metagenome (GOLD analysis project Ga0116171, IMG submission 89798) | Active sludge microbial communities of municipal wastewater-treating anaerobic digesters from Japan - AD_JPNHW2_MetaG | ecosystem: Engineered > Bioreactor > Anaerobic > Digestate | place...
ACGCTGCCGTCATCGTTGAATGGGGTAATCAGTTCTGTGACAAGGTTTTGAAAATAATGAGCCATATGTTCTTTCTTTTGTTTGTTTTTTCAAAATTAAGGGGGCATGTTCTGCGCGGCCGCTTCCCATGCCCCCGAGAATTACATCGGTTTACTGACAGTTCGGTTTAGTTCGAAGACTAAGCTTCCTCGTTACCAAAGGTTTCGAACGGTTTCTGGGTCTTCTTGAAGTACAGGTAGGCAGGATAGCCAGTGACTGCGCCGATGACGCCGGCGATCAGGCTGGGACCGGGTGCCCACAGGAGGGTGGAGACCAACAGGATGAAGGAGAAAGCAATAGCCAGGATCGTCATCAGCTGCCACGCGGGCATCTTGTAGCTGGGCTTGTAGTTTTCTTTCTTGCGGAGCCAGAAGATGGAGGCCATAGTGGCGGTGTTGCGCAGAAGCAGCGCGAAGGTGAAGTATCCGAGCAGGTCGCGCAGAGAGGCAAAGAACAGGAACAGAATACCGAAGGCGCATTGCACAACAATGGAGAGCACGGGGGTCTGCCACTTGGGATGAACCTTGCCGAAGGAGCGGAACCACATACCGTCCTGAGCCATAGCCCACTGCTGACGGGGTTGGATCAGGATGAGGCTGGTCAGGGAGCCGTTGATGACCAGGATGGCAATGATTGCGGTAATGATACCGGCAGCCTGCCCGATCAAGGGGATCTGAGCCATGGCATCCGCGACAGGTGCGGTGGAAGTGGTCAGTTGGTCGAAGGGCAGCAAACCGGTGATGACCAGGGAGATCAGGGTGTACATCAGGGTAACGAACAGCACCGTGGAGATCAGAGCCTTGGGCATGTTCTTGCGGGGATTCTTGACTTCGCCGGCAACCCAGGCAGCGGACTGCATACCGTCATAGGACCAGGTGGTAGCAGAAATTGCCGCTACGAGGGCCAGGATGCCGGTTGGTGCGCCAGCAACTGGGGGTGCGGAGAGCAGGCTGCCCTGCAGGTAGAAGAGACCAACAGCGATCAACATCACGAAGGGGATAATTTTGATAACGGTCAGAGCGGTCTGGGTCTTGGAGCCGCCTTCAACGCTGCGGATGTGGGTCCAGGCATAGAAGACAATGAAAGCGATAGCGATCAGCTTCAGCCAGATACCTTCGATTCCGGTAAGGAAGCCAATATAGTTGGCGATGGCGAGGGCCATAATTGAAATGCCGGGAGTGTCTGTGCCCCAGAAGCCGATCCAGCCGGAGAGGAAAGCCAGGAAATCAGAGCCTGCTTCACGGAAGTAGATATATGCTCCGCCGTTCTCGGGATACGCGGAGGAGAGCTCTGCATAGGCGAGAATCTGGGGGATCATGATGATACCGCCGACGAGGAACGCCAGCACGGTCATCAGCGCGCTGCCGCCAGCGTTGGCGACTTCGCCGACAGAGGAGAAAATACCGGAGCCAATCGTAGTACCGACGCCGATGGCGAGGACTGCGAGGAAGCCCAGTTTGCGGCCGAGCACATTGCCTTCTGCTCCGACAGCTGGTGAAACTTGTGTTTCAGATTGCGTTGCCATTAACTAGATCCTTTCTTTTCATATGAGCGATGTGATAAAAATTACGGCTAACCGATGTACTTGACTGCCGTAATGACAATCCATAAGAAGGGAATGTGCAGAGCTGGTACGAATTCTTGCGCAAGGTGGTGAGATGAAAATGGAAGGAATGGTCACAACCAATTTTTCAGAGTTCATTTCATGGACATCCCGAGCGTAAGCGTGGGTAGCTTAAGAGTTTCTGCCAGCATGCTTTGTATTCTACACCTCTTGGTATAATATTGTCAATAGCTTATCTATTGATTTTTCCGAAATTATGGTATCATAAAGGTAGTAAGTTATCTGTTTATTTGGGAAATGCGAGATTTCACCCTTCAGTTTTTTTCTGGGGGTTTTTTTCCGGAGAAAATGTACCCGGATCAAGCGTGCAGCAAAAATAAAGGAGTCTACATGAAAATCAGTTTATTTACCGCGGGGATTTCCCGCTATCCGCTCGAAAAGTCTTTTGAGCTGGCTGCCAAGTACCACTATGACGCCATTGAAATCGGCGGTTTCCGCCCGCACGCCTACGCGCTGGATATCCTGCTCGACGGCGGCAGGAAAATCCGCGACCTTTCCGAGCGTTACCAACTGCCGATTGTCAGTTATGCCCCCGAAAACACCGGCTCCCCTTACAGCTTGGTCTTCGAAGATCCGGAATTGAACCGCGATAGCCTCGAGTACTTCAAGCGTACGCTGGATGCCGCCAAACTAATCGGCTCCGAATACTGCATGTTTGCCTGCAACCATCCCGGATACGGCCGGCTTGAGTCAGAGGTCCGCCGGCTCTTCATCGAAAACATGAAAGTTCTGGCGGAGCATGCCGAAAAAATTGGCCAGACGATCATTCTGGAACCGGTCACCCCCAATGAAGGCACCATCCTGGTGACTTCAGATGACCTGTATTGGGCTATCCAGGCGGTCAACTCGCCGATGGTGAAAGGCATGCTGGACCTGGCTTGCCCGCTGCTTTCCCGGGAGCCCATGGTTGAATACTTCAAAAAATGCGGCAGCGATATTCGCCACATTCATTTCATCGATGCAGCGATAGACAGCGAGGACCACCTCATTCCTGGCGATGGGCAGATGGATTTTCCCGGTATTGTGCGCACCCTGAAAGAAGTCGGATACAGCGGCTACCTCTCGCTCGAACTGTTCACCCGTTATCAGACTGAACCTGAATACGCCACCGCGCGCGGTTACAATGTTATCAAAGCGCTGCTGGAAGAAGAGGCATAAGCATGGATATCACTCGCGAAGAACTCTACCGCTGGTGCAGCCTGCCGCTTGAGCAGCTGCAGGATCATTCGGAGCGCAAGGTCAATCTGATCCTCAAAGAGGACAGGCCTGCCGCTATGCGCCTCATCGGTAACATGATGGCTGATGAAATCCTGGAAAACAACCGCCTGGGCAAGCTCACCAAATGGGTGCTGCCGGCTGGCCCGACGGATGAGTACGACGTACTTATCGAGCGCGTTAACCGCGAACGAATCAGTATGCGCAATTTGCATGTCTTCCATATGGATGATTTCCTGGATTGGGAAGGGCGCCCGTATCCCGTGGCGGATACTTACGAGAGTCTGGAAGGCACCATGAACGCGGCCTTCTACGGCAGAATAGACCCGGACCTGAACGTCCCGGTGGAACAGCGCCATTGGCCGCGTATCAACGACCTGGATGCCATTGACAATCTTGTGGAAGAGATGGGCGGCGTGGATACGCTCTGGGCTGGCGTCGGCGCCAAAGGTCTGGTTGCTTTCTGCGAGGCACCGCGTCCGTATACCCACCGCATCACCCTGGAAGAGTTTGCCCGCTCCAAGACCCGCATTGTAAACCTGAATGACGACACCATTGTGGCGCTCAGCCAGCGCAGCTTTGGGGCTTGTTACGACCGCGTCCCTCCCCGGGCAGTAACCCTGGGCTTCAAAGCCATGCTCACCGCCAAACGCGCGATCCTGATGATTGCCACCGGCGCCTGGAAACAGACCGTGGTGCGCGTGGCGCTCTTCAGCGAGCCTACCCTGGAGTATCCGGTGACGCTGCTGCCCAAGTACATTCCGGATGTGACCTTGATTTGCGACCGCAACACCGCGGATCATCCCATGTCCCATCCGATTAGAGGTTGGTAATGACACTATGCTGTGCTTGGTTTTCGTAAGAACGCAGTAATTATTAGATAGAGGACTGAAATGAACTGGACCGAAGAAGTATTCCATGTCAAGAAACCGATTATTTCCATGCTGCATCTGCAGCCCCTGCCGGGAGACCCCTTATATAAGGAAAGCGCCAGCATGCGCCGCGTGATTGAGCTGGCGCGCGCGGACCTGCACGCCATTCAGGACGGCGGCGTGGACGGGCTCATTTTCTCGAACGAATTCAGCTTGCCTTACCAGCGGCATATGAGCTTTGTGACCCCCAGCGCGATGGCGCGCGTGATTGGCGAGCTGATACACGAAATCCGCATCCCTTACGGCGTGGACTGCATTTCCGACGGGCTGGCGACCATAGAGCTTTCAGCAGCAGTGGACGCGTCCTTTGCCCGCGGCACCTTCTCCGGAGTTTATGTTGGAGACGGCGGTTTTTACAACAATGAACTCTCTGAGCTGCTGCGACGGAAGAGCGCCTTACGCCTGGACAAACTCAAGCTGCTCTACTTCCTCAACCCTGAATCCGACACCAACCTGGACACGCGCACGCTGACGGCAATCGCACGCTCGCTGGTCTTCAAAGCCTCGCCGGACGCGCTGTGCATCTCAGGCTCGGCAGCTGGAAAAGGCGTGGAGAACGAGCTGCTGGCGCAGGTGAAGGAGTCCGTACCTCAAACCGTGGTCTTCGCGAACACAGGTTGCAACAAGGACACCATCACGGATAAGCTTAAGATTTGCGACGGCGCGGTGGTGGCGACCACCTTCAAGGTGGACGGCAAGCTCTTCAACCCGGTTGACCCCGAACGCGTGAAAGCCTTCATGAAACCAGTCCACGCTTTCCGGGAGACGCTCAACTAAAGTGACCGATAAGCCTGGCACGCCTCTGAAGCTTTTAGCGCTGGACCTGGACGGCACTACCGTGGATGACCATGGGCAAATCAGCGACGCCACCGCGCGCAGCCTGCAGCTCGCGCGCGAAAAAGGGGCCGCGATTTGCTTTGTGACCGGCAGAAGCGAATTTGAAGTGCTTTCGCTCGAGGCGCGCTTTCCGTACGCGGACTACCTTGTCGTGGATACCGGCGCGAAAATCACCGAGCTGGCCACGGGCAAACTGCTCTTGCATGAGTGCCTGGACCCGCGCGAAGCGGAGATCGTCGTGGAGAACTTTATCCGCAAGAACCGCCTGCTGCACATCAAAGCCGGCCGCTTTTGGGGCGCGACGCTGATGGATGCGAGCGTGGAAGCTTTTGCCCGTTATGCCAACTACCAACCGGTGCTGATCCGCAAGCCGGAAGACGTCCCGCTGGCTGAGATTGACAGCTTCTGCGTCTACGGGCAGCCTTCGCGGGCGGCTATGGACCGGTTGATTGAACGCCGGGGGTTGAACCTGTATACCATGCACTCCCAGCCGCATTATTACGATGTGCTGCAGCACGGGATTAACAAATGGCACGCGGTCAGTTTCCTTGCCCAACGCTTGAGAATTCCGACCGAAGGGGTTATCGCGGTAGGCAACTTCTCCAACGACGTGGAGATGATCAAAAAGTCGGGCATCGGCATCGCCGTGCGCAATGCCAGCGAGGACGCCAAAGCCGCGGCGGATTACATCACCCGCAGGAGCAACAACCGCAACGCCATCGGCGAAGTGGTCGAAATGTTCCTGTAAGAATTCAGAGGAACCGCTGGTCTCGGGCGGCACCCAGAAAAAGGCGGCTATGCAAACCATTCTCGGCATCGATAACGGGGGCTCCAAAATAAAATGCGCCTTGTTTGACCTGCAGGGACATGAAATTGCGGTTTCCTCCCGCCAGGCGCCCCTGATTATTCCGCAGCCCGGCATGACCGAACGCGATCCCGGGCTCGTCTGGCGGACCAACGTGGAAGTCATCCGCGAGGTCCTTCGAAGCAGCGGCGTGAACCCGCGGGAAATCATCGGCATCGGGCTCACCGGTTACGGAAACGGCATGTGCCTGGTGGATGCAGATGGGAAACCCACCTGGAATTGTATTGTCTCCACCGACACGCGCGGCAGCTTGTACGCCGAAAAGTTCGCGGCCAGCGGCATCGAACGCGAGGCTTTCGCGTACTCGCATCAGGGTTTTTGGGCCGCGCAGCCGGCGGTGCTGCTCCTGTGGTTTAAGGAGCACGCGCCGGAGGTATTGGAACGCAGCGCCTGGGCGCTAGGGATTAAAGATTTCGTGCGCCTGCACCTGACCGGAGCAGCCGCTTGCGAATTCACCGAAGCCTCTTCCTGGGGATTGATGAACATCCACACGCTCAAGTTCGAACCCGGGCTGTTCGCGCTTTTGGGCCTGGAAGATTGCTTCCGCCTGATGCCGCCCTGCCTCAGCCCCGTTGCGATTTCCGGGTACGTCAACGCGCAAGCCGCGGCAGAAACCGGCCTGGCGGAAGGGACGCCCGTAGCAGGTGGCTGCTTTGACGTGGATGCCGGCGCGCTTGCCAGCGGGGTCTTGGACGGCGAAACGCTTTGCCTGATTGCCGGCACCTGGTCCATCAACGAATACCTGGCGCCTGAGCTGCGCCGCGGGTACAAGCAGACCACTAACTCCGTCTCGCATTCCTTTTTACCCGGGCATTTCCTGGTGGAAGAATCCACGCCGACCTCCGCCAGCAATTTTGAGTGGTTTTTGGAGAACTTTCTGGCGGCGGAAAACAGCGGCAAGACCAGGCGGCAGCTTTACGAACACTGCGACCAAAGCGTGGAGGCGCTCCCACCTGAGGAGAGCAGCGCGGTTTTTGTGCCCTACCTATTCGACTCTGCCACAGTTTCGGGAGGGAAAGGGGCGTTCTTTAACCTAAGCAGTTTCTATAAGCAGGGACACCTCATCCGCGCGGTTTACGAAGGCGTGGTGTTTTCGACGGTTTTTCATGTGCGTCGGCTGATTAAAGACGGACACGCGTTCAGCAAAGCCCGCCTTTCCGGTGGGGTGACCAACTCCAGGGTCTGGGCGCAAATGATGTGCGACGCGCTGAGGCTGCCGGTGGAAATCCCCGAGGGCTCGGAGCTTGGCGCGAAGGGAGCGGCCATCTGCGCGGGGATTGCCTGCGGCGCTTTCGCGGATTACCAGGATGCCGCCGCAAAAATGGTATCGATACGCGAGCGCTTGATGCCGTGTGAAGAGCAGGCTGAGATTTACGCGCAAAAATTTATGCTCTACGAAAAAGCGCTGGCTGCCCTGGAATGCTTCCACGGCGGCGCGGAATAGTTAATAAGGAAGTGACGCATGAGGGTTATTCCATCCATCGCCTCTGGGAATTTGCTGGAAATCGGCAGCGAGCTGCAACGCATTCAATCGCTGCCGCGTCTGCATCTGGATATGGAGGACGGCAACTTTTTGCCCAGCATGACCTTTGGCATGGACATGGTGCGGGCGATTGCCGGCGTGTGGAAAGGCGAACTGGACGCGCACCTGATGGTCACCAACCCATTCGATTACCTTGACGGCATGCACGCCTGCGGCGTGAAAAGCCTGTGCGCGCACCTGGAGGCCTTGGCGTATCCCGCCACGTTCCTGGGCAGGCTGCGCGCGCATGGCATGCAATCCGGGCTGGCGCTGAACCTGAAAACCGGCGTAGACGCGCTTCCTTACTTTGCTGACCAACTGGATTATGTGCTCTTCCTGACCAGCGAGCCAGATTCTGAGGGGATGAAGCTGCGCCCGGCCGTGCTATCCAAAATTGCGCAAGCCCGCGGCCTGCTCCCCGCGCGCGTTTCGCTCTGGGCGGACGGCGGCGTGAACGCCGGCAATATTGCCAGCTTGCGCGCGGCTGGGGTGGACACGGTGATTGTCGGCAGGTCGTTTTTCTCGGCGAAAGATCCGATGGCTGCTTACGCGGAACTGCTCGAAGCGGCAGAAAAGGCGGGGGCATAATGCCAACGCAGCTTCCTTTCCCGATTGGGATTTATGAGAAAGCTCTCAAGCTTCAGCCGCTGCCCGATATGTTCGCGGACGCCGTCCGGGCAGGCTACGACACCTTTGAACTCAGCCTGGACGAGAGCGACGCGCGCCTGGCGCGCCTGGACTGGTCCGCGGCGCGAAAGCGGGAGACCCGCCGCGCGGCGGAAGAGAGCGGAATCCGCTTGTTCTCGGCTTGTTTCAGCGGGCACCGTAAGTACGCGCTGGGTTCGGCTGACCCCGGGACAGCGCGGCGGGCGATGGATTTGATGCGCAAAGGCCTGGACTTCTGCGTCGAGACCGGCATTCGCGTGCTCCAGCTGACAGGCTCGGATGTGTACTACGAGCCTGCCAGCCCGGAAAGCGCCAGGCGCTATGCGGAGAACGTGGCGTGCGGGGCGGAAATGGCGGGCGACCTGGGCGTGATGCTGGCGATTGAGCCGGTGGATAAGCACATCCGCTCCATCCGCCAGGCGTTGGAGCTGGTGCGCGAAATCAACTCGCCCTGGCTGCAAATCTATCCGGACGCGGCCAACCTGCTTGTGCAGGGCTTTGACCCGCTGGAAGAACTGGAAGCCGGGCAAGGGCACCTGGTCGGGCTGCACATCCGGGACGCGGTTCCGGGAAACAGCTACAACCTGCCGTTTGGCAGCGGCCAGTTGGATTTTGTCTCGGTCTTGCGCGGCTTGCGCCGGATAAACTTCCACGCGCCTGTGCTGATTGAGTATTGGCATGTGGGTGAACCCGACTACCTGGAGCGCGCAGCGCGCGCCCGGGAATTTCTGATTGAAAAATTCGCCTTTGCAGGGTACGCATAAGGAGCGTTGAACATGTACGAAGCAGAAAAGAAAGCCGTTTTGGAGTGCGCGCTGACCATGGAACATTACCGGCTGGTCAGTCTGTCCGGCGGGAATGTGTCTGTGCGGCTGCCTGACGGCAGCTTCCTGGTGACGCCCTCGGCGGTGCGTTATGACGGCATGAGCCCGGATGACGTCGTGCGGGTGGACGCGCAGGGAAAAGTGGTGGAAGGGCATCTGCGCCCCTCTTCCGACACTTCCGCGCTGCTGTACGTCTTCGAGCACATGCCTGAGGTGAACGCGGTCATCCACACCCATCAACCTTACGCGAACGCGGTGGGTCTGGTGACGGACGTTTTGCCTGCCTTTTTGACGCTGATGATTGACGCGACCCAAAAAGAAGTGCATGTTGCGCCGTTCACCATTTCCTCGGATGAGGGCATGGGCGTTTTGAGCGTGGAATACGCGCGCGGAGCGCTGTGCGTCATCCTCAAGCACCACGGCGTGATTGCCTTCGGCAAAGACCTCGACCAGGCGCTGGAGGCCGCGGTTTACCTGGAAGATGCCGCCAAAGTTTACCTGCTGGCGCGCGCAATTGGCCCGGTGCCGCTGTTGGATGAAAAACAGATTGCCGACCAGGCGGAAGACCGCGGGAATTACGGGCAAAAGAAGTAAATATCGGACAGAATCGCGAGCGCGAAACCCGGAAATCGGCTTGCGAAATCCGTAAAGAATTCTGGTATAATAGCGCTCTGCTTGTGGAGAGGTCGCATAGCTGGCCTAGTGCGCTCGCTTGGAAAGCGAGTATACCGATGAGGTATCGCGGGTTCGAATCCCGCCCTCTCCGCTCTTTTTATTTAAGCGCAACTTTTTTTGACAAGGTCTGAGGACCAAGGTTTCTCCAGATAACTCCCCTTATCTTTTCGCAGATAAAATCAGGACTCCCGCACACGCGGGAGTCCTGATTCATGATTTATTTGTTTCTGAAAATGATGCTGTTTTCCCGATTTAACAGGAAGTTCGCTCAGCCCAACTGACCTTCAACCCAATCCAGCATCGTACCGATGACGAGCTCTTTTTCAGGCTCGTTGTGCGTCTCGTGGTAGAGTCCTTCCCAGCGCTGGTAGGTGATGGGCGCCGCAACCTTGCTCGCGAACGCGTCCGAACCGCTGATCGGGCAGATGCGGTCGGCGGTGCCGTGGGCCAGATAGAGCGGCAGGGTCCATTCACCGGCATGTTTCATCACATACTCCGGCGCGTTATTCAGGTAAGCGCCCAGACGAACGCTGACCTTATCATGCACCAGCGAGTCAGCCTTGTAAGCCTCGATCACCGCGCTGTCGCGGGAAATGGCCGCCTGTTCCAATCCGCTGGGAACCGTCAGGCTCGGCAGGATGGGATCCAGCACCCGCACCAACAGCTTCTGAAATTTGGTCATGGTTGGGGTGTCTAACAGCGGGCTGGTGGCGATAATTCCTTTCACGCTCGGCTTCTCGTGCAGGGAGTAACACAAAACGCCTAACGCGCCCATGCTGTGGCCGTAGAGGAAGACCGGCAGCGCGGGATTCCTGGCCCTGGCGTGTTCAATGATCTGGCTGAAATCCGCCCCGAGCTGCTCCACGGAGCCGATGACGCCCTGTTTCCCGTCCGAACGGCCGTGTCCCCGGCGGTCGTACCCGACAACGCGGAAGCCGCGTTCGCAAAAGCGCTCCGCCACGTGGTCGTAGCGCTGGCAGTGTTCCCCCACGCCGTGCAGCAGCACCACCACAGCCCTGGCTTCCCCGGCGCAGCTCCAACTGCGGACGTACAGCTTGAGGCCGTCTGACGCTTTGAGATATGTTTCGCTAATCTCCATGTTTGCATTCCTCTATTCCCGGGATCATACGCTGAATATTACTTGCTGCAATAAAAAACGCTCTATCGTGTTGTAATAATCTATGATGGATTCGGATTTCCGGAAGCCGTGCCCCTCGCCCGGGTAAATGCGGTAGACATAAGGCACGCGGTTGGCTCTCAGCACCTCCACGATGCTGTCTGACTGGCTTTGGGGTACCACTTTGTCATCCGCGCCCTGGAAAATCGCAAGCGGGTCCTGGATTTTGTGCGCGTGAAAGATGGGGGAGAAATCGTGATACTTTTGCGCCGCTTCAGGTAAAGCGCCAATGAGAGAGGCGTTGTAATGCGCTTCAAATTTGTGGGTATCCATGTCCAGCGTGAACAGGTTGGAGACGCCGTAAGAGCATAGACCTGCCTTGAAGAAACCCGGGTAGTGAATCAGCGCGTTCAAAACGGTGTATCCACCCGCGCTGCCGCCCTTAATGATGAGGCGCGACGGGTTGGCCAGCCCCATTCCCACCACAGCCCGGGCGCCTTCCACCGCATCTTGCAGGTCCAGTTTGCCCCAGTTTCCACGCAGAGCGTCGCGATAGGAGCGCCCGAAGCCGGTGCTGCCGCGGTAGTTCACTTCCAGGTAGGCGTAGCCGCGGCTGGTGAAGAAGGCTGTGTCCAGGTCAAAGCCGATGCGCGCCGCCGAAGTTGGGCCGCCGTGGATGTAGACCACCATTGGTGGCAAACCCTCCGCACTGAAATTGCGGTTGGCGGGGGCGTAGTAGGTGCCGAAGACGCGCGCTCCGTCGGAAGACAGCCAGTCCACTTCCTGCGCCTGCGGCAGGTCCTCCGGGTGCAGGTCGTCGGCTCGGCTGCGGGCAGCGATGCGCATCTGACCCGCTTGCAGGATGATGATGCGGGCGGGCAGGCTGGGGGACTGGGCAATCAGGGCAAGCGCGCCGCTGGCGGAAACGCAGAGCTGCTCCAGATTAGTGAATGCACCGATGTCTACAGCCTGGCTCTCGCCGCTGCGGATGTCCACTTTCCGCAGGTACACTTTGGCCTGTTGGTTTTCCAGGAAATACAGGGCGCTGCTCTCGGGCGCCCATGCCAAAACACGCGAACCCTGCACCCAGGCTGGCGGCAGCAGGGAACGCCCGTCCAGGAGGATGCGTTTCTCGCCGGTTTGCAGGTCGAATAAAACCAGTTGGTCCCATTCGCCCGGGTTGCGCAGGTAGGCAAGATAACGTCCATCCGGGGAAAACTCGGGTTGGAAGATCGGGGTTTCGGGGCCGCCGTCCAAGAGATGAGCTTCGGCAGGCGCGCCGCCGCTCTCGTCCAACACCGCGAACATCAGGCGCGTTCCGTCCCAGGGCATGTCGGGGTGGTCCCATTCCACCCAGGCGGCGGCTTTGCCGTCCGGGCTCCAGGTCGGCTGCATATAAAAATCTGCGCCAGAAGCAAACACGCGCGGCCAGCTTTTCCCATCCAGCCGGACGAGCGCCAGAACGTCGCGTTCTTCGTAGCTGTGCACGAAAAGGACGCGGTCCTGCGCTGGGGAAAGCTTTGGGCTGGCGCACCTGCCAAACGCGGGCGTGAGCGCTTGCGGGCTGCCGGGGCCGTAGGGGGCGAAATAGAGACGGCCGTCTTTTTCCGCAAAGACTGCCCCGCCCACGCCGGCACAAAACTCGCCGCCGCCGTATCCGATACTGCCGGAGGGGTTGAAGCCGGCGCTGAGCTCTGAGGGAGCATCCAAACCGACTTGCGTGAGCAGGCTGGCTTTCCCGCTGAGGGAACCGCACCAGACCAGGCGATCTGAGCCGGGCGCCCATTGCACGTCGGAAAAGCGCGCGCTGCCGCCGATCAATTCAGGCGTGATGGGTGAAAGCCAGGTGCCAAAGGGTTTGTTCGTTTTAGTAGGGGGCATGGCGCTGCTTCTTTCGCTGAGGCCGGGGAAAAGCCGGCGGATGTTTTCGATATGTTCCGGGTAATGGTCAGTCACATCATTGTGCAGGACGTCCGGGATGAAGACGGGTTCCGGAACGCCTTCCCAGATTTGCGGGCGGAAGAGCTCCTCTTCGGGTAGGGTGGAGAGTGCATTCCACAAACTCTCGAACGCCGCGTGGGAATCCTGCAAGGTCTTTTCGACCGGGTCGTCTTTGTGGCGTTCGCGGATGATGGGGTTTTGCTCCTGCCAGGTCATGAAGTCGGTATCCACAACTGTATGCGGGCGGCGTTCGAGCTGCTCCCATAAGCGCTCGGCCAGCTGGCGTTCGTAGAAAGTGAGGTGGGTGAGCGTGTCTTTCGTGGACCATTCGCCGCCGGGGAGGGTCTCTTCGAAGCGTTCGGGAGGGACAGCGTTGACGGTTATGTCAAAAGCGGCGCGGGCTGCGCGCAGTTGGCGGAGCAATTCGGGTTTGGTGAGGGGCTGTAGGTGTGGCGGCATCGTGTGGTAATGATAACACCAGAGCAGGAAAAATCGGTTGACTTAGGGGGATGGGCGTGCTAAAATAATGCCCTGCCGGGCGCGTAGCTCAATGGTAGAGCAGTGGCCTTTTAAGCCATTGGTTCAGGGTTCGAGCCCCTGCGCGCTCACTGCCAATATTTCCCCCGTCAGAGATGCCCCCGGAAGCGGGGGTCTTTGATTCATCCCTTGCAGGTGAAATTGGAAATCGAAGCCGCTGTGCTGCGTTCCCCGCTGTTCCTGGCGCGCCGGGGGCAGATTAAAGGAACCAGACTGGTTTTCCTGATTGGAACCCAGAACCTGCTCAGGTCTTAGCGCGTATGTTTCAGAGCGCAGATTTCCCTTCCTGCATCGCGCTTTTCCGCTCGCGAAATCGGCTCTCTGCTGCCTGCAGGGAGACGCGTTGCGCTGCGGCTATCGCCGCAGCCGAAAGGGATTCAGCGGGCAGAGGCGCGCCGCCTTGCGCTCTCCCCATAAAAAGAACCAGGTAATCAATTTTTCAAACAAACCTTGAGGCATTTGCCTGAAGTCCATTCTCCGTGAGCACGTCATTGGCTCTTCCTTTCAGAAAGGGCTCCCAGGAGTAGTAAAGCCTGCAGCATCCCAGCCGCCGTGAGAGTTGCCATCCTCACTGCTGCCGCTGCCTGCGGCAGCGTCTCAGCATCTCCGGACGCTGACGAATGATCCATCCGCATCCCCTATGTCAAACCCGGCGCAAACGGGGATTGTAATTGCTGGGCAGCTGCCTGCGACCTGCAAACCGCGCTCTCGCGCTCGGCAGCCGGCGATCAAATCCGGGCGGCGGCAGGCAGGTCTAAACCCAGGGCCGCACGCAATACTTCCCGGCGGCTTACTGAGGACGCGCAAAGCGCCTGAGCACCGGTTCCCCTGAGTTCCGCTGTTCTCCTGACCGAACGAGGCGCTCGAGCGCAGATGATTAAAACTGTCAACAAAGACGGGAACATGTTTGATTCGGGCAATTAATCCACAGGCACCAGAAGGTCCGGGGCCTTG